>Ga0316217_10002939_pt1 | contig 20038 bp, 18 predicted proteins | sample 1anoAmetaG_FD_203633 | JGI IMG/M metagenome (GOLD analysis project Ga0316217, IMG submission 203633) | Freshwater microbial communities from Trout Bog Lake, Wisconsin, USA - 1anoA | ecosystem: Environmental > Aquatic > Freshwater > Lake > Hypolimnion/Profundal zone | place: USA: Wisconsin...
AAACTGTCATACTACCAGTTCCTCCTGTACCAGGATAATTATTAACTAATGTTATACGTGTCGGAGAATTAACAGATAATACTTGCGTATATGCTATTTCACCATCAATATTAAGTTTTATATATTGATTTTCTAATACTAATGTACTTCCTTGTGTAAAATCAACAGATGTTCCAGTTACAATTGTACTTCCATTTATGAATGTAATATTTCCAGTAACTACTATCCCAACAGATCCATCAACAAAATGATCATAAAATGTTCCTTCATCTGTTATAACTGGTCCGCGAGTCATAAGTGACCCACCATTATCGACATTTATACCGATATTATAATCATTTGGAATAAGATTAGCAGGATTAGGATAATAATTTGTATTACCTTGGGCTGGTATTGGTGAATTTGGAGATATAGCGACTACTAATGCTGAGTCTGTAATTGTGGCTGGAATATTTCCAGTTTTAACTGTAACTGGGCCATTATTATTAGCATCAGTAATTAATGTTTGGGCTTTAAGTATAGGCGGTTTATCACTACAGCTATAAATAATATTTGCAGATCCCGTAAATCCAGATCCAATTCTATTTATAATTCTATATTGTCTAAATCCAGATATATTTGTTTGATATGACTGATTGTATGTCGTAGAGGTAATAAATATATTTTTGCCAGCGTCTAATACGGAATCTTCGTGCCAAATATTACCATCAATTGAATATTCGAAATACAAAGTTCCAGACCAAGTTCCAATAATATTAAAAATTAATCCAGCCAAACCTTCTGCTGGAATTAAAATATAATTGCTGTATGTTGGTGGAGCATAAACAGGCCAAATAGTTCCAATACCACTAAAAGTAGGAGTATTTGAAGTTGAAACTCCAGCCACCCAACAACCAGAACTTATTATTAAGTCTGTGCTATCAGCAGATTCTTTTTTAATATCTAAAGTAATTGGTAAATTGGGGCCTGTTATACTTGTATTCGTTTGACTGTCAGGAAATTTTTGCAAATGAACAACAATGAAATTTCCATCTGGACTTAAAATTTCAAAAGAAATTGGAGCAATTCCTAGCCAACCAAATCTAACACGATATAAATTAATATCAACTGTATTTAATTCTTCAGGAATACCATTCCTAGTAAAATTAGATCCTGCTGCACCTGATAATGTATCAGTATTCCAAGCTGATTGTTCTACAAATGTATCAGTAGAATTATATCTTAACCAAATACCAAAAGTAGTTCCATTATAACCAAATGAAAAACCGTTATAATTATCATAAATACCAATTCTTTGATATGAATTTTGTGATGTTGGCGTAGTAAAACTTGCCGTCATAGCAGCATAAATTTCATAATGAGCAGAGTAACTTACATTTGTAAATGTAGTTGCAGTAATTTGTGAAGATGCCGAAATACCGCTACTAAATGTTCCTACTCCAATTCCTTGACTAGTGGTAGCTCCTCCGGTAGTTGTAACATTAACAAGTATATCTGGAGCGGCAGAAAAAAATTGAGCTTGAACTTGAACTAATCTTTGTGAGACAACTGTTTGGGCAAAAATATCTAATGTTCCAGCAGAACCAAATGCTACGGGAAAAGGATTATTAACGGTAACATCGCCACCATCAAAATCTTCTGCTCCTGTTCTGATTTTAGAAACTGGTATCTTATAGCCATCTGATGGACGAGCTTCAGTGATTATTACATCACCACCAACACCAGGATTTAAAATAGTATTATCGCTCATATATTGCCTTATGACTCAGAAATAGTTAAAGAGTCTGCCTTAAATGTTGGAGTTATATTGCTAGAAATAAATAAAGATACACTTAATCTACCAGAATATAATAATTCACCAGGTCCAGAAGATGACGTTCCAACTCCTACCCAATCAACCGTTGATGTTCCTCCTGTACATATTGGGAAATAAATAGTTATATTATTAGTTACAGTTCCACCTGATACTGTCCAACCAGTTGAAGTTCTTGCAACTGGCATCCTAGCATATCCAGTATAATTTGTTTCATTTAATAACTGATTGCCTGAAGTCGGATCATCTGTATGCAAACTTATATATAAACTTCCAGCAGTGGTGGAGCCAACTAACCCGGCATCATCTCCAATGAAAGGCACTGCATTATTATTAAATAATAATTCTAATAATGCATTCTCCCAAGTAGCAGTTTTAGCCATATTTAGCTCCCTATATGATTTCCTACAAATATACGGCAGAAATCATAGATTAAAGTTATTTATGAATATGATCGCATTTAGAATATGAAAAGCACATCTAACTCTACTTTTTGGGTTACTAATAGATCTAATAGGAATGTAACCCTATCAGATTTGGCTATTAATATTAAAGCATTTACATCTATAAACTTATTAGATGAACGATATCATCATTATACAATACAGCAATTAGAGGCTTCTAGACTTTCCGGATCTATCTTTAAGAAAAGGGATAAAATATCTGTACGAGATATCCCGCCGCCTAAAGCAGAAAAAAATTCGATAGCTATAGTTAGGGATGCGATTTTCCCAACTAAAGAAAGATCATTATTTGTTATTACACAAACAGAATACGATGAATTAAAATTTGATGATAAAGATAATCAAAATAGGGCAGATGAAGAATATGCTAAAGAAGTCGCAGAGTTAGCTGAATCTGATTTTACAACTCTTTCAAAAAAGGTATAAATATGCGTTCCCGTAAACAGTTAGCTGAAGTAATTGAAAAAGTCATTGTTGAGACGCAAAAAATAGATGTTGAAACATCTACTATTGATGAATATAAGCAATTGAGTACGAAATGTGATGCAGTTATTAGCAAAATTAAGACAAGAAAACTTAAAAAACAAATGGCAAAATAATGACTGACAAAATAATCAGCCTATCTGAACAATTCAATAAAAAGGATTTAGAAACTATTCTTGAAGTTAATAGAAAAGCTATTGAAATAGAAAATGATGTAGCTTCACAAAATGAAGAAATTATCGATTTACTTAACGAATCTAAGGGAAGAATAGATTCCATTGATGATAAGATAAATAAATTAGTTTCACAAAGTGAAGAGACATCTAGAGATATCTTTATTATGAAGGTGCTTTATATTACTGGTCTTTTAACGCTTGTTGGTCAGGTTATACAGATTTTTGTTAAGCATTAATTTTTTAGAACAATAACATTAGTTGCTTTAGGTTCGCCTTTTTTATTGACGCCAACTTGAAATTGTACATTCTGATCTTTATATAGGGTTTTAAAGCCTTCCATATTAAGATCGGAGAAATGTACAAACATATCTTTTTGCTTAACTGTATCGACTTCCCAAGCAATAAAGCCCATACCGCGTTTTGGATCGAACCATATTACTTTACCATAAAAAACTGTTCCGTTATCATTAGACATAATTATTTGCCTTTCTCAGTATCATCACACACAAGTTGGTTATCAACATATAATTGGCCACCGCCGCCAAGGATTTTATAAATCTCGACCGAAAATAATTTTCCAATATCTTTTCGTTCACTATCATTTTTACAATTTCTTAGCATTTTATCGGCCTTAGCGAATAAAACCATCATCTCTTTTTCCAATCCAGTAACACCACGATCTATCTCTGCTAATCTAGCATGTGCAAGCAGCCTCTTACGAGTCTCTCGTTCATCTAAAATCTTATCACTAAGATTCTCGGGATTGCTAGCATCAATAGGCTTACCACTACCATCAAGTAAAATGGACATTATTTCTCTCCAATTTTGAATGATTTATTTTTGAACTCTACATATGGAACATCAAGATCAATGTTCTTTTTACCATCTAATTCATAGATTAATGTTCTTCCATTAGGTAATTTTGTAGAAGGATAGACTCCAATGATTTTAAGCCTTCCAGCGTGCGTAAGTGCGTGGCAGTTAGCACAAAGAATTGCTAAGTTCATTTTATGGTTAGTGGTATTGATCTCAGTTCTTTCTATAATATGATGCAATTCTAGTAGCTTAGGATCTGTAACATTGCAAGATTCAATCTCACACTTGTTTTTAATTAATTGCTTCGCAGAGGCTGGCTTTATCTTACTCATATGTCTTTCTTTAAATTATCTTGTAGCCCAAGCGGTAACAGTAACGTTAACGGTGCCGGAAGATCCAGTTTTTACTCTAAACCAAATACAGGAAACTTGTCTATTTAAAAAACTCATTATTCTTGTCGTACTAGTGGCCGTACCATCTAACTGGCCATGAACCGTTGTTCCATTAAAAGAATATTCTACAATTTCTCCAGAGGTTTCATTTGTTAGGATTAAGCCATAACTAGGAAAAGTAATAACTGCATCTGGCTGATATCCGTCTATTGTATTTCCAGCAAAAGTTGTAGCAGTAATTGAAAGACTTTGATAGTAATTAAAATCTCTTCCATTAGTTATCTTTCCAATACCTGGAAAATTGTTAGTAGTCATCTATGGTCTCCTTATTATATGCCATAAATATCATATTATGTATTTATGTTGGGCATCTAAATAGCCCCTCTCCATCATTTCTTTAATTTTAGCTGGCTCAAAATCTAATAAATCGGCAATTAAGTTATAATCTGGCCTTAAAACATTAAGCTTGACACGACCATTAGCTAAATTAGATTCTGCTAACATATTGTAAATTTGTACCTTCTCAATATCATTTGCCGTAATTTTATCTGTAGAAAGGTCAAAACTTCTTTTTAATATATCTATAATATTTGGCTTTTCTAAAAACTTATTAACTCTTGTCTCTGGAGAGGTAATAACAACATCAACTATATCAGCTCCAGACTCTATAGCCTTTTTAATTGGACTATATTCTTTAATTCCTCCATCACTCCACATTTGTCCCATAAATCTAACTGGAGTTAATAGCCCTGGGAAAGATGCTGAACCAATAACGGCATCAATAAAATGATCTGATCTTTGATTAAAAATTGTATATTTTCCGCTAGTTATAGAGACTGTCCCAACATTTACCATCTTTCCGCTCTCTCTTATTTTATTAAGATCAATATTTTCTCTAACTAAATCTGATAATGGGGAACTATCATATAGGCTAGACTTCCAAAGACCAGCAATTCTTCCCCAAAATAACCATCTTTTATAAATATCTTTTGTCTGTATCTTAGTCCACATTTCAGTTAACTTAGTAGATGCTTCTTTTTCAGCTCCTATTGGAAATTGAGCTAAAAAAGCACAATTAATAGCTCCAGCAGAGACACCACAAAAAATATCATAATTAATTTTAAGTTCTCCTAGAATATATTGTAACATACCAACACTATGAGCAGATTTACTACCTCCACCACTTAAAACTAGTGCCCGCATATTTATTCTCCTAGAGTTATTAATCCTGTATAAATGTATTATTATTCAATATTTCTTGGCATTTTTCTAGGACTCTCATTACATTTAATGATAACTCTAGCCCAAGTCTATAATCTGAATTCCCATTTATAGCCCCTATAAAAACTCTAAGAGCATTAGTTAATGGTTCTTCTTTAGTAACGGTGTTATAATATGTATTATTGTAATTATTTACCACAATAGATCTATTTTTGAATGTTGATTGCCCGATACTACTATCCGATGTAAAACCTTCAAATTCTAGTTTAATATCAAATAGGCCACTAAACCCAAGAACTTCAGAGCAATGTATAGATTTAGGATACTGCTGAGCTAAGTCTAAAACCATAGCTATATCATGTGGTCCATAATCCCAAAGGATAGGGCAGTCATTATGTGAATTACATCCATGACCAACTGATTTGATACTTGTAATATTTTTTATATTTTGTTTAATGTACTGATAACTGTCGGAAAATAAATGAATATGATTAACTAAAATTGGAGCCGTATATTGTTTTAAAATCTCAGCTTCTTTTATAGATAATGAAAGTGGTTTTTCTATCATAGTAGGAATATCTTTAGATAAAGCATAGCTAGCAATTTCTATATGAGAGCTTGGCGGAGTAACAACTAAGACGCCATCAGGTTTTTTATCAATTAATTTTTTCCAATTATTTCTATTTGCTATTTCCAAAGATACATCATTAAAATTTGCCAATGTAGAGACATAATTTTTTCCAAAATTACCATTTCCTATAAGAAGTAGTTTATACATAAAAATCTTTATGTTCTAGATACCAATTTACACATTCAAATAGTCCCCTATCAAAATCAAAATTTGGATTCCATCCAAGCTCTTTAATTTTAGAACAATCTACCGAATATCTAAAATCGTGCCCTGGTCTATCTTTAACAAAAGAAACTAAAGGCACATCCACCTTTAAAATTTGTCCAATCTTTTTCACTATCTCTAAATTAGTATGCTCCACTCCAGAACCAATATTATAGGTTTCATTAACGGGGGCATTTTCTATAATCTTCATAATAGCGGAGCAATGGTCTTTAACATAAATCCATTCTCTCATTTGCTTGCCACTTCCATGAATTGGAATGGCTACGTTATTAAGTATAGAAGTGATAGCTCGTGGTATGAGATTTCTGGGCGGTTGCCGTGAGCCATAATTATTGCAGCACCTAGTAATGTTATACTTTAGGCCATGGGTTTGATTGGCTGCATAGACTAACATCTCTCCGCACGCTTTAGAAGCCGAATAAGGGTTCCTCGGCTTAACTTGCGACTCTTCAGTCCAAGATTTATCTCCAACCTGTAATTGGCCATATACCTCATCTGTACTAATATAGACAAATCGTTCTACTTTATATTTTAGTGCTAGATCAACCATTACTTGAGTACCAACGATATTAGAATGCACAAAAGGCTGAACACTTCTAATAGAATCATCTACAAAACTTTCAGCGGCACCGTGAATAATAATATCTGGTTTTTCTAATTCAAATACATTAGTCATAAATGCTTCATCGGCGATATCACCCATATAGAAATTATGACCAGTATGCTTATAGATATTCTTTAGATTATATGATGCAATTACTTTATCAACGCTAACAAATCTATAGTTAAGTCGCTCATCAAATACTTTTCTTATGAAGTTTGAAAAGATGAAGCCGGCAGTTCCAGTTACAAGAATTGTTTTCATTTTTGAATTTCCCTATACTCTGGAAGAGGAACAATCCATAATCCTTTAAAATCTTTATGATTAGCTATAATACTGTCTGCAAAATTCCAAGCTGTAATTAATATTGTTCCAGTTAATGGAAAAGCTGCGCCATCACAAAATATAACTATATGTTTTCCTGGAGAAAATTTATTCTGTTTTAATTCTGCATCATCTATTCCATATGCTATCATATTTTTATCTATATTTAGATAATATAATAATGTTGTAGATTTTGCTGCAAAACCATATATAAAAATTTCACTTCCTTGGGATTTCAAGTCATTAAGTCTATTAGTAAGCTTTTGTTTTAGTATTAATGCGTTCTTCCCGAAATTGGATAATTTTTCATTAATATTCTCTTCTTCTTTTAATAGATTAGTGACCGAACCGTAAATATGCCTAAAACTATTGGCAAGATTATCTTTACAAACATAAACTCTTATAGAACCACCATGATTTGGAATTCTCTCAACATTAAAAATTTTCATGCCATGTTTTTCAAAAAATAGTTTTAATGGTCCTAAATGATGATGATGCATATGCTCATGATAAATTAAATCAATTAATGTTTTATCACACATATCAAGTAAATATGAATTTTCAAAAACAAAAATTCCATTATCATCTAATAAATCTAATACACCATCAACTATAGTATCTAAATTTTCATTATGAGCAAACATATTATTACAGGTTATAAGTTTAATTTTTTTATCTAATAGTTTGGATTTAATGATGCTTGCATTTTCTTTGTTAAAAAATTCTGGTATTACATTAATTCCTTTTAATTCAGCTTCTTGTTTCAGATTTAAAGCCGGCTCAATTCCTATAGTATAGAACCCGTATTTGATAAAATTTTCTAAAAAAGTTCCATCATTACTTCCAATATCTATTATAACTGTATCTTTATTAAGTTCTCCATTTATTAATGCATCAAATCCAAAACACTTTATAATAACACTTTCTGCATACTCTTTAAAATGCTTTATATTAATTTGACTTGTTCCGCTAACATAACTATAATTTCTGTATAATCTATCCTGATCAACAATACAATCAATTTGAACATGATTGCAGCTTGTACATTGAATTAAATTCAATGGAAATATATCTTGTATAATAGTATGATCATCAACAAATTCATTAGCTAAAGCAGTTTCACCTAAAGAAAAAACTATCTTAGTATCTTTGCCGCATAATAAGCATTTATTTATAATTTTATAGTCTTTCATTTTATGTAATTCCTTATATTTAAAACTGTTGTTTTTGAAATTCCATATTCTTTGGCAATAATTTTTGCTGATCTTTTATCGTTAGCTATTAATAATAACTGATCTCGGGGAAGTAATTTTGGATTAGGGGTTTGTAAATTAGTTTTACTTCTTTTATTCCATGGTATATAATCTTTTTTTGCTTCCGACATTTTTTGTCTTGTTTCAAAAGAAATAATACGTCCTATTTGACTTTTAGACATTTTACTCAATTCATCTGGTGTATGTTTTCTTCCTTTGTTGTTAAATTTTCCTACACTGCCGCCATCTCTAATATTATACCCATATTCTCTACTTAAAGTTTGATATTTGTCTATAAAATAGATTTCCCAATAATCTGCTACAGATTGTGTTCCAGTAATAGTTATTAACTCTATCTTAAAATTTTCTCTTCCATATTTTTTAATGGCACTTTGCACTTTATGGCAGCCAGAATTAGAAAGACAATGTTCATTAAATCTAATTTTTAATGAACGTGAAGTTTGCCCAATATATATTTTTCCATCTATATTATTAGATAACTTATAAATAATATACATTATAATATCTCTCTTATCACATCTTCTTCATGAGAATCATGATCTCTATTTCTTTTTGAACAAGAAATTAAAACTGTATCTTGTAAAAAGACTGTTTTATGAACTTTTAATGGTGGAGTAAATACCATTTGACCAGCATTAACTATTAATGGCTTGCCAACAAACTCTTCATCAAGATCTCGCTCATAATATTCCATTGAGCCAGATAAAACATAAAGATAATGAAAATCAGTTTTATGATAATGATTACTTCTTATTGAACCAGCATTACTAACAATAACAGCAACACCATTAATAGGCGTATTTAATAGATTTTGTATTAAACCTCGTTGATCGATAAATGGTAAATCTAAAGGAACAATATTGTCTTCTGGATAATTCTCTTCATCAACTAAATTGGAATATTCTTTATTATTCATTTGCCAGCCTTAATTATACCTTCCATTTTTGCGGCAACTATATCCCAAGTATTATGCCAAGCAAAAACTCTACACCTATCTATAACGCTATCGGCAAATCGTTTATCAGTTAATGATTTTATTACAAGTTCGGTATAATCTTGTAAATTATCCTTAACAGGGCTCTTCACGATTAATGCTCCAGAATTTCCATATACTTCACCAAGACAATCCCTATTAGTAATTACTGGAACTGTAAAGCTAGCGTGAGCCTCTAATATTGTTACAGAAAATCCTTCACTAAAAGAAACTGTATCACAAGGATATCCTAAAACAGATGCCTCACTAAATTCCTTTTTCATTTGATCTCTACTTATAGACCCTATATGTTCAACGCCAAAATTCTTTAGTCGTTTAATTGCATTTTTTATATATCTTACTCTTTGTGCCATTTCAGTTAAGAGATAATTATCACTAGGATCATTTGGCTCTATTTTATCTATCTCTCCTACGCCAAAATGGTAAAATATCTTTAATGTAGCATCTGGAACGGCAGACCTAATTTGTGGCCAAGCTTGAAGTAATAAATGCAAACCTCTATCTGCACTCGAACACCATACAACTCTTCCTGGAACTCTTTTATCTTCATAATCATCAGGCGTACAACCCAAGCCCAAATATCCCCATTTTTCTGGAGATGGGGTTAATCCCTTTAAATAGTCTTTATGTTTATTACATGCTGCAAGAAACTTATCTACATAACTATAACTATCTTGATTGCAATAAGTAAAATCATTTAAAAATTGCCAACAAACTCTTAATGGTTTATCTGTAAGCCCCATAAAAACATCTGGCTCGCTTATCGAAATAATTGATGTAAATGAATCATCTATAATTGAAAATCTTTCATCAAAATTATGAAGATTAACACCTTCCCAAATATATGGTTTTTGATCTGAGGAGTGTATAGTGAATGCATGTATTTCATGCCCTCTTGCAGCGAGACATTTTGCAAGCATAACAAAAGCTAAATCTGTTCCAGTAAGTCCTCTAGAATTGCTCCAGATATTATTAAAATCCATAGGGCGTGCAGAAGTAGAAAAAGAGCCTAAAATAATTGCAATCTTCATAGTCTTACCAACTTTCTCCGGCTATAACTTTTCTATATTCTTCTACGAATCCCTTTGCCATAATATATCTGTCAAAACGCTTAAGCGCCTGCTCTCTACAAACAATCGGATTTATATTTCCAATTAATTCGATTGCGCTTTTAAAAGCATCTACATTATTTTCAACTACATATCCAGTTTTACCATGCTCAATAACTTCTGAAACTGAACCAAAATTAGTTCCTATTACTGGAGTTCCACAAGCAAGAGCTTCTGGTTGCATTAAGCCAAATGGTTCTTGAAATTGAACTGGAAATAATAAAGCTTTAGCATTTTGAATTAATGCTCTCTTAGCTTCATGATGATGTGGATCAGCAGGCAACCATTCAAAATGAATATTTGGTAAATCTTTAGCTAATTCAACAGCTTCAAAACTACAACTTCTTTGATACATACATACTTCTCTATCAGGATGTTCTCCTGCCATAATAAGCTCTATACCTGTTTCCTTTGCAAGCTGAATAGCAAGGCGATATCCTCTAACTGGATTCCAGCGACCAAGCCATAAAAAATATTCTTTCTTATGATAATTAGGAGTATAAAAATCAGTATCTACTCCAAGATTAACTATATGTCCTGCCTTTATAGGTGGCTGTGGCGGGCCCGCTATATCTGGAGTTGAAGAGCCTTCATAATCTGTAGCTCCTCGTAAAGCACGATCTAGCATATTCTTTGAGAATAATACAAAATTACGACCAGGATTTGGATAGAGCCAAGATCCTGCCATTGGTGATGCTATTGTATTTTTATAGCCAGAATTATAAAGTCGTTCTATTACACCTTTTTTGATACTAAAATCATGAACAATATCTTGATCTTTCAAAATATCAGAATACATATTGAAACATTTTTCTTCACAATCTTCAGCGGATGGATTAAGCTTGCCCCAAGAGCAAGGCATAGTAAGTTGCTTTCCATGCGGAGGGACATATGAGCCATCAGGTGCAAAAAATGTTACATCATGCCCCATCTCATCTAATGTTCTAGCAAGATTTGCATAGAAATGATCCCCCGTATGTGAAGAGTGTGGTACTGGCCACCAATGTGTAGATATAATTGCAATCTTCATTTATTTGCCTTATATTTATATATACTATGAGATCTATTATAATATGGTACTGTAATTATCTCCTCATATGAAAACATATCTTTCATTAGTTCTTTAAACTTTACATCAATATCAGGTATTATACACTGGTGATTCTCAAGAAAAATAATTGGATGTAATTCATTTATTAGTTTTTGTGCCCCTCGAACTACTTCTAATTCAGAAGCTTCAACATCCATTTTCATCCAAATTGTTTTATCATTAAAATTACCATTTTCATTTGGCAAAAATTCTGACTCATACCAAGCATCTAAAGTATCTGTCTCAAAAACATCTGATACTGTATTAGAATATGGAGCTTTTATTGGCCCAGGATCATGATCAAAAAATGCATGATCATAACAGCAAAGCCAGCCTTTTTTATCATAAACCCCATTATTATAAACTACACATTTATCTTCCCATCCATTAAGTTTAAGTGATTCTTCAAGTACTATTTTTTCACTTAAATATCCATGAGATTGTGGAGACCAAGCATAAACTTTTTCAGCCCCAGAGGCTAAAGCTGTTAATGTATAAGAGCCATAACAAGCCCCAATATCTAAAACATAATCGCCAGATTTAATATCCCATAATTGATCTCTTGTTACAACCTCATCAGTAACAAATCCGTGGTAAGATGGATGATCTCCAAGTTCAATGCTTGCAATTTTATATTTGTTACCCTTAAAATCTAATGTCGATTCAATTAGATTGTATTTTTCTTTATCTTTAACTGCTTCTACTATAAAGCTGTGCGTCATTCCAAAATCGGTAACTTCTTTGGCAAAAATTGGGCTCTTACTCTTATTTTGTTCATAGTAAAAAGTAATATCAGTAAATCCGGCAAATTTTAATATTGTTGATATGGATGTCTTAGTATAAAGAAACATATGACCTTCATAATGATCCCATACACAAGTTGCCCCACTTGAACCATACATTAACATAGCTAATTGGGCACTAGGATCTAATTTAGTATATATTCCTGGTTGCTCTACTGCAAACTTATCCATCTCTCCAGAAAGATAAGCATTAATTAATAAATCTAAATCTGGTGTCGCCATTCTTAAAAGACCGCCTGGTTTTAGCATCCTATGACATTCTTGTAAAAATTGAGGGGCCTCAGAAAATGGATTTACATGCTCAATGGCTTGTCCAACATAAATTAAATCTACACTTCCATCTTTATATTGTGGAAAACCATCTCTTAAATCATGAACTTTGCTTTTTAATTTTCCACCATTATTTGCATAATCTGATAGTTTCTTAAAAAAATCATTACCATTAAATTCTCCATTTTTTATACGAAGAAATAACCCATCATTATCATCACGATCAAAATTAGTCCATCCATTAAATGGAAATATACATGGGCCTGCCGCTATATTTAATTTTATCATTTAACTTACCTATATCTTATAGTCGGATAATATGGCACTAATGGATTTATTCCTATATCAGAAATTAAAGAATGAAACATCTTATCCCAATCTTGAGCCAAACTATCAAGTCCAAAATTTTCTGCTGCATATTTTTGCAAAGTAACCCTATCAGAGCCATCATTCCTATTCATAGAATCTACTACTGAATCTATAAAATTATTTCTATACTCATATGACATCCAATCGCCATTAAGCAATATGCCTCTATTACCAACCGTTTCATTGAGGGCAGCTATACTAGATGTTACCATTCTTAATCCTGCTGCCTGAGCTTCCATTGCTGTAATACAAGAAGTTTCCGTGAACCAAGTAGGATGTGCCCAAACACCACTCTTTAAAAACTCTTCTGCTAATTGATCTTGACTAACACGATCATGATAAACTACTCCAAGAGGCTCTAATTCCTTTATCTGTTGTTTTAATCTAATAATTAATTGTTTTTGTCCATTCTGCTCTGTAGCAGAATATTCCCAATTCTTAAATCCATAAAATAAATGCAATTCAGCCTTAGAAACTTTTGCTTTAATATGTGGCCAACAATCAAGAAGAGTTATCCAAGATCTATCTGGAGAGCTACTATTTATGGCTCTATATTTATCTCTAATCAATTTCTTATCAAATCTTGTTAAATCAATTCCATTTCTAGTAACAATAATATGATCTGGATTAATATTGTGCGCATATATTAAATTTTGCTTATGCCACTCTGATAATGCTAAAATTCTATCAGCTTTAAGTAATAATGCATTTGTTGCATTAATAGCATATATGTCATGAACCCAAAGAAGTCTTAATTTAGCTTGTATATTAAAGCTATCATCTAACATTGCTGCATTTCTAGAAACAACTAAGACATCACAAGTTAAATTATTATACATTTGAGTCGGATAATATTCAACTCTATCAAATACTCCGCTTTGACCACAACTATTATAAACTCTAACTCTATTTCCTAAAGCTGCTAATCTTTTTGCCATCTCCATTGCCATAGTTTCAGATCCACCAATACCAGAGTTCTTAATTGTTTGTGGATTCCAAAATTCTACGCCATCTCCGATTGCGAAAACAACATCTAAACTATCTCCTTTAATAATTTCTAAATAATTAGATGCTAATGGTATATCATTAAGTATAGAATTTATTAAACCTACATTGGCTTCATTAATTTTATCTATAGTAATATCTGATTTTATATTCTTGAATTTATGATCTTGATAGTATTCAACGCCATCATAAACCCCTTCACCATGCATTCCGCAATTAGCAAATACTCTAACCTTATTGCCCTTAGCCGCTAACTGTCTAGCCATTTGACAAACTGTATTTTCTTTTTCTAAAGAATTTGTTACAGATAATGGTGTCCAAACTTCATGACCACCAATATAAAATACAATATCTCGACCAGGATAATTTGGCGGAAACTTAACATGAGCTTCAGCCATAATATTTCCTTGATTTTCTACATTTTGTAAAAGTGAAGGCACATAATGACAATTATATACATAATATTCTGCTTCTATAAAATGCTTAGAAACACTCCAAGAAGAAGGTGCAATAAGGTGTCCCCTTGGTCTAGTACATAGCCAAGATTCTCCTTCATTAGCCCATAGCCAAGGATGCGCATATGATGAATATTGTCCTCTAAACCAAGCGCCATATGGGGTTGATAATAAGAATTTACCATCATCATTTAACATTTGCTTTGCTGGTAAAAGCATATCTTTAACTGGATCCATAAGGTGTTCATATGTATCTGTACTAGTAGCATAATCAAAATATCTACTAGGCACTTTCCCAACTGCATCTTGAAAATAAGTTACTATATGCTTAGCTCCAGTATTAAATTCTTGCGCTTTCTTATTTGCTAAAGCTACAGATGTTTCAACAACATCTAATCCATAAACTTCATGTCCCATCATAGCATATCTGTTAGTAAAACAGCCATCAACGCACCCAAAATCTACTATAGATACTTTATGATTTGGTAAATGGTCTCTTACCCAAAAAAATCTTCCACCAGATTGATTTTGTATCAATGGATATGGCATTGGAATGTCAATTTCTGTATTTGGATCTGTTGGCGCATTATGTTTTTGCATTAATTCTGGATCTTGTAACCAACCTAACATCTTCTTAGTAATAATTAATGCCTCTTGAGTAATTAATGTATCTCTTACATCATAAGGCGCTTTCTCTAAAAATGATAAGGCTGCTAAAAGCTCATCATGTAGAATATATTGACGCCACATCATAATAACAACTGATTGTAATTGATCATTTGTCATACGAAGTGGAAGATCATCTAATTCTAAACTATTTGGTATCCCCCAAGCTTGAGAATGTGGAGAAATTGTTGCAACTGGGAATTGATCTGGAGCAATATCTCTTGGATATGTTGCGCTCTTCTTATATTGAGGATATGTATTATTTACATCAACTGGTTGATTATTAATTATAGATATTAACTTATTATAATTAGATTGATCTAATGTTCCAATTTCTTTTAAAGAATTGGCAGCTAATACAATTTCTTGTTTTGCTAAATATTGTTCATATAATCTTTTATTAAATGATAAGCCTTTATCATCTTGTTTTTGTAATCCAATTTTAGTACTTTCTAAAGCTCCTTTTACATCACCAAGTGCATTTTGAGCAAGGTTTAGATATTTATATATATCGTGTTCCCTTTCTAATGGATTAATAAATAGAAGAGTCTTAGTTGGCGGTAAAGCTAGACCTTGCTTAATAAAATTTACACATCTTTCCCAATTACGATGTTGATTATGGCCTCCTGATTCGGCCAATGAATAGAATAATTTGCCAAGAGCAAAATAACCCTCTCCCCAAGTTTCATTAATCTCAATCGTCTTAAATGCCCATTTTATACCTTCTTTAGCATTATTAAGACCTTGATAGATATCAACTAATTTTAAGCACGCCATCACACGCTCGTCATCCCAGCCAGAAACATTTACATATTCAATAAGCGTATCAATAGCTCTATCAACAAATCCATTATTATATAACTCTAATCCTAAATAATATAGCTGTCTTGGATCTCCTTTACCTTCTCCGGCAACATATTTTTCAAGAATTCTTAAATTTCTTCCTGATTCAACTGGCTTATTTCCATATTGCCTCTTATGTTTATATATAATAGAATCATCTGATAGAAGGCTAATTTTTACGCCATCATTATGAACTAAGACTTCATGAACTGGGCCAATCCAATGGAAATGTTTTTTATTTGAACAAAGTCTTTCACGATAATGTTTTAATGTACATTGTCCATTGCCATCATAAGCATATTCATATGGAAATAATATAGATTGAGCATCAGTATTTTCATTTGGAATAAATGAAGATGTAAATCTTATAAGATTTTCTCCGCCTATAACCTCATCATCTGAGTCTGCCCACATTACCCAAGGTTTGGTTGATAAGTCATATGATCTCTGTCTAGCTTTAGAGAAACTTTCAATTAATCCAGTTTCAGAATTATTGCAGTCATTATAGACCTCAAATATATCGGCCAATTCTTTATAAATTGCCTGATTTTCTGGCGTTGAACCAGTATCAACAATTACGACCTCTTCAACGAAATCTCTCAAAGATTTCACACAATTAATTAATAATGGATCATTTTTTACAATAATACAAAGACTTACGGGGGCTTTCATGTCTTTCTTTCTTTTTTTCTGTCTATGCTTTATATATCACATATTAAGAACTTGGGAACATTTGTATAAAACTTCCGGTTCCAATATATGCGGTCGCGACTCCTGTAGATGTCGATCCAATTACAATTTGCACCAAACCAGTAACTCCTGCAGCTCCCTGAACATCACCTTCGATAAACATTGGGCCAGTAGCTATGGCATAATTATAAATTGGTGTAGTGAATGTTGGTACGCCGACAGAAAGAGCAACTGTATATAAATCTGCAGTTACTGGACTATTAAATCCGCTTGCAATACCTGCAAAACGAGCATAATATTGAGCACCAGAAGGTACAGACATTCCTACTTTCATTCCTCCGCTTGCTCCAGATAATTTCAACAAAGATTTGAATGTATAATTTACCGCACCAATTAGTGGGAAAGAAAGTGCCGTTGGACCTGTTGGACCAGTAGCCGTAGAACCAAAAATAGTTAGCAATCTACTGGCTCCGGAAATACCTGCTCCAGTAGGACCGGTAGCTCCTGTAACACCTTGCGGTCCGGTAGCTCCAGTTACTCCTATAACTCCGCCAGGTGAGATATTTCCTGTTGCTATTGTACTTCCAACAGGAATATTAACTCCCGAATAACCAAGATTTTGTAGATAGAAAGTTGGAACTGACCCGGAAGCTACTTTATAGTAACCACCAGATGCAATATATACATATTGATTTGGCTGTAACCAATATCCAGATGGAATTTGAACTGGAATATTAGAGCCAACAGCTGGTTGAGTAAATCCTTGAGTTGTAGAGTATGCATTTATACCGGGCGATCCTGTAGCTCCAGTAGCTCCAGTAGCTCCTGCAACTCCATCAGGTGAAATTAGACCAGTTGCTATTGTACTGCCAACAGGAATATTACCTACATAGCCTAAGTTTTGCAAATAGAAAGTCGGAACTGATCCGGAAGCTACTTTATAGTGACCGCCAGATGGAATATAAACATTTTGATTTGGCTGTAATCCATAACCATATGGTATTTGTAGCGCAATATTGGCGCCGACAGCTGGCTGAGTAAATCCTTGAGCAATATAGTTCGGGCCAGCTGGTTGCCATTCAATACCATCAAATATATAAGAATTACCAGAAGTTGGAGCTAATGGGCTAACTGGATTTCCTTGAATGCCAACAACTGTAGTTACTGCATTTACTGATTCAGTTAGTGCATATGTTCCGCTACTTGTAAATGGCGTAAATAATGACATATCAGCCGAATCAATTGCGTATGCACCACCAGTTGGTTGCAAATCGAATAAACTTGCTCCCCAACCTACGGCAGTATAAACCCACCAAGATGCTCCAATAAGAGTATCTGAGTTTGCAGTAATATAACTATAAATATTTGCTGCTACTTGATATGGATTAGCTCCAGTAGCAGTAGTATCAAATGCATACTCTGAAACATGAACTTTGATTCCATATTTTCTTGCCCATTGAACAATTGGCTCCATTGCAGATACCCAAGCATTAAGGCTCGCAATATCTACTGCACTTCCAGAGTAAGATGAGCTGCTATCTAAATAACAATGAATTGAAAGAACTAAATTATTAGCACTATCAGTTAAGCTTGGCCAAGCTGTTGGATCGCTATTAGCAACACCACTTGTATAGTTTGCAATAAAGAAACTCTGAGCTGCAGTATAGTTAATTCCTGAAACAAAAATTCTATTTGTATTACCAGTTGCACGAATAGCATTAATTGCGGCCTGAGCGGAAGTAAACCAAGAAGAAGTTGATATACCATTTGGCTCATTGCAAAGTCCAAAGAATACTTTTGGATTAGTAAATTGTGTAGCTAATTGAGACCATAAGTTAGCAAATTGAGCATTAGTAACTGGAGAGGTTCCTATAAGAACATTGTTATATGTAGCAGACGCAGCATATGATGAATTAAGTGGGTGTGGCTCAATCATTACATACATGCCAGCAGCAAGGGCTGCATTAACTGCAGCTGTCATATTTGTATTATACGCATTAACTATAGATCCACCAAGAGTTGGCTGCAAGGCTTCCCAACAGAAAATAATTCTGCAGAAGTTGGCGCCTTTGCTTGCCATATAATTAATATCTGCAGTTACTGGGAATAAATAATTGCTTCCTGAAACAGCTGGCAAGCTAAGATATGAAAGATTTCCAGAACCAAAATTAACTCCTCTAAATTGAATTAATGGACTACTAAATGCTCCTGATGGACTATTCGCACCAGTTGATCCAAGTATACTTTGTGTAACTACATCTCCAGTTAATGAGTTTAATCCTGGATTTGTCCAATCAATAGACCCGGATGCATTTACTTGTAATAATGTTCCTGTAACTCCAGCAGCTCCTGGGAAAATTAAATTATAACCAGTTACTCCAGATGCCGCTCCAATATTGACTGTTCCAGTTACACCTGCAACACCAAGCCCCATTCCAATCTGAATAATATTATCAATATATATAGAGCCAGTACCAGGTGATGCTGGGAAGGTTCCACCACCAATAGCAACGCCACCATCATTATATATTCTTACTTGCTCTATCGTCCCAGTTTGAGTAAAGAATGAAATAACGCCAGTTGCAGTTGGTTCTTGAGTTCCAATTAGAAGACGATTATTTGATGCAAGAAGATATGAATCATTAAATCCTCCAACTGATCCTTGTCCCGTTTTAGTAAAATTAGAAGAATTAATTCCTAAATCTACATAATGTGAAGTGTCAGTTCCAAGATTATTATTAATGACTACATCAGTAGATGCAGATGTTCCAGTTGAAATATTTTCAATAAGAACTTGCTGGAAACTATTAGCATTTGCAAAGACTGTTAATATATTTTCTGGAAATTGAGTTGATGTTGGTTGATATTGAGCATTAATAACCAGTGGTTGTTGAAAGAAAGATTGAACGCCTGTTGCAGATCCAGTTGGAACTAATTGTAATGTAATTCCACTATTACCATAAAATGATACGCCAGAAGGAATTGTAATATGATAAGATGTATCGCCTGATATTCTACTTATAGTTGGATTTGTAGCAGAAGATCCTGTTCCTTGTAAATCTCCAGCTGGCATATAAACTGTACCAAAAGCAGTCGCTGTTGCTGGAGAAGCTCCGCCGCCACCACCAGCTGGGCCCGTAACCCCTTGTGGTCCAGTAGCTCCAGTTACTCCCTGAATACCCTGTGCCCCAGTAGGTCCTGTAGCTCCTGTTACTCCCTGAATACCTTGTGCTCCAGTAGGTCCAGTTGCTCCTGTTACCCCTTGAATGCCTTGACTGCCAGTTGGTCCTGTAGCTCCAGTTACTCCCTGAATACCCTGTGCCC
>Ga0316217_10002941_pt1 | contig 20031 bp, 17 predicted proteins | sample 1anoAmetaG_FD_203633 | JGI IMG/M metagenome (GOLD analysis project Ga0316217, IMG submission 203633) | Freshwater microbial communities from Trout Bog Lake, Wisconsin, USA - 1anoA | ecosystem: Environmental > Aquatic > Freshwater > Lake > Hypolimnion/Profundal zone | place: USA: Wisconsin...
GCGGTCACCTGTGGGTCAGCTCGACGAAGTCGATGATGGGGCACCTCCTGGGCGCAGCGGGCGCCGTCGAGAGCGCGATCTGCGCCCTCTCGATCCACGAGGGGAAGGTCGCGCCGACCATCAACCTGACCGACCCGGACCCTCGCTGCGCGCTCGACTACGTCCCGCTCGTGGCCCGCGAGCGTCGCATCCGACACGCGCTCAACAACTCCTTCGGGTTCGGCGGGACGAACTGCTCGCTCGTGTTCTCCCGCTTCGAGTCGTGAGCATGAGTTCGCCTCCGCCTGCGCCGGCCGCGGTCGCCCCGGGCCCCGGACGGACCGGCACCGTGGGCTCCGCGTGAAGTGCCCGTTCTGCTCTCAGCTCGAGAGCAAGGTCATCGACTCGCGCGTCACCGGGGCGGGTGACGTCACGCGGCGGCGGCGCGAATGCGAGGCCTGCGCCGCGCGGTTCACGACCTACGAGCGGGTGGAAGAGGCGCTGCCGCTGGTGGTCAAGAAGGACGGCCGACGCGAGCCCTTCGACCGCCGCAAGGTGCTCGCGGGCCTCCGGAAGGCCTGCGACAAGCGCGAGGTCCCGCTGGTCCGCCTCGAGGCGATCGTCGACGCAATCGAGCGCGAGCTGACCGAGGCGGGCGAGAAGGAGGTCTCCGCGAAGACGGTCGGGGAGAAGATCATGACCGAGCTGCGGAAGGTCGACGAGATCGCGTACGTTCGTTTCGCCAGCGTATATCGTTCGTTTCGTGACATCGAGGAGTTCCGGGCGGAGCTCGAGACCCTCGCGCGCGACAGGAAGACGTGAACCATGCCCGCTGATGTAGGCCCCGCCTCAGGCTCCCACGAGCCTCCCCCGGGACCATCGAACCCCGCGGCCCCCGCCAGCTCCGACGACGGGTGGATGGACCGAGCCATCGAGCTGGCCCACGGCGGGCGCCCGTCGCCCAACCCGCACGTCGGGTGCGTGGTGGTCCGCGACGGTCAGGTCGTCGGCGAGGGGCGGCACGAGCGCGCGGGGAGCGACCACGCGGAGGTCGTCGCGCTCACGCAGGCCGGCGACATGGCGAAGGGAGCTACCCTCTACGTGACGCTCGAGCCGTGCAACCACCGCGGCCGGACGCCCCCCTGCGTCGACGCGCTCATCGCGGCGCAGGTGGCGCGCGTCGTCGTCGGGTGTGCCGACCCGAACCCTCATGTTCCCGGCGGCGGCGTGGCGCGCCTGCGCGCCGCGGGGGTCGACGTGACGCTCGGGGTGCGCGAGGCCGAGGCCAGGCGCGTCATCGCCACCTGGACGAAGTTCATCACCCAGGGGCTGCCGTACGTCTCGCTGAAGCTGGCTCTCTCCCTCGATGGGCGCATCGCGACCCGGAGCGGCGCCTCGAAGTGGGTCACCGGTCCCGAGGCCCGGGCGCTCGTCCACATGCTCCGGTCCCGCCACGACGCCGTGGCCATCGGCATCGGCACGGCCCTGGCAGACGACCCTCGCCTGACGGTCCGCGACGCGTCCGGGGTCAGCCCGACGCGCGTCGTGTTCGACACCAAGCTCCGCATCCCGGCCCATTCGAAGCTCGTGGAGAGCGCTGTCGACGTGCCGACGTGGGTCGTGTGCAGCGCCGACGCTCCGATGGAGAAGGAGCAGGCGCTGACCGCGCGCGGGGTGGAGGTGCTCCGCGCGCCGAGCTCGGCCGAGGGGCGCCTCGATGCAGGGGCGGCGCTCCGGATGCTCGCCGCCAAGGGGGTAGTCACGCTGATGGTCGAGGGCGGGGCCGAGCTCGCCGGGAGCATCCTGGCGGGGCGCCTCGCGGACGAGCTCCACGCCTTCGTGGCGCCGATCCTCCTTGGACCGCGCGGCAGGCCAGGGGCGGTCGACTGGGCGGGGCCGGCGACCCCGGCGGAGGCCCCGCGGATCGCCTCCGCGACCTGGGAGCTCTGCGGATCGGACGCCTACGTGTGCGGCCCGCTGCAGTACCCCGAGCCGGGGACCTGACCCCCTCGCCAGCCTGAGTCGCCGGCGTTACACTGGGAAGCGATGATCCGTACGATTCTCCACTACCCGGACAAGCGCCTCCGCGTGAAGGGCGAGCGCATCGCCGAGGTTACGCCCGAGATCCGACGACTGGTCGACGACATGGCCGAGACCATGTACGCCGCCCCGGGGGTTGGCCTGGCAGCCACGCAGATCGGCGTGGCGTATCAGCTGTTCGTGATCGACATCGCCAGCGAGGACGAGCCGAGCGATCTGCGGGTCTTCATTAACCCCGAGATCCTCGAGCGGCATGACGCGATCTCGTGGAACGAGGGGTGCTTGAGCTTCCCGGGCGTGAACGAGGAGATCGAGCGCGCGGCGCGCGTGAAGGTCCGTGCGCAGGACCAGACGGGCGCGTGGTTCGAGCTCGAGTCGGAAGGACTGCTCGCGGTGGCCATCCAGCACGAGTACGACCACCTGCAGGGCGTACTGATGATCGACCACCTCGGGACGCTGAAGAAGCGGCTCGTCAACCGGAAGATGCAGCGCCGCGGAAGCGCCGACGCAGAGGCGTAGAGCCGCCGGCTCCACGCCCCATACGGCGGTGCACAGCCCCTAGCGCCCTGCGCGCTTGAAGATGTTCGGGTCGACCTTGACGCCGCGCGCGGCGAACTCGGCGACGACACGCGGCACGACGCCGGAGACGGCGAACGAGCCATCTCCCTGCGCGCCATCGGACGCGAAGGTGAAGATATCGCGAACGACGACCCCCTTCTCGTCGCTGCCGCCGAGCTCGGCGAGACGGAGCACGCGCGGTCGGCCGTCGGCTAGCCGACCGAGCTCGATCGCGATGTCGAACGACTCACCGACGCACTCTCGCGCCGACTCGACGTTCAGCCCAGCTCGCACGCTCACGAGCTGGTTGACGAGGCGCGCGAGCGCCTGGCGAAGAGACGGCGCCTGGGCGGCCGCGATGACCCCCTCGGACCCCGCGGCGATCGCGTCGATCGTGGCCGCCCCCAGCGACCCCGCCAGCGAGCAGACGACGAGCCGGTCCGCCCTGATGCGCGCCGCGGCATGAATCGCCTCCTCGCCGCGCTGCTTGGAGTCGATGAGGTTCAGTGTGACGACGTGGCCGGAGCCGACGCCGACGTCGTCGAGGTCCTGAAGCACGACGACCCGATCGCCGCCCGAGCCTGCGGCGGCCAGCGCGGAGAGGAACGCCGCGGTGCCCGAGGCGGTTGACCCGCTCACGAGGATGTTGGCGCGCGCCCCGAGGCAGCTCTCCACGAAGGTCGCCATGGCGCGCGAGAGCGCGCCCGCCCTGACAAACTCTTCGAGCGTGCTGTCGACGCGCCTCCGCTTCCGGATGATGAGCACGAAGCCTGAGGACGCGGGGGGCGCGATGCCGAGCATCTGCGCGCCGCGGGCGAGCTTTCGTTCGAGCACGAGCTCGCCCGGCCGCCACGGGTCCCCGTTCTGGGCGGCCAGCCTCGCGATGGTCCGGCCGAGCGCTTCTTCGCTGGTGAAGGACGCGTCGGCGAGCGTCAGGGTGCCTGCCCGCAGCGCGAGCACCTGGTCGTGCCGTACGCAGTGGATCTCGGTGACGTCGTCCTCTTCGAGGAGCGGGCCGATCGGACCGAGAGCGGTGAGCTCCCTGACCGCGTCCCGGATGAGCAGCTCGAGGTCGGTGCCGTCGGGGGTCTCCCCCTCCTCGCGCATGACCTTCGCCTGGTCGCGCACGGTCCGGTCGATGAGCTGAGTGAACGCCTCGTCGAGCAGCGGAGAGGCCTTGAGCGGGCCGAGATCTACGGCGTCGGCCACCCGATCGACCAGCGTGATGAGCGCGAGGCGCTGTGCCGCCTGCTGCGAGGTCTCCCTCACGCTCGGCCGCGCGGCGACGGGGGGGATCGACGCGCGCGCGGGGGGCTTCTGCGCCGCGGCCTGGCCGGCGACAGTCTGCAGGCCGAGCGGGACCGTACCGCCGCCCATCACGTTCTGATGCGGCGGCGGAGGAGGCGGGGCGATGATCGGCGGAGGCGGGGGGGGAGGCGGAGGCGGCTGCACGGGGATGGGCATCCCCCGGGGGGGAGTCATCGCCTGCGACTGCGGAGGCATCCCGTGCGGGGGCATCCTCGGCGCGATCGGCACCTTCCCGGCGGGCGTCACGTGCGCGGCCGGCACGCTCTCGCTGTCGTCGGGGTCGCGCTCGAGCGGGAAGTGACTGACCGCGCCAGGCTCGCTGCGCACGGGTGGTGCCGGCGGCGGTGGCGGGGGGACTGGCGTCGACGGCGGCTCGGCTTCGGCGGCAGGCAGCGCGGGGGGCCCCACGGGGGCGCGCATGGCCCCGCGGTCGAGCGTCCTCGACTCGTTCTCGCTGGGCGCTTCGGGCTCGGGCGCGGCGCCCGCTCCGGGGCTCTCGAGCCGGATGACGAAGTCGCCGATGTAGATCTTGTCGCCTTCGCGGACGATCGTCGCCTGCGCGATCTTCCGGCCGTTGACGTAGGTCCCGTTGGTGCTCTTCAGGTCGGTGACGATGAACCGACCGTCGCGGAAGAGCAGCCGCGCGTGGTGCTTCGAGACGTTCCCCTTCGGGAGCATGAGGTCGTTGCCCTGAACGCGGCCAACGGTGATCTCATTCTTGTCGAAGGCCTCCCTGCGCTCGGCGCCACCCTTTTCGCTGATGATGATCGCGAACATTCCTCGTTCCTCAGAGACAATAGCGGGACCCCGAAGCAGACGGGGTCATAGGGGGCCGGGCTCCGCCGAGACGCACGAATTTACGGGCGAACGAGCAGTCCGGGCTTCTGCGCTCGATTGAGCGATTGTCAGATGAGGAGGATCAGCGTGTCAATCTTTCGGTAGCCTTCTCGCGTCGAAGTCGGAGCGGGCGGGGCCTCGGCCTCAGTCCCCCATCGCGCTGCCGCGACGGCCCTTGACTTCGGTGGCGACCGCGCCGAGCAGCTCGCTGGCGAGCATCATCACGTCGCGTTCCTCGTAGCCGCTCGTTCGAAGCTCCCGGTAGATGGTCTTTGCGAGAATCGCGAGGGCGCGCGGATCGCGCGCACCGCGGGTCTGGTCGAACGGAAGAGCCATGGAGCGCCAGTCATACAAGGCACGTGCCAGGGCGTTCAGCCCCCCCTGCCCCGGGAAATCGGCGCCAGTTGCCCTCGAGATGCGAATCAAGGTTCTCAGTCAGGCTCGAAAATAGGTAGCCCGCTTCGCACCGGGCGGCTCGGCCGGCGATGGCCCCGACGCTCCGCTCCGGCGTGCGAGCGATTGCGACGGCACGACCCGGTCCGCTAGGTTGCGCCACGCATGGGCCTCCTCCAACGCTGGATCGCTCGCGATACGCGCCCCCGCCGCGTGCTCCTGGCGCTCGCCATCTACCTCGTCTGCGGAACCGCCTTCGCCGTCGTCGCCGGATCGGGCCGCCTCTCCGAGCACACGGCCTTCAATCACTACGCCCTCCTGGCCGACGCGTGGCTTCACGGCCGGCAGGAGCTCCCGGGAGGGCCGCCGCGCTACACGGGCAACAACGACTTCGCCTCCTTCGAGGGGAAGACCTACATCAGCTTCCCGCCGTTCCCCGCGGTGCTGATGCTCCCGCTGGTCAAGATCGCCGGGAGCGCCGAGAACTTCCGCGACGGCCAGTTCCTCATCTGGCTCGCGGGGCTCGGGCCCGCGCTCCTGTTCCTCCTGCTGGAGAAGCTGCGCCGTACGGGCAAATCGGAGCGGAGCGAGCTCGAGAACCTCGCGCTCACGGGCCTCTTCGCCTTCGGGACGGTCTACTTCTTCACCGCGGTGGAGGGGACCGTGTGGTTCGCCGCGCACGTGGTCAGCGCCGCCCTCATCTCTGGGTACATGCTCTGCGCGCTCGACGCGGAGCACCCTGCCCTCGCCGGACTGCTGCTCGGCTGCTCGTTCGCCTCGCGGCCCGTGACGAGCCTGTTCGCGGTGATCTTCGCGTGCGAAGCGCTGCGGGTGAGCGCCGGCGGCGAGGTCGCGCCAGGGGCGACGTGGGCCGAGCGCATCGACGCGACCTGGGAGAAGGTGGATCGGCGCGCGCTCCTCCGACGCGTCGTCGCCTTCGCCCTGCCGATCCTGCCGATCCTCGCCCTCTGCTCCTGGTCGAACTACTCGCGCTTCCACCACTACAGCCCGACCGCGTTCGGACACGAGTACCTGAGCGTCGCGTGGCATGACCGGATGCAGAAGTGGGGGCTGTTCGGCTACCACTACCTTGCGAAGAACCTCGCGTGCGCGCTCACGATCCTGCCGTGGCTCCCGGCGAGCGGCTCGCGCGTGGCCTTCTGGTCGGCCCAGGGGACGGGCGTCGCGCCGTTCCAGATCAACGAGCACGGGCTGGCGCTCTGGTTCACGACGCCGATCTACCTCTGGCTGCTCCGTCCGAGGCAGCGCGGCTGGCTGCACGACGTCGTCGTCGTGGCGGTCGCGTCGGCGGCGCTCATGCTGCTGCTCTACCAGAACACGGGGTGGCGGCAGTTCGGCTACCGGTTCTCGAACGACTACGCCCCTCTCCTCTTCGTCCTGCTGGCGATCGGCAGACGGCCGCTGTCATGGCTCTTCCGGGTGGCGGCGGTGTGGGGCGTGGCCGTCAACCTGTTCGGGGCGATCTCCTTCGACCGTGGAGATCCTCGCTTCGACCGGTACTACTTCCGGGACGGGTCGCAGGTCACGGTCTACCAGCCCGACTGAGCGCGCATGAAGCTTCTCCTGCCAGCCTTCCTGGGCCCGCTCGTGCTCGCGGGATGCGCCGCCGGCGCCGGTCTCCCGGCGTCCCCTCCAGGCGTCGTCCTCGAGAGGATCACCGTGACGAGCCGGTCGTTCTCCTCCGGTGCGAGCATCCCCGTCGATCTGACGTGCGACGGGAAGAACACGTCGCCGGACGTCACGTGGAGCTCGCCCCCCGAGGGGACGCGGTCGCTCGTCATCACCATGGATGACCTCGAGGCCTCGACGGGGCGCGGGACGCGGTGGATCGTGATGGACGTCCGCCCCGAGGCTAGGTCACTCCCGGCGGGAGCCGACGCCTCCGCGGTCGGCGCGCGACTCGGACGGAACGACTCCGGAGAGGTCGGCTACAGCGGCCCCTGCCCGGCGCGTCACGTCGCGCATCACTACTCGCTACGGGTCATCGCGCTCGATCGACCGGTCGGCCTCGCCGAGGCGGCCAGCCGGGAGCAGCTCGACGCTGCCCTCGAAGGCCACGTCCTCGGGTTCGGCGACGTGACCTTCGTGGCGTCCCGCTGAGCTTAGCCCCGGCTACCGGCTGATCTTCACGGAGTTGATGGTCACGGGGGTAACCGGGCGATCGCTCGGCCCCGTCGGGACAGCGGCGATGGTGTGCACCGTCGCCACGGGGCTGCACTCTCCGAAGATCGTGTACGTGTGGTAGTTGTCGAGCGCCTTCACGGAGGGACCGTCCGACTCGGTGATGAAGAACTGGGCGCCGTTGGTGTTGGGGCCGCGGTTCGCCATGCAGAGGAGCCCGGCGCGGTCGTGGGTGGCCCCCGTCCACATCTCGTCGGGGATCGTGTAGCCGGGCTCGCCCGATCCGTTCCCCTTCGGGTCGCCCCCCTGGATCATGAAGCCCTTGATGATGCGGTGGAACGTCGTCCCGTCGTAGGCAGGCTTGTTCGTCCAGGTGCTCGAGGCGGGATCGAGCCAGCTGCGCTTGCCGGTCGCCAGTCCGATGAAGTTCGCGACGGTGTTCGGGGCCTTGTCGTCGTAGAGCCGACACGAGACCTTCCCCATCGACGTGTCGATCGTGGCCGTGAGCGGCCCGCTGCCGTGGAGGTCCTTCGTCGCGTCGGCGAGCGAGAACTTCCCCCCGAGCGGGTCCGGCGTGGCGGCCGCGCCAGCGCGGGACGGCGGAGGGGGGGGAGGCGGCGTGGCCGTGGTCGCAGCCTGGGTCGTCGTCGCGGTCGACGTTGGCACCGAAGAGGGCGTGGTGTCGGACTGCGGCTCGGGGGCTGCCTGCGTGCGACAGCCCGGAGCGGCCGCGAGCGCGATCGAGGCCAGGAGGGGGAGAGCGCTGGAGGTGCGGATCATGACCGGTGTCTATGACCAACGCCGCCGACGCACAAAAGAAAACGGCACCGCACAGGGGCCCGGGGGGGGGGGGAGGGCCAACCTACGCGATGCCGTGCGGGGTGTTTGCGAGCGGCGTGCCATCGCCCTGCCTCACGACATCCCGCAACAAACCGCAGGTGATCTCCGCGCGAGCGCCCGTGTCCCGTTCAAGAACGAAATCACCGGCGCGAGAATGCAATCCGCCTCCCCCTGCGCCCGTCAGGCGCGGAGGCTCCGGACCCCCGACTGGTGGACCTTACCGGGGAGCTTGCGCCCCACGATGCTCTCCGCGGCCCTCCCGGCCTCCACCAGGCGCTCGAGGTCGATGCCGCTGTCGATCCCCATCCCCTGGAGCATGAAGACGAGGTCCTCGGTGGCGCAGTTCCCCGCCGCCCCCGGAGCGTAGGGGCACCCGCCGAGGCCGCCGACCGAGGAGTCAAAGTCCCTGATGCCGAGCTCGAGGCCGACCAGGATGTTCGCCAGCGCCGTCCCGCGGGTGTCGTGCATGTGCATCGCGATCTTCTCGGCCGGGATCTCGGCGAGCATCATCTCCAGGATGGCCTTCGTCTGCCGCGGCGTGCCGACGCCGATCGTGTCTCCGAGCGACACCTGATAGCAGCCCATGTCGAGGAGCCGCTTCGCGATGACGAGCGCCCGCTTGACGTCGATCTCCCCTTCGTAGGGGCATCCCCAGACGGTGGAGACATACCCTCGCACGCCGATGTTCGCGTCCCGCGCGGGGCCGACGGTCCCCTCGAAGGCCGCCAGGCTCGCGTCGACCGACTTGTTCACGTTTTTCCGGTTGTGGGTCTCGCTCGCGCTCACGAAGAACGCGACCTCCTGCACGCGCGCTGCCTTCGCGCGCTCGAGGCCGACGAGGTTCGGGCACAGCGCGCTGAACGTCACGCCCGGGACAGGGTCGAGCGCGGCCGCCAGGTAGTCCGCGTCGGCGAGCTGCGGGATCCACTTCGGAGAGACGAAGCTCGTCACCTCGATCCTCTTGAGCCCCGCGGCGACCAGGGCGTCGATGAGCCGGATCTTGTCGCCGAGCGGAACGGTCACCTTCTCGTTCTGCAAGCCGTCCCGCGGTGAGACCTCGTAAATCGAAACGCGATCCGGGAGATTTTCGAGCACGACTCTTGCTCCTTTCAGACCCCGACGAGCCGGACCTGCTTGCGAGCCGTCGCGACGAACGGGATCGCATACTGGCCGGAGAAGCACGCGTGGCAGTAGCCCGACCCCGCCGCGGGGGGGGTGGCCGGCCGCGCGGGGACCTCGGGTGTGGGGACCCTGGCCACGGCCGCCAGCATCCCTTCGAGCGAGAGGTACCCGAGCGTGTCGACCGTCACGTACCGGGCGATCTCCAGCACCGAGTGGCTCGAGGCGATGAGCTCGCGTCGCGTGGGGGTGTCGATCCCGTAGTAGCAGGGCCACTCGGTCGGGGGGCTCGAGATCCTGAGGTGAACCTCGCGCGCTCCGGCGTCCCTCACCATCTTGACGAGCTTCCGGGCTGTCGTCCCGCGGACCATCGAGTCGTCGACGACCACCACGCGCTTGCCGCGCAGGATGGGCTCGACGGGGTTCAGCTTGAGCCGGACCCCGAAGTGGCGGATCGACTGCTGCGGCTCGATGAAGGTGCGGCCGACGTAGTGGGAGCGAATGAGGCCCATCTCGAACGGGATTCCGAGCGCCGCCGCGTAGCCGATCGCGCTCGGCACGCCGGAGTCAGGCACCGGGATGACGACGTCCGCCTCGACCGGGTGCTCCTTCGCGAGCTGCTCCCCGAGCGTCTTCCTCACCTCGTACACGCTCTTGCCGCCGAGCCGCGAGTCCGGGCGGGCGAAGTAGACGAACTCGAAGACGCACATGTGCGGAGGCGCCTGCTCGGCCAGGCGCCGCGAGCGCACGCCCGACTCGTCGATGAGGATCATCTCGCCCGGCTCGACGTCACGGACGAACTCGGCGCCGATGAGGTCGAACGCCGTCGGCTCGCTCGCCACCACGTGAGCATCCCTGCGCTGCGAGTTGCCCGAGGCGGGGAGGATCCCCAGGCAGAGCGGCCGGATGCCCATGGGGTCGCGGACAGCCAGGATGGTGTCCTCGGTCAAGAAGAGGAGCGAATACGCCCCCTGCACCCGCGCGAGAGCGTCGGCGACGCGGTCCTCGATCGCCGCCGCGCCGCTCATCGCGACCAGGTGGACGAGCACCTCGGTGTCGGAGGACGACTGGAAGATGGAGCCGCGGGCCTCGAGCTCCGCCCGGAGCTCGTCGGCGTTCGTCAGGTTGCCGTTGTGACACACAGCGAGCGACCCGCGCGCGTAGTCGACGGCGAACGGCTGCGCGTTCTTCAGGTGGGAGCCGCCAGCGGTGGAGTACCGGACGTGACCTATCGCGAGGCGGCCGGGGAGGCGCGCCAGCTGGTCCTGACTGAAGGCGTCCTGCACGAGGCCCATCGCGCGGTGGGCGAAGAGCTGCTGTCCGTCGCTGGTGACGATGCCCGCCGACTCCTGGCCGCGGTGCTGGAGCGCGTGGAGGCCCAGGTACGCCAGGTTCGCGGCCTCCGTGTGGCCGTGGATGGCGAAGACGCCGCAGTGATCGTGGAAGTGATCGTCGTCGTGGGCCGGGTCGGAGCCCGGCGGCGATCCGTCGCCGCACGCGGTGGCAGGGTCGAGGACTACGAGGCGGCGACGGGTGCGGGGCATGCTCCGCGGAACTTGGCCTCGAACCGGGCGGGTCGCAAGCCTACAAAGCGTGGCCCTGCGTGGTTCATCGCGCGCTCGTCCCCCCGTAGGTGGCGACGAGCGAGATCTTGTACCGCGCGTGGGCGTGGGGAAGCGGGGCCACCGGGAAGGCGCCGAGGCGGGAACGCACGCCCGCCGCGCAGTCTCGGACGATCTTCGATGCCTGGAAAGAGCGCCCGTCGCGCGGCAACGTCAGCGTCACGGGGGACCTCCGGCGCGTGAAGCTCAGGTCCGCCACGTACTCGATCGACCCCGTCCCCGCGTCGGGGGGCACGCAGTCGTGGCTCGCGACGATGGCGTCGCCGAACGCCCTCTCGAAGGCCTGGATGTGATCGCACTGGTCGGCGAGCGTGCGGTGCACGCCGCGGTCATGGCACTCGAGCACCCGCGCGTCGCTCAGCCTCACGGGGGGCGGAGAGCCCGCGTCGACCGAGGCGCTCGCGGCGGGAGGAGCGCCGCGCGGCGCCTCGACGAGGCCGGCGTCGACCGGGGGCGACGGCGCGGTCGAACGGGGGCGACGCCACAGGTAAAGCGGCACTGCGAACAGCAGGATGCCGAGCAGGAGGGCGCCGATCGTCTGGAAGCTGGCGAGGACGTCGAAGGAGCTCGGACCGCCCCGGGCGTGGTCGCGCGACGACGACGGCGGCGGTCGCGAGGGGGGCTGCGGCGGGCTCGAGTCGGGCATGGGTCGATCGGCGCGAACGAACCCCGCGCCGCGTGCAGAGGGTCGGGGGCCTCGGCCTCAGGGGTCGACGAGGGCGCGCGCGTTCGTCCCCGGCTCGTACCGGGCGATCGACGCGACGAGATCGAGCCCCTCGGGCATCATCCCCTGCACCTGCCCGACGACCTGCTCGACCAGGTTGCGCGCCTCCTGCGTCCCGGGGCCGGCCATCACCACGACGAAGCGGAGCGGCCCGGTGCGACCCGCCGTCACGGCGAGCAGCGAGAGGAGCAGCATGTCGGTCAGCTCGACGACGCGCGTCGCGGCGCGCCGGAGCGCGAGCATCTCGAGGATGGTCGGACGATCGGACACGAGGCGGTTCGGACCGCGGAGCTCGTAGCGGGCGACCGTCACCGGCTGATCGACCCACTCGCCGAACTCGGCCTCCTCGTCGAGCGCCCGGAGGAGCTGATCGCGGGCGAGGAGCCCCGAGAGCCCGTCGCGCTTGGCGAGGTAGGCCTGCGCCCGCTTGTGACCGGCGCTGTCGCGCGCGAACGACACGAGCTTCAGGCGCAGCTCGCCGAGCTGCACCTCGCCGCCGTGCATGAGGCTCACGTGCTTCTTGCGCTCGTACGTGTGGTCGACGTACGTGCCGTTCGTCGAGCCGAGGTCGTCGAGGGTCCAGGTCCCGTTGGCCCAGGCGAGAGTCGCGTGACCGCTGCTCACGGTCGCCTCGGGGACGACGATGTCGTTGTCCGGCCTTCGCCCGATGGACAGGGACGGGCGGTCGAGGGGGATGACCTCGCCGACGAACTCGGACGAGTTGGTGGCGAACGTCACGAGGAGCGACTGCTGTGACGGCGTGAAGGCGGTCGCCGTGTTGCGGCCGGGCGGGGGGCCCGGGTCGAGCCGCTCGCGCGGGACCTGGATCGGGTTGCTGGTGAGCGTGCTGGGGTTGAAGAACCGGAGGTGCCTGGCCGACAGTCGATGCGACGGCTCGTCCGCGAGGCAGCGGAAGACCTGCTTGATCTCGTCGATCGACAGCCCCGCGGGGACATCGAACATGATCTGCTGCCGCATGGGCTTGGCCCTCGGCTTGTACCCGGGGTCCGGGACCTTGCACGTCCACATCTCCCAGAGCGTCAGCCCCAGGGCGTAGACGTCGTCCTCCGGCGACGCGCCCCCGGAGCGAATCCGCTCCGGTGCCATGTAGTTCGGCGTCCCGCCATCCGGAGGGGCTCCGGGACGGCGGGCCGAGACGCGCGCGCGCTCCTTCGCGAAGCCGAAGTCGAGGACGATCGCCTTCCCGAGCGCGCCGTCGGCCTCGGAGGTGACCATGACGTTGCCGGGCTTCAGGTCGCCGTGGACCAGCCCCTGCGCGTGAATGGCGGCGACGCCCGAGGCGATGTCGTGCGCGATGCGGCGAAACTCATCCGCCGTGTACCCGCCCTGCGCCTTCTTCCGGCGGATGTGCGTGTGGAGGGTCTGGCCCGTGATGTGCTCCATCACCAGGATGGGCCCGTAGACGGACGGCGCGAGGTCGTGCACCCGGCAAACGTTCGGGTGGCCGACCGACCGGGCGTGGAGCAGCTCCTGCCTCAGCGCCTCGTCGTCCCCCGGCATCCGCGACTCTTCGCGCACGATCTTCAGGGCGACGGCCTGCTGGGTCGTGCGGTCGTACGCGAGGAACACCTCGCCCATCCCGCCCTTGCCGAGGCTCTGTCGGATCTCGTACCGCTCGTTGATGATGGTGCCGCTCGTGATCGGCGGCGGATGGGGGCGCGTAGGTTGGTTCATCGGGGCGGCAATGGACGGTGACCGAGGCTCTCGCGTCCCATCCTACCTGGATGGGATGGACGGTGGGGGCACTTTTCCCATCCACGGCGGGCGAACGTCGCCCTTCCCTCTCCCCGCCGGGCGGGCGACCATGGATGCGTGGCGCCCGAGCAGATGCTGCGTGAGCTGGAGCGCCTCGCCCGGCGAATGGGCCTGGAGGTCCGGTTCGAGGCGTTCGACGCCAGGGCGTTCCGGAGGGGGGGCCTCTGCACGGTCCGCGGCACCCCGCTCGTCCTCGTGGACGTGCACGCAACCACGATCGACAAGGTCGGCGTCCTGTGCGAAGCGCTCGCGCGGCTGGACGTGGAGACGACCTACGTCCCCCCCCTGCTCCGGGCCCGGATCCTCAGGGCGATCTGAGGCCCCGGCGGGAGGCCGGGGCGTTCGGAGGGGAAGAGCTGCGTGCCGGGAGGGGCCAGCGGGCCTACCCGGCGACCACGGCGTAGAACCGCTCGAGCGCCTCGTCGAGCTTCGCGACGTCGGTCCCGCCCGCCTGCGCCATGTCGGGCCGCCCGCCGCCCGAGCCGCCCACGACCGACGCTACTTGCTTGACGATCTCCCCTGCCTTGAAGGCGCCGAGGAGCGTCTTCGACACGGTCACGGCGAGCTGGACCTTGGCCCCCTGCACCGAGCCGATGAGCACGACCCCCTCGCCGAGCTTGTCGCGCACCCGGTCGGCCATCTCCCGGAGGGTCGCGGCGTCGAGATCGTCGACGCGGACGGCCACGGCCCTTCCGGCGTGGCCCCCCGCGAGCGGACGGGCCCCCTTCAACCACTCGTCGACTCCTCCTCCGGAGGCCCCCCCCTCCGCGACCTTTCGCTTCAGATCGGCGAGCTCCTTCTCGAGGTGACGGTCCCGCTCGACGAGTCGCTCGAGCTTCTCCGGCAGGTCCGCGGTTCCGGAGCGGACCGTCTTCGCCGCCGCCCGCAGCGTCCCCTCCAGCTCCCGCACGTACGCGAGCGCGTTCAGGCCCGTGACCGCCTCGATCCGGCGCACGCCCGCCGCGACGCCCCCTTCGCTCAGGATCTTGAACAGGCCGATGTCGCCCAGCGCGCGCGCGTGCGTCCCGCCGCAGAGCTCGACCGAGTCGCGCGTCATGGTGAGGACGCGCACGACGTCGCCGTACTTCTCCTCGAAGATGGCCATCGCCCCCTTCGCCTTCGCCTGGTCGATCGGGAGCACCTCGGTGAGCACGGGGGCGTTGGTCAGGACCTTGCCGTTGACCAGGTCCTCGACGCGCGCGAGCTCCTCTCCCGTGAGCCCCTTGCCGTAGGAGAAGTCGAAGCGGAGGCGGTCGGGCCCGACGAGCGAGCCCTTCTGCGCCGCCTGCTCGCCCAGCACGACGCGCAGCGCCCAGTGCAGGAGGTGGGTCGCCGAGTGGTTGCGCCTCGTCGCGGTCCGCCTCGCCCCGTCGACGGTGAGCGTCACCTCCTCGCCTACCTTCGCGCCCCCCCGGACGACGCGCCCGAAATGCACGACCAGGCCCGCCACCGGCTTCTGGGTGTCGGTCACCTCGAACTCGAACTCCCCTCCCGCGAGCCGGCCGCGGATCGTCCCGCGGTCCCCCACCTGGCCGCCGGACTCCCCGTAGAACGGCGTCGTGTCGACGATGATCGCCGCGTCGGCCGAGCTCGCGTCGATGCGATCGACGAGCCCCGCCCCCTGCACGAGGCAGCGGATGGTGGCCTGCCCCTCCTCCCGGTCATACCCGGTGAACCGCGTGGTCCCCTCGCCGCTCGCCTGCAGCCGCTCGAGCGCCAGGCGCCAGACCCCCTCGACGGCCGCGCTCCCGACCTTCGAGCCCTCGCTCCGAGCGCGTTGCTCCTCGAGCGCTCGCTCGTAGCCCTGCATATCGACCGACAGGCCGCGCTCCTCGGCCATGACCTGGGTCAGGTCGGGGGGGAAGCCGAAGGTGTCGTAGAGCTTGAAGGCGGCTGCGCCCGGGATGCGGCCGGCCGGCCCCGCGGTCGCGATCTCGTCCTCGAGGAGGCGCAGGCCCCGGTCGAGCGTCTCGCGGAAGCGGACCTCCTCCTGCTGCGTGACGCTGAGGATGAGATCCTTCCGCGCGCGGAGCTCCGGGTAGGCGTCCCCCATCTGCCGGACCACGTCCTCTGCGACCTCGTGCAGGAACGGCCGCGCGATCCCCAGCCTGTGGCCGTGGCGGATGGCCCTCCGCATCACCCTGCGGAGGACGTACTCGCGACCGGCCCGGTCGGGGAAGACCCCCTCGGCGATGAGGAACGCGGTGGTCCGCGCGTGGTCGGCGATGACGCGCATGGACGTGTCGTCGTCCGCCTGCGTCCCTCGGTACGGCTTTCCGCACAGCTCGGCGGCCCGCTCGACGAGCGGCCTGAGGAGGTCCGTCTCGTAGTTGCTGCTCTTCTGCTGCAGGACGCTCGAGATGCGCTCGAGCCCCATCCCCGTGTCGACCGACGGCTTGGGGAGGCGATCGAGCGTGAAGCCCCCGGCGTCCCCCGCGCGCCGCTCGAACTGCATGAAGACGAGGTTCCAGATCTCCATCCACCCGAGGCCGGCCGGCGTCGGCTCCTCGCCGAAGGTGGCGGGGTCGGGGTTGTCACCGTGGAAGAAGTGGATCTCCGAGCAGGGACCGCAGGGGCCGGTCTCGCCCATCTGCCAGAAGTTGTCCTTCATGCCGAGGCCGATGATCCGGTCGTCCCCGAAGCCCGTGACCTTCTTCCAGATCGCGCGGGCCTCGTCGTCGGCGGTCAGCGCCGGATCGCTCGGATCGCCGCCGAAGACCGTGATGACCAGCCGGTCCTTCGGGAGGTCGAACCCGCGCGTGAGGAGCTCCCAGGCGAAGGCAATCGCGTCCTCCTTGAAGTAGTCGCCGAAGGAGAAGTTGCCGAGCATCTCGAAGAACGTGTGGTGGCGCGCCGTGACCCCCACGTTCTCGAGGTCGTTGTGCTTGCCCGAGATGCGGATGCACTTCTGGCTCGACGCGGCCCGGCGGAAGGGGCGCGTCTCCTTCCCGGTGAAGACGTCCTTGAACGGGACCATCCCCGCGTTGACGAACATGAGGGTCGGGTCGTTGCCCGGCACGAGGCCGGCGCTCTCGCAGACCTCGTGGCCCTGCTTCTTGAAGAAATCGAGGAATGCGCGGCGAACTTCGGCGGAGGGGTGGTTCATGGGGTCCGGGTCAGGAGCTCTTCGTAGAGGTCGTCGTACTCTGCCGCGACGGTCTTCGGGGTGAAGCGGGCGGCGTAGAGTTCTTTGCCACGATCGGCGTGGGCGCGGGCATCATCCTCCCGCTCGAGGAGAGCGGCCAGCGCCGCGGCGAGGCCGGTCGCGTCCCCGGGGTCGACGAACGAAGCCGTCGTGATGGTCTCGAGGGGCCCGCCCCGGGCGAGCACCATGGGGACGCCGAGCGCGAGCGCCTCGAGGAGCACGAGCGGAAGGTCCACCTTGCCGTACAGGTCGTCGACCGGGAACGCGATGACGCTCGAGGCGACCATGAGCGCCGGCAGGTCGTCGATCTCACCCACGTGCCGGACCCGCTCGCCGAGCCCCGCCGCGGCGAGCCGGGCCGTGATCTCGGCGCGAGCCTCCCCTGCCCGCGAGGTCTTCTCGCGGCAGGCGAACACGAAGAGGGCGGCAGGTGCGTCACGGGCGAGGCTCGCAAGCGACTCGGCGAAGGTGCTCGCCCCGCGCGACACCTCGTAGTCACCAGGGTAGAGGACGACCGGGGCGTCGCCGAGACGGTGACGCTCTCGGGCCCGCCGGACGCTCTCCTCCGGAGGGGCCGCGGGGGCGACGGCGCACGGAACGATCACGCGGAGCCTGGCGCCGTCGGCCCCTGCGCCGATGAGCCGCGCCCGCGTCCACTCGCTCTGCGCCACCACGACGTCCCCGAACAGGAGCCGGCTCACGCCGTCGAACTCGCGCGGCGCGCTGGCGACGGTCTGCACCAGCTTCCCCTCCCAGCCGAACGCCCGGCGCGAGGCGCTCGCGATCCGCGCGGCAGACGAGGACGCGGGGTTGGGGGCGAAGACGAAGTGCCAGAGGTCGTGAGGGTCGCGCGCGACGAGGCGGAGGAGGACGCGCGCGTTCGCGACGACGCCCGGGGCGAAGCGTCCGGCGCCGCGGTAGACCGGCTCGGCGGTCACGCGCGCCCCGAGCGGGGCCGCGCCCGGCGTGGTCATGACGGTCGGACGCGCCCGGACGAGGTGAGTCGCGACGTCGCGGACGAGGTTCTTCGAGCCGTCGTGCCAGGGGGGGACCACCGGCTTGGACACGAACAGGACGCGAGGCTCGGCGGACACGGGCGCAGCCTAGATCACCCGGACGGACGCGCGCCCTCCTTTCACGTCAGGAGCTACCGGACCGCCTCGCCGAAGCCCTGCGCCGCCCCGCGAAGCGCGCTCTCGACCGCCCCCTCGATGGCCTGGTCTTCAAGCTGCGTGACGCTGCCGGGGTCCCGCAGCGCGTTCAGCGAGCCGAAGCTCGTCGCGGAGCCGCTCAGCATCCCGCGCAGCTGCTGCTGGGGGATGCGCCGCATGCTGTAGTCGACCTGGGCGCTGTAGCTGAGCTGCGCGTTCTTCTGCCCCTGACTGAGCCGCTGCAGCGCTCCGTCGAGGAGGAGGACCGGGACGTGCCGGGCGGCCGCCTGCTGGAACAGCGCGTCGTCGACGCGATCCGACACCAGAGCCCCCGGGATCGCGCGGGCGCGCGACCGGGTGGCGTTCCGGAGGACGTCGCTGGCGTGCTCGGTCCGGACCTCCGAGCGGTTGTGCATCTCGCCGATCGCGACGACGTAGCGCGTGCGCTGCCAGCGCTGCTCGGTCGGCGCGCCGTCATCGGCCGCGGAGTCTCCGCCCGACTGCAGCGACGCGATCGTGGCGACCATCTGCGAGCGAACCCCCGCAGACCGCTCCGCCGCCAGCCGCTGCTGGAGGACCGGGATCGCCGCCTTGTCCCCGAGTGCCCCGAGCCCCGCCGCGGCCGCCGTGCGCACCGCCGGGTGCCCGTCGACGAGCGCGCGCTCGAGCGACTCGAGAGCGCCGGGGGCGCGGGTCCTCCCGAGCAGGAGCGCCGCGCTGACCCGCACGCGGAAGTCGTCCGACGCCTCGAGGTCGCGCACCGCGGCGGCCGGGTCCTGGGCCGGGGCGTCGTGCGCGCCGAGCATGAGGAGGCTCACGCCGAGCGCCGCACGACATGCCCACGTCAGCAAGCCCTGCACAGGACGTCCAGCCACGCGTGAACCTCCTCGACCTCGGCACCGTGGGGCGAGGAGCGGCGCGGGGGACCCGCGGAGAGGGCTACAGCAGGCTCTTCACCTGCTGCTCGATCTCGACCTCTTCGCCTTCGCGATATCCGTGATGGAAGAATCGCACAACTCCCTTGCGGTCGACAATGAACGTCGCGGGCATGCTCCCCGGATTCCACTTTCCGGCGACCGACTTCGTTTCATCCCACACTAGGGGGAACTTCGCGCCATAGGTGCCAGCGAAGGCAGCGATGCCGTCCTTCTCGTCGTCCTCCGAGACGCCGACGATCACCAGGCCGCTCGACTTGTACTTGCCATACAGGTCCTGGAGCTTCGGGAAGGACTTCTTGCACGGCTCGCAGAAGGTGCCCCAGAAGTCGACGATGACCACCTGTCCCTCCAGGGACGACAGCGACACACTCCCCTTCGTGTTGACGCTCTGGAGCGTGAAGCCCGGGGCGGGGTTGCCGACAACCTTGGTGTCGACCGCGTTGGGGGCAGCAGCGTCCGCGCAGCCCGCGACGGAGAGGGCGGAGACGAGCAGCAGCGACAGAACGGGAAGAGTGCGACGCACGGGTGAGTAGGTCATGCCCGGAGACGTAGCACCAGCCGCCGCCCCCGAGGAGGGTCAACCACGCGAGCGATGGTCGCAATTCGGCCGGGTCAGCTTTTTCCGATGACGTCAGCCCACGATCAGGTCTGAAAGAGGTTATCAGTGCTCGAGCGGTGTGTGCCGCGAGGGGGTTCACGGCAGACTGGACGCCAGCGTCTAGGCGAACGCGGCCGCCAGCGCCTCGTCGAGGGTCCGCACGCCGACAACCTCGAGCCGGTCCGCCGCGAACCGCCCCGCCCGATCGAGCGCGCTCGCCGGTGCGATGGCCCTCCGGAAGCCCATCGCCGCTGCCTCCGAGAGGCGCGCGTCCGCGCGGCCTACCCCCCGCACCTCCCCGGCCAGCCCGACCTCGCCGAACGCCACGGTGTCGAACGGGACCGGCCGACCGCGGAGGCTCGACGCGATCGCGAGCGCGATCGGCAGGTCGATCGCGGGCTCTTCTACCCGGAGGCCGCCAGCGACGTTGAGGAAGACGTCGAGCCCGGCCAGCATGAGGCCGCTCTTGCGCTCGAGCACGGCGAGGATCATCGCGAGGCGGCCCGAGTCGACCCCGTTGGCGGTCCTCCGCGCGGAGCCCGCCGCGAGCGATCCGACGAGGGCCTGCACCTCGACGAGCATCGATCGTGTCCCCTCGTTCGTCGCCGCGATGACGCTCCCCGCCGCGCCCCGCGGTCGCTCGGCAAGGAAGAGGGCGCTCGGGTTGGGGACCTCACGCATCCCCTCGGCGGTCATCTCGAAGACCCCCACCTCGGTGGCGCTCCCGAAGCGGTTCTTCTGGGTCCGGAGCGAGCGGAAGGCGTGGCCTCGCTCCCCCTCGAACGCGAGCACCGTGTCGACGAGGTGCTCGAGCACCTTCGGCCCGGCGAGCGCGCCGTCCTTGGTGACGTGCCCGACGAG
>Ga0316217_10002943_pt1 | contig 20023 bp, 12 predicted proteins | sample 1anoAmetaG_FD_203633 | JGI IMG/M metagenome (GOLD analysis project Ga0316217, IMG submission 203633) | Freshwater microbial communities from Trout Bog Lake, Wisconsin, USA - 1anoA | ecosystem: Environmental > Aquatic > Freshwater > Lake > Hypolimnion/Profundal zone | place: USA: Wisconsin...
TCCCTGGCCGAAATGGTCGAATGGATCCGCCGGTGCGACTTAATGGTCACCAATGACACCGGCCCCATGCACGCCGCCGCCGCCATGGGCAAACCGGTGATCGCCTTGTTCGGCCCCACTGAACCGCGGCGCACCGGTCCCTATGGCCAGCTGGCCAATGTCCTGAGAGTGGACCTGCCCTGCTCGCCCTGCCTCAAATCGCATTGCAGCCAGATCAAACCCGAAGAATGTTTGCGCGCCCTTTCCCCGGCTCAGGTCGTCGCCCGCATCAGCCAGAACGGCGCCCGGCGAAACGATCTTCCCTTGCCGCGCGCTTGGTGCTAAAAAGTCCCCGTGCAAGATCTCATCGCCAAAGCCACCACGCTCCTGGAAGCCCTGCCCTATATCCAGAAATTCAACGGCGAAACCTTTGTCGTCAAATACGGCGGCAGCTTTATGGATTCGCCCGATGACGCCGTCCGCAACGGCGTGGCGCGCGATATCGTCTTCTTGGAGGCCGTCGAAATCAATCCCGCCGTGGTCCACGGCGGTGGCAAGGCCATCACCCGCGCCATGGAAAAAGCCGGACTCAAGGCCCATTTCATCCAGGGCCAGCGCGTCACCGACGAGGCTACGGTCCGGATTGTGGACGAAGTATTGTCGCGCGAAATCAATCCTGAGGTGGTCCGCACCATGAACGCCTTGGGCGGCCGGGCGGTGAGTTTCGCCGGGCCGGACATTTTCAAATGCAAAAAATTGTATCTCGACGACAAGGAAAATCCGGGCCGAAAAATTGACATCGGCTTCGTCGGCGAAGTCATCGAAGTCAATGTCGCGCCGCTCAAGGAAAGCATGTGGTGCGGCTTTACGCCTGTCATCAGCCCCACCGCGCGCGGCGAGGACGGCCAGATTTATAATTGCAATGCCGACGTGGCCGCCGCCATGTGCGCCATCGCCTTGAACGCCAAACGCCTCGTCTTCATGTCCGATGTTCCGGGCCTGATGCGCGATCCCAAGGACCCGGCCACCGTTATCCCCCATTTGCAAACCACCGAAGTCCCCGCCTTGAAGGCCGCCGGGATCATTGACAAGGGCATGATTCCCAAGGCCGACAGCGCCGTGGCCGCCATCAGGGCCGGCGTGGAAAAAGTCTCCTTCGTGGACGGCCGCGTGCCCCACGCCGTCCTCCTCGAAATCTTCACCGACAAAGGCGTCGGCACCGAAATCGTGCTGTAAAATCAGTAGTGCGCGATGACCTCGATTTCCACGCTCGCCCCTTTGGGCAGCCCGGAAACCTGAACGGTCGAGCGCGCCGGAAAGTGCTCCGTGAAATGCTTCGCATAAACCTCGTTCATGGGCACAAATTCGGCGAGGTCAGTCAAAAACACCGTGGTTTTGACGACGTTGGCCAGGGTGAGGCCCTGATCGCCTAAAATGGCCGTCACGTTTAACAACGCCCGCTCGGTTTGCGCCTTGATACCGCCAATCACCAATTGTCCGTCCTTGGGGTCAATGGGGATTTGCCCGGCACAAAAAAGAAAGTCCCCCACACGGACAGCGTGGCTGTAGGGGCCGATGGCAGCCGGTGCTTGGGCGGATTTGACAATGGTTTTGCTTAACATAGTGGTGCGAGATTAGGCGCCCGTCGGTGTAATCGTCAAGCATGGGCCTCCGCGATTTGGGCGTGATGGGGTTCCCAAACAATGCGGGTAGGGCGCGCAGTTCCCTGAGTCCTGCGTAGCTGTAGCGAAGCGGGATGCGCGCCGACGGCTGACCGGGCGTAGCTTCTGAGCGAAGCCTGGCTGCCAACGTGCGCGCTCTGGTTCACCTGCACGGGCGCACTCTCCAGGTGCGCGGCCACCTTGCCAACCGACGCGCTCGGCGGGCACCAGCCTTCGCCAAGGCTACGACCGGCAGGGAGGATTACCCGTCCTGCCAGTCTCCGCATAGCTTCAGCCCGCCAAACCAGTTTCGCCCGTTTGAATGTCATCTTCATAATCCCGAGATGGGTTGTCCAAAAACCATTTGACCACACCCCCATTCGGGCGTATACAAAAGAGGTAGAGTTAACGCTAAAAGTAACGGTTTTTGACGCAATGCTAACCACGGTTCCTCACCATTAGTTGCGCCACAAGACCGGTTGTGTACAACATATTGTGTTTTCCGCTTTACTTGCGGCACAAGGTTTGGTTGAGTTGGTTCAACGAATTTATCCGAGTCTATGTACTTGAAAAACCTGACAGTTTTTGGCTTTAAGTCCTTTGCGGACAAAACGGCGCTGAACTTCCAGCCCGGGGTTACCGCCATTGTGGGTCCCAATGGCTGCGGCAAATCCAATGTCTCGGATGCCATCCGCTGGGTCTTGGGCGAACAATCCGCCAAAGCCCTCCGCGGCGGCGAAATGGCCGACGTCATCTTCAACGGCACCGACGGACGCAAGCCGATGGGCATGGGCGAGGTCTCCCTGACCTTGGGCGGCGTGGGGGAGGAAAGCCTGCGTGCGGCCGGTGTGGAGGTGGCCTATGACGAGGTGACCCTGACCCGGCGGATTTTCCGGGATGGCGGCAGCGAATATTTTCTGAATCGCACCCCCTGCCGGCTCAAAGACATCCAGCAGCTGTTCATGGGCACCGGCATCGGGCGCACCAGTTACAGTATCCTGGCCCAGGGCCACATCACACAGATTCTCTCCAGCAAGCCCGAAGACCGCCGGATGATCTTTGAGGAGGCGGCGGGCATCACCAAGTTCAAATCCCAGAAAAAGGAATCGCTCCGCAAGCTGGAATACACCGAACAGAACCTCCTGCGCATTGCCGACACCATCAAGGAAGTCAAGCGCCAGATCGGTTCGCTCCAACGCCAGGCCGGCAAGGCCCGCCGCTACAAACAGATTCAGCAGGAATTGCAGCATCTGGAGACCCAGCTGGCGCGGCATCAATTCGACGTCCTGCAAGGCGAGATCCAGGAGCGCCAGTCCAAAGTCGAAACGCTCCGCCACGACATCGAGGAAGGCAGCAACGACATCCTGCGCTTTGAAACCGAAATCGCCAAGCTGCGGGAATGCCTCTCTGAGCTGGAGCACCAAGTCGCCGCGCACCAGCAGCGCGGTTTGGAATTGAAAAGCGAAATGGACCGCCACGACAGCCGCATCCAGTTTAACCAGGAGCGCGTCCACGAGATCGAGTCGCAAAACGCCAAGGCGCTGGCCGACATCGCCCAAGCCGAGGACCGGCATCGCGCCGCGCAGGAGGAATTGACGGTCGTCACCACCAAGCTGGCCGAAGCCGAAGCCGGCCTGGCGCAGCATCGGGAAACCCTCTGCGCCCGGCAAAGCACGCTGCGCGAGGTCGAGGAGGGCCTGCGGCAGCGGCAGGAAACCCTGCGGCAGGCGCAGGCGACGGCCTTCAGCGCCGCCCAGGACCTTTCGCGCGTGCGCAACGAACTCACGGCCCTGGACTTGGCCAAACAGGGCCAGTTGATCCGCCTCGAAAAACTCTCGGCCGAGAAAGTGCAGTTGGAGGAAGAACGCGTGCGGCTCGAATTGCGCCTCCAGGAATTCACCGCCAGCGTGGAAGTCGAGAAATTAAACGTCGCCACCACCCGGGGGTCGGTGGAGCAGCGCCAGACCCGGCTGCGCGAATTACAGGGCGATTTGCAGGAATCGTCCCGCGAGCAGGACGCGTTTCTGAATCAGCAGGCCGAGAAACGATCGCGCCTGTCGGTGCTGGAGCAGCTCGAAGGTTCCCACGAGGGCTTCGACGCCGGCGCGGTGGCCGCCTTGCGCCAGTCCCGCTCCGTCCTCGGCTCGCTCGCCGACCGCATCCGGGTGCCGGACCGATTCGTGACGGCGGTGGAAAACGCGCTGGGCCACAATTTGCAACTGGTCCTCACCGAGCAGCCCGCCTCCGCCCAGGAAATCCTCGCCGACCTGAACACCAACAAGGCTGGCCGCGCCAGCGTGGCCGCGCTGGCCATCCAGCAATACAAGGATGAAAAGCAGCTGTCCTTCGAAGGCGACATGGCGCCGGCGTCCGGCCCGGTGCATGAATTGCAGCCCGGCCAAATGGTTCACGCCATGAGCGTGATCCAGGCCGAGACCTCCGTGGAGCCCCTGTTGCGCTCGCTGCTGGGCCGCACGTTCATTGCGTGCGACCTGGGCACCGCCACCTCGCAAATCCAGAACGGCCACGCGGGCTGCGATTTTGTGACGCTGGGCGGCGATTTGCTCAACCGGCATGGCATTTACACCGGCGGCTACCTCAATGGCCGGGGCAACGGCAAGGCGCCCTCGTCCATCCTGGGCCGCAAGAACCAGATCAGCGAACTCCAGGCCGAGCTGGCGCGTCTGCAACAGCTCGTCGAGGCGGCCAGCCGCAAGCGGGGCGCGCTCTTGAGCGAACAGACCGAACTGCAGGCCAGCCTGCAACAAGCCCAGACCGAATTGCGCGAGCAGGAAGTGGCCATCGCCACCCGCGAGGGCGAATTCAAGGCGCTGCAAAACTCCTCCCGCCTGCTGGGCCAGAAGATCGAGACGGTGATGTTCGAAATTGACAGCCTGGCCGACCAGGAACGCGAAGGCCTGCAAAAGCGCGAGGCGCTGGCCCTGCGCCTGAATGAATTGGAAACGCGCGAAAGCGCGGCGCAGGCGGCGGTCACCGCGCTCACGGCCGAACTGGAAAGCCTGCGCCAGCAGCGCGATGCCGCCAATGCGGCGCTCACCGAGAGCAAGGTCGCGCTGGCGTCGGACGAGCAACTGGCCGCCTCCTTCCGCCAGCAGCGCGGCGCTTTGGAACAGCGCCTCGGCGAACTGGCGCAATTGGTCGAGGCGCGGCACAACGAGTGTTCCGGCTTCGTCGCCCGCCGGGAACAGGCCCAAACCGAGATCCAGGATTCGCAGGCCCAGATCGGGCGCTTGCAGCACGAGCGCGCGCTGGTCAGCGCGCAAACGGCCGAAACCATCGGGCTCAAAAACACGCAGGAAGCGGAGATCGCCGGACGCGACGAGGCGTTGCGCACCCAGCGCAACCGGCTCACGGAGTTGCAGAACCAGCGCGGCGCGCTCGACGTGGAACTGGCCCAAAAGAACATGTCCCTGCAAAACCTGCGCGAGAAGGTGCAGCAGAAATATCATCTCCACCTCGAAGACATCCGCAGCGAATGCATCACCATCACCCACGCCGACGAAGGCCAGCCCAAGGTGGAAACCCTCACGCCGGAGGAAATGGCGGCCAGCGGCGCGGGCACCGACTGGGCGGCGGTGGGCCAACAAGTGGACGCCCTGCAAATGCGGCTTGACGAAATGGGCCCGGTCAACCTCGTGGCCATCGAGGAATACGAGGAAACCGAACAGCGCCACCAGTTCCTCTCGCAGCAATACGACGACCTGGTCAGCGCCAAAACCGAACTGCTGGAAATCATCAACCGCATCAACACCCAGACCCGGCAGATGTTCCTGGAGACGTTCGAGAAAATCCGCGATAATTTCCGGCTCATGTTTACCGAGGTCTTTGGCGGCGGCAAAGCCGACCTGGTCTTGTCCGACACCAACGACGTGCTCGAAAGCGGCATCGAAATCGTGGCGCGCCCGCCCGGCAAACAACTGCAGAGCATCTCCCTGCTGTCCGGCGGCGAACAGACCATGACCGCCGTGTCGCTGCTCTTCTCCATTTACCAGGTCAAGCCCAGCCCGTTCTGCGTGCTGGACGAATTGGACGCGCCGCTGGATGAATCCAACGTGGTGCGGTTCGTCAAGATCCTGCAACGGTTCATAGCCCATTCGCAATTCATCATCATCACCCACAACAAGCGCACCATCGGCATGGCCGACGTTCTGTATGGCGTGACCATGCAGGAGCATGGGGTCAGCAAGATTGTGAGCGTGAAGTTCCACAACGCCCTGGAACAGGCGACCGCCCCGGCCGTGGCCGCCGCCGCCGCCGTGGCCGCGGCCGCCGCGTAGCAAAGTCAAATTTCGGCTTTTGCTTTCGCGCGCCGGGCTTTAACTTGCCCGCTGCCAATGGTCCTGAAACTGTTCAATACCCTGACCCGCTCCGTCCAGGAGTTCGCACCGTCCGCCATCCCCGGCCTAACCACCGGCATGTACTGTTGCGGCCCCACGGTCTATGACTACGCGCACATCGGCAACTGGCGCACCTTCGTCTTTGCCGACCTCGTCCGCCGCACCCTCGAATTCGCCGGCCTCAACGTCCGCCACGTCATGAACATCACCGACGTGGAGGACAAAATCATCCGCCGCGTCCAGGAAAACGGGCAGACCCTGCGGGAGTTTACCGGCCGGTTCGAGGCGGCATTCTTCGACGACCTGAAGGCCCTGAATTGCCTGCTGCCCCACCAGACGCCGCGCGCCACCGAACATATTCCCGAGATCGTGGCGCTCATCGAGCGTCTCGTCGCGCGGGGCATCGCCTACCCGGCCGGTGACGGCTCGGTTTATTTTTCTATCGCGAAATATCGCGGCTGCGGCTGCTGCTACGGCCAGTTGCTGAAATTGAACCTCGAGGAATTGCGGGTGGGCGAACGCGTGGCGACCGACGAGTACGATAAGGAATCCGTGGCCGACTTCGCGCTCTGGAAAGCCCGCGTGCCGGGGGACGGCGCGGTGTTCTGGCCCAGTCCCTGGGGGGAAGGCCGGCCCGGCTGGCACATCGAGTGTTCCGCCATGAGCATGAAGGCCCTCGGCGAAACCTTTGACCTCCATCTCGGCGGCGAGGACCTGAAGTTCCCGCATCACGAGGACGAAATTGCGCAGAGCGAAGGGGCCACCGGCCAGCCGTTCGTGAAACACTGGCTGCACGGCGCGCACCTGCTGGTGGAAGGCCGGAAAATGAGCAAGAGCCTGGGCAATTTCTTCACCTTGCGGGATCTGCTGGCCAAAGGCTTCACCGGCCGCGAAGTGCGCTACCTGCTGCTGACGGCGCATTACCGGGAGACCTTCAACTTCACGCTGGACGGTCTGGCGGGCGCCAAATCCGCCCTGGCCCGCATTGACGAGTGCGTGGGCAAGCTCCGCGCACTGGCCGCGCCCGCCGCCGCCCCGGCGGCCACCGCCCCGGCGGGCCTGCTCACCGGTTTTGCCGCCGCGCTGGCCAACGACTTGAACATTTCCGCCGCGTGGGCCGCCGTCTTCGAGTGGGTGCGCGACACCAACAAACGCCTCGCGGAAAATGCCCTGACCCCGGAAGCCGCCGCCGCCGCGCTCGCTGAATGGGAACGGGTGGATGCCGTGCTGGGCGTGGGCGCCAAACCCGACTTGGCAATTCCGCCCGACTTGATGGCGTTGCTGGCCGCGCGGCAAGCCGCCCGCCAGGCCCGGGATTTCAAGCGATCCGACGCCATCCGCGATGAATTAAAGGCCAAAGGGTGGACCATCGAAGACACGCCCGGCGGCCCCAAGCTCAAAAAAATCTGACCCGTGAAAATGAGCGCTGGCCAATTCCGGCGTGCCCGCTTATCCTGCCGGATCATCGGCTGGTCTGGCGGCGATTAAATCTTAAACCATAAATCAGAAAATGGCCAAAGGCGTATTCATCTCATTTGAAGGTTCGGAAGGCTGCGGAAAATCCACCCAGATTGAGTTGTTGGCGCGCCATTTGCGTTCCGTCGGCTATCGGGTGCGCACCACCCGCGAACCGGGCGGCACGTCCATTGGGGAGGAAATCCGGTTTACGCTCAAGCATAGCAAAAACAATGCGGCCATGACCCCCGAGGCGGAATTGCTGCTGATGAACGCCAGCCGCGCGCAACTCGTCCGGGAAGTCATCCGGCCCGCGCTGGACGGCGGCGAGATCGTCATCAGCGACCGTTTTTATGATTCCACCATGGCCTATCAAGGTTACGGTCGGCAACTGGATTTGAACCTGGTGCGGTCGGTCATTGCGGTCGCCGTGGGCGAGACCCGGCCGGCGTTGACGCTGCTGCTCACCGTCGCGCCCGAGATCGCCGAACTGCGCCGCGCCATGCGCCAGTCCACCCTGCCCTTCATGCGCGATCGCATCGAAGAAGCCGACCGCGCGTTTTTCGCGCGCGTGGAAATAGGCTTTGCCGAACTGGCGGCCGCCGAGCCCAAACGGTTCCGCACCGTCGAAGCCTCCGGTTCCTTGGAAGGCGTCGGCGAAAAAATCTGGGAGCTGGTCCGCCCCGTGCTCCCCACCATCGGCCGGTGGTGAGGCTGGGTGATTTTGGTTGCCGGAAACCAAACGCAGGTTAAGTTGGTTGCAGACATGATCAACCAAACCATCAGCGAAATTGAGGCCAAAATCGGCAGCTCGGAAGCGGTGCGCCCGGAACAGCGCCGGGAACTGCTGGCCCTGCTGGCCACCCTGAAGACCGAGATCGCCGACCTTTCCCAAACCGACGAGGAGAAGGCCGACAGCATTGCCGGTTTCACCCAGGTATCCGCTCACGAAGCCGTGCGCGCCCAGCGCAACGAGCAACTGCGCAAACTCTCCCTGCAAGGCCTCCAGTCGTCCGTGGAAGACCTGGAACAATCGCATCCGCGCCTCATCCAGATCGTCAACCGCATCAGCCAGATGTTCTCGGATGTGGGCATCTGAAGCGCGGGCCGGCGCGGGGACGACCCTATCTGGGGGGGTTAGCAATGGCCGCCAGATGCCGGCAAAATTGCCGTCCGCCAAACTTCATTTCAGCAGTGTGACATGACCAACGTATACTTTTTCCCCCTCGCCACTGGCTGCGGCCACCGGCAGGGGTGGGCGGTTGCGGCTCCAGGGATTATTATGGATCAGCCCGGTGGTTTCAATTCTTATGATTTTCACCTTGCCGCGAATGGCCGATTCGGCTCCGGTTTCAAATTTTAGGGGCACTCCGCCACGCAGCGTGTAACGGCCGGTCTGCGGTTCAAAATAGCCACCGCCGTCGTCGTTTTGCAGTCCGGTCTCCGCATCGAGTCGCAGGCCGCCCCAGCCATACGGATTGCCGACGATGGACGAGGTTGCGCTGCTCGGGTAACCATCGCCGGTGAGGAAAGTGACCGCGCCGTAGTCGTCATAATCGTAGCGCTCGACCACCCCGCCAGTCCCACCGCTCAGTGCGAGCACGTTGCCCTGGTCGTCGGTGTGCAGATAATAGTTCTGGCCACCGCGATTCATGGACAGACAGGCCCCACCACAATCCAAATCCGTCTCATTGCCGTCTTGAACACCATCCGCACACACGTACGTCGCCGTGGTCGAGCTGCCAGTGCGTTCCTCAATGACGCGACTGCCGTCATAGAGAAATTGCGTCGTAGCGGGCGGCAGGCCGCTGGCATAGACGGTCTTGTGCGCGCGCCGGCCCACCGCGTCGTAGGCATAGCTCGCCACCGGCGCCAGCGTGCCCGTGCTGGAGCTGAGCACCTCCACCAGCCGGCCGGCGTAGTCATATTGATACGTCAGCGGGCCGGCGGCCGAACTGACACCCACCAGGTCGCCAGCGCCGTCATAGGCGCGGGAATCGCACGGCGTGGTGGTATAGCGGTTCATCTGGAAATCCCCCGGCGGAATAGCGGAACTCAGGGAATAATCACCCGAACAACTGGCCGCACCGGTGACGTCCGTGCGGTTGCCCATGCGGTCCAGGCCGTAGGTCGTCAGCCGGGCCAGCGCGCCGTTGGTGGTGACCAGCGCATCCACCAACCGGCCGGCGTTGTCGTATTGGAACGACATCGCCTGGGCCACGCCGCCAATCGTGAATGGGGCGGTCACATCCCGCAGAATCTTGTTCTGGTCCGGGTCATAGCTGAACGTGCGGTCGTCAATGACCACTCCGCTGGCGACGATGCCGTGGCGAACACGGCTGATCTGTCCAAACCCGTAGTCGCCCTTGGTGTTGGCCTTGCCGGCAAAGCCATCGTAGGCGATCTGTGTTTTCGTGCCGTTGCCATAGGTGATCTGCGAGAGGCGGCCCGGCCCGTCGTAGGCGTAACTGGCCAGCTGCACGCCCGAATCCGTGATGCTGGCGCAGCGGTTCAACGCGTCGTAGGTGTAGGTCAGCGCGCGCCCGCCCGGATAGGTGAGCGCTAGGCGGTTGCCAAACGCGTCGTAAGTCGAGGTGGTCGTAAGACCGTTCAGAGACTCACTGACACAATCATCGAGCGAATCGTAGGTGAACGCGTTTGTGCCGCTGTCGTTGGCCGCACCGGTCAACCGGCCGCAGCCATCGTAAGTGAACGTCTCGAAGGTGGTGGTCGCCAGCACGTTGCGAGCGGCAATATCACGATGCACCATGCGATCGCAGAAATCGTAGGTGTTGGTGAGGGTCGTGCCGTTGGGGTCCTGCTCCCAAATCAGATTGCTGCGAGGATCCCAGCTCATTTGTTCCTGCGTGCCGTCGGCGTGAGTCACGGCGAGGCAACGCCCCAGCGAATCATAGGCGTAGCTCGTGGTGTTCGTATTGCTGTCGGTCATCGCGAGCAAATTGTCGCAGGTGCTGCTCCAGGAAAACGTGGTGGTAATATCCGAAGTGAAATCGGGGACGCCATCGCCATTCAGGTCTCCGACGGCGAGCGTGCAGCGATCCCGCAAATCATAACTATAAAAGGCATAGATGCCGCGTGGGTCAATGGTCTGCACGCAGCGACCGAGCGAATCATAGGTATAACTGCTCTTGTTGCCGGCACTGTCCGTGCGGCTGATGCACCGGTTCAAACCGTCATAAACGTTCGTGACGGTGAGCACCTGCGCTTTGCCGCCGGCGGCGGGCAGTTCCGAACTCATTTCCACCAGCGCATTGCCGTCCGCGTCATAGATCATGCTCTGCTGGTTGCCCAGCGCGTCGGTGACGGAAACCGACCGGCACGCCGTATCGTAACCGTAGGTTGTCACATGGCCGAGCGTGTCGGTGGCGCTGACGCATTCATCGTTGGGCGCATAGGCGCAGGTGGTCAGCGACTGGCCGCCGCCGATGGCGGCTTGCGTGGCGGGATTGAAGAACAAATCCTGCGCCGAGACACAGCGGTCAAGTCCGTCGTATTGATAATCCGACTCGGCAAGGCGGACATTGCCCGCCGAACCCGGCACATCGTTCAATTCGCCAAAGCGGCGCACGACCTTGAGATTGTCGTTCGCGTCGTAAAAACAAACCGTCTGGTTGCCCATCGGATCGCGGATGGAGTTCAGGCGGTCGAAGCCGTCGTAAGCATAGGTGTAACTGGAACCGGGCTGTTCCACGCCGCGGTTCGCGGCAGCCAACTGGCCGTTGAGAGTGTAGCTGAATTGGTCGGTGGATTGTGCCGGCGAGCCGAAGGCGAAACTCTGGCCATAAAGCAGCCCGCGCTCGTCATACTGATACGCCGCGGTCTGGTGCGGATCCGCGCCGGAGACGGCATCGCCGCCCAGCACCTGCACGCACTCATCGTTGCCATCATAGGCGTAGCGGTTGGTCAGCGCATGGCTGGCGTCCACGGCCAGCGCCACCTGCGACAGGCGGTCCTCGCCGTCGTATTGATAGTTGTCGCTCCGATTGCCGAGCAGATTGCCAGTTGCGTCCAACACCGCCGTCGAGCACTGCACCAGGTTGTCGTCGGCATCGTAAGCGTATTGGGCGGAAAAATCTACGGGGTCGCTGCCGCCCCCGCCCGTCAGCACCTTCCCGATTTTCACGCATTGGTCCAGGGCATTGTAAGTGAGCTGCCAGACGTTGGTGCATGGATCAATATAGTTGGTCACGTTGCCGCGGGCGTCGTATTGCAACGCCGAACTGAGGGCGAGACCGCCGGCGTCCACAACGCAATTCGTGATCTGGCCCTGAGACCAACTGAAGGTGTCCACGCGGCTGCGACCCTTGGCATCGGGGGCATTGGTGACGGCAATCAGCTGGCCGTGGGGGTCGTAGGCAAAATAGATAATCTTGAACCCGCCACCACTGACGACTGGCGTCGCCGCTTCCACCAGCAGGCAATTTCCCTCGGCATCGTAGCTGGCAGTCGTCACATTGCCGCGCGGGTCGGTGACGGAAGTACAGAAATCCAGCGTCCCGTCCGCATCCACATCCCCAATCGCCAAGCCCTTGAGGCTGCCGTCCCAACCCCGAAAGATCGAACCGGTGCCTTTGGTGCCGATGGCTTTGCCCTTGATGGAACCATCCCACTCGCTGGCCACCGACAGCACAGAATCTTTATGATTTCCAATCATATTACCTGCGTGGTCACCGCCAGCCTGGCGAAAAATCGAACCGGTGCCTTTGGTGCTGATGGCCCGGCCCTGAATGGAGCCGACCCCGGCGCTAGTCGCCGCCATCATGAGGTCCTTATGATTTCCAATCATATTCGGTGCGTGGTCACCGCCAGCCTGGCGAAAGATCGAACCGGTGCCTTTGGTGCCGATGGCTTTGCCCTTGATGGTGCCATCCCACCCCCGGCTCGCCATCGGATCGCTGCCAAAGCGCGGGTCGTAGGTGTAATAGCAGGCGCGGGCGGTCACGTCAGGGATGCCGTCGCCATTCAAATCCACGGCGCTGCTGGCGATTTCGCGCACCACTCGGCAGTCGGCGCGCTTGCGGGCGGTGGTGGCCGGTTCAAAGTCGGATTGATAAACGTATTGCATCAGCTGGCCAGCCGGAGACGTTTCCGAGGTGCAAAGCGAATCGTTGTTCCAACTCCACGTCGCTTCGTAGTAGGCCGGATCGCTGGAACGCAACTGGCCGGTCGGCCGGTTCACGGTGGCCGTGACGGGCAGTCCGGGCGTGGCCCGGCCGGTGTAATCGTCCTCGATGAGGCAGCGGTTGCGGGCGTCGAAGTAATATTGCGCCACGTTGCCGACCGGGTCGTTGACAATACACCAGTTTGCCGGCGGCACCGGCCCCTGCGGCGTGCCGGTAAAAGCCAAATAAGTGAAACAGCTCGCGGTGTTCGTGCCTTCCTGCGCCGCAGTGCAGCGGAGATAATTGGCGGAGGTGGAACTGTGCTCGTAAGTGAACACCGCCGCCGTCTGGCCATCGGGATTGGTGACGGTCAGGAGTAGATGATTTTCCCGGTCCAGCGGAAAACTCTTGGAATAGGTGTAAGCCGTGGTTTTGCCGCTGGGAAAATCGTTGCCATTCGGCGTGCCGGTGACCGGCGGCGAAGTGACGGCGGCGAGATCACCCGCGCTGCCATTATCGGATTTCGCCCCGGAATAATATTGATACGTCACGCTGCGGCCGGAGCAGTCCGTAACCGAGGCCAGCTGGCTGGACGGGTTATAGCTCAGGGTGTTGGTGCGGCCCAGATCATCCACCACCTGCACGAGCCGGCCCGAAGTGTCATAGCCGAGCGTCATCGTGTCGCCGTTGCGCGTGATGATCTGAATCAGTTTGCCCGCCGCCGCCGTGCCATCGAACGGATTGAACACCCACCGGCCCGTGTCGGCGAACGTGAGCGTGAAGGTGTTGTTGCTCAAGGCGCCTTCGCGAAAGATTTCGGGACAGGTATAAAGTCCGTTGGTGCCCGGCGTGAACGTGTCCTTGCGTCCAGTGCCGTCGTAAACATCCAGACCGCCAGTGCTGTTCTGGACGCAACGGACATCGTAGGAAAAGGTCCAGCCGTTGGTCGTTGAACCGAACCGGCCGAGGCGGGAGTGATAGGTGCGCGCCCAAACAAAATCAAGGCCGCGACCGGGAATCGCCAGATCCGTGGCCTGCCCCTGAACCTCGCCTGAAAACAGGGAGACCCCGCATTTCGTCTGATTGGCTTTCTCCTTGGCCTTCAAAAGCGCGGGCATAAGGAGGGTGGCCAGGGGACCGCCACCGCCATGCGACCCGGTGCCCCGAATGAGCGTGACATGGCCAGTCATATCTTTGCCCCGGCTGGTGCCGCCGCTTTCCGAGGCCTGGCTGCCGATGCCCAGGGTTTGTTCCACGTCGAAGTTGTAGCCGCTGAGGTCTTGCAGGAGGGCGACCATCGGGCCGCCGGGATCGGGAATGCCGGGTTGCCAGATCTGATCGGCCTTCTCTTTGGCCTTCAAAAGCGCGGGCATGAGGAGGGTGGCCAAGGGACCGCCACCGCCATGCGACCCAGTGCCCCGGATGAGCGTCACATGGCCAGTCATATCTTTACCCCGGCTGGTGCCGCCGCTTTCCGAAGCCTGGCTACCGATGCCCAGGGTTTGTTCCACATCGAAGCTGTAGTCGCTTTGGGCCTTGTAATCGTCATAGCCTTTCTTGGAAAGCCAGCGGGCGCTGGGACTGGCCGGCGGCTCGTCCGGCGGCCCTTGCAGCACCCGTTCCGGGTTTGCCAGCGGGTCGGCGCAGACCACGGTGAAGGACGACACCGCCACGCCGCCAATCACCAGGCTGACCTGGTAGTTTCCGGCTGCCGCCAGTGTCACGCCGGGAATCGTCACCAGACTGGAAGTGACCACCACGGCATTGGATTGCGGCACCCCGTTGATCTGCATGACCCCATTCGTGGGGAGCATTTGGCCGACCACATAAAAATTCACCGGCGTGCCCGGCGCGACGATGGCCGGCTCCACGGCAAAAATCCGCGGCTGCGGCAAGACGAGCCGATAATATTTCCGGGGCTCCAGCGCTTCGGGGGCCATCCATTTCAGCGGCCCAACCGCGCCTTGGCTGACGACATCCTCGGTGGTCCACGCCGACGGATTGCCCAGATTCGTCGAACTTTGCACCAGATAATTGTTGCCGGCCGCCGCCGTCCACGTCAGGAAGGCGGTGCGATTGGATTCGTTGGCACTGCCCGGCGGCGCGACGCCAACCTGCAGGCTCGTGCCGGCATGAAGGTTGCCGGACGGCAGGGCCAGCAATATCAGCGCAACCCCGGCGGTTAGAGTGGCGGACAAGGGATTAGAGGGCGAGGCGAGTCGGGTTTTCATGGCACTCATTTTATTCGTAACCTGTTCGTAACATTTGGCGCCGGGCACGCTGCCCCCCGCACGCTCATCAATGTTGATAATGCTTATTTTAAGCCATACTAGAAACAATGCAAGCCCAGAATCAACAGCCCAGAATCAATAGCTTGGGGCGTGAGGACTGTGCTGAAAGCTAGCCGCAGCAACCTTCGCCATTAACTGGCCTTGATCCGCTCGACCGATTTTCTGGCTGGCCACGCGGCTGCGGCTGGTCTTCGACACAGCCGCGCTCCGTCAGAAGAGTCGCTCCTTTGGGCCTCGGACCAGGCAGAAGAATTCTGTCCTGGCCCCCGCCGCCGCTACATTTGCTCGACGGTCTCGATACCCAGCGTGGCCAGGCCTGCCTTTAAGACGCGGGCGGTCAGATCGCACAGGGCCAGCCGCGAGGCGCGCGTGGCGTCATCGCCGGATTTGAGCACCGGACAATTCTCGTAGAACGACGTGAATTTCCCGGCCAGCTCGAAAAGGTAATTGCAGAGATAATTCGGGCGCAATTCCTCCGCCACGGCTTCCAGCGTCAGGCCGAAGTTGAGCAGATGCTTGGCCAGCGCCAGCTCCTCCGGCGCGGCCAGGCGCAAGGCCGCCGCCGCCGGCCCGCCGTCGGCCTCGGATTTCCGGAAGATGCTGCGGATGCGCGCGTAGGCGTATTGCAAATACGGCGCGGTGTTCCCTTGCAGCGCCAGCATTTTGTCCCAGCTGAAAACGTAGTCGCTCTGGCGGTTGGGCAGCAGGTCGGCGTATTTCACCGCGCCCAAGCCGACGACGCGGGCGATTTCCCGACGCTGCGCCTCGGGCAGCTCCGGGCTCTTGTCCGAAACGATTTTGAAGGCCCGCTCTTCGGCCTCATCCAGCAAATCCCCCAGCTTCACGGTATCGCCGCTGCGCGTCTTGAAGGGCTTGCCGTCCTCGCCGAGAATCTTGCCAAAGCCGGCGTGAATGAGCTTCACCTTGCCGGCCGCCTCGGGCTGCCAGCGCGCAAAGGTGGCGAACAGTTTCTTGAAATGCCCCGATTGCCGGTCATCCACCACGTAGACAATCTCGTCGGGCGACCAGGTCTTGAGCCGGTAGTCAATCGTGGCCAGGTCGGTGGTCGTGTAATTGAAGCCGCCGTCGCTCTTGCGCACCAGCGCGGGGTCGGCCACCCATTCGCCGTCCCGATTCACGAGGAACACGTCCTCCTTGGGCGGCACCGCGCCGTCGCTGAACACGCCCACCGCGCCCTCACTCTCGCGCGCGATGCCGCGCTGCAACAAATCGTTGACCACCCCGCCCAACTGCGGATTGTAAAAACTCTCGCCCAGCGCGAAATCGAAGTGCACGCCCAGCCGGCCGTAAATCTCGTCGAACTGCTTTTGCGACAGGGCGATCATCTCCTTCCAAATCCCGGTATTCACGGGATCGCCGGCCTGGAGTTTCACCAGCTCCGCCTTGGCTTCCTCCAGGCGCGCGGGCTGGGCGTCGCACTCGGCGTTGATGACCTTGTACAGGCGCTCCAATTCGGCGATGGCGTCGCGCTCCAGCGCGGCGCGGTCCAGCCGCTGTTTCCAGCCCAGCAGCAGCTTGCCAAACTGTGTGCCCCAATCGCCGATGTGATTGTCGCTTTTGACGTCGTGCCCCAGCAAGCGCAGCGTGCGCTGGAGGGCGTCGCCAATGCCGGTGGAGCGGATGTGGCCCACGTGCATGGGCTTGGCCACGTTGGGTGAACTGAAATCAAGGACCACGCGGCGGGGACGGGACGCCTGGCCGGCGCGGTTGAAAAACAAATGTTCGCCGCGCACGGCCCCCGCCAGCACGGCGGTGAGCACGGACAGTTTGAGCCGGAAATTCAGGAAGCCCGCGCCGGCAATTTCCACGGGCTCACAGATTTCGGAAACGTCCAGCCGGGCCAGCACCTCGGCCGCCAATTGGCGCGGATTCAGTTTCCGCGCCTTGGCCAGCGCCATCAGCGCGTTGCTCTGGTAGTCGCCAAACTTCGGCTCCGGACAGGGGCGCACCAGCACTGCGGAGACATCGGCCCCCGGCAACACACCACGGACGGCGGCTTGCAGACAGGCCTCGATTTTTTTATGGGGCAACACGGGGAAATTTTAACCTCATAACGGACGAAACGCACGAATGAATCCGGCGGTCAAAACCCCAAAACCCCGGCGCGGGTTGTGGGAGGTTCGCGGTTGAGGCGGGATTATTTCTTCCCGTGTTCGCGGATGACGGCCAGCATGGCGTCGGCGTCGGGGGATTTTTCCAAGGCTTCGCGAAAATCGGCTTTGTGGAGCAGTTTGGCGATGTTGGCCAGGGTGTGCAGATGCTTCTGAAACTGGCCCTGGGGCACCAGGAACAGCATGACCAGCTTCACCGGCTGGTTGTCGAGGGCGTCAAAATTGACGCCCTTGGCGGAGCGGCCCAGCGCGCCGACGACCTCATAAATCAAATCCGTGGAGGCATGGGGAATGCCGATGCCGAAGCCGATGCCCGTGGACATTGAGGTTTCGCGCTTCTTGACGGCGGCGGTCACGGCATCACGGTCGCCGGGCTGAATCTTGCCAGTGGCCACCAGATTGCCAATGAGTTCGTCAATGGCCTCCCAGCGGTTGGACGCTTTGAGTTCAGGGACTATTTGTTCGCGTCCCAAGATGTCGGCTAAATCCATAAATCGAATGAGGATGAATCCAAAGGCGGTATGAATTCAAGACTGAATTGCAAACATTTTAAGCGGGGTGTGGAACAAGAATCGGAATGACACGGAAAAACCCGATAAAACCGCGTCTGCGATTTTATGAATTGCAGCTACCGACCGAAACGTGCTGCCGGAGCGCCGCTGTGCTGAAAAGCCCGCCGCAGCAACCCTCGCCATTCACTGGGCTTGATCCGCTCGACCGATCTTCTGGCTGGCCACGCGTCTGCGACTGGTCTCCGACACAGTCGCGCTCCGCCAGAAAGGGGTCGCTCATTCAAGCTTTGGGCCGGCTGCGCATAGCCCTCACAAAATGCGCTGCAACCAATGGCAGATCATGCCGGTGCTTTCCAACCACCAGCCCAGCGAGTTCAACAGGCCCACGCGCGCCGTCAGGAGCGGGATGCCAAACAGCAACCCGCACACGTTACCCAGGAAAATCACCACGGCGGAAAACAGCCAGCCCTGGCTGGTGATATCCGTCTGCTGCGTCTGCAAGGCGTGGCCGGTGAGCGTGACGTGAAATGCGTAGGCGGCGCCCACCGCCAGGTGAAAATAAACCAGGTAGCCGTGCCAGTTCCAAATCCAATGGCCCACGGCAAACAGCAGAATCACGACGATGGCGTAGAACGGAAAAAAATACGGAGCCAGGGCAATGAGAAAATTGGTCTTGGTGATGACCACATGGCCGCCGGCGGAGGTCACCTTCAGCCGCTTGACCTGCCCGCCGAACAGCCAGGTCCACAGGGCATGAGTGAGTTCATGGCCGAGGACATACAGCCACATCGGCTTGGGCAGCAGGAGGAAAATAACCACCCAGCAGGCCGCGCCCGCCAACAGCGGCACCCAGACCGTGTCCGCTCCGTACCCGGCGCGCAGCACCATCCACAGGGCCCGGGCCGCGCCGCCGCAAACCGGCAACAGCGCGAGGGCGATGATGAACTTGGCCCATTTGGGCATGGACCAAGGATTCAAAATTTGGCCGGCGGACGCCAGATCAAACCATTTTGGGCTTTGAACTTGGGGCATTGGAATTAAACTTCGCGCCATGACACAAAACGAAGTCCTCCAGGTTTTCCGCGATTCGGGCGCGCTGCTCGAAGGCCATTTCATTCTCCGCAGCGGGCTGCACAGCCGGCAATTTTTTCAATGCGCGCTGGCCCTCCAGCAAATGCCCGTCGTCGAAAAGCTCGGCGCGGCCCTGGCGGCCAAAACCAAATCGCTGGGTGCCGTCACGGTAGTCGCGCCCGCCATGGGCGGCCTGGTCATCGGCCAGGAAGTGGCGCGCCAACTGGGCCTGCGGTTTATTTTCGTGGAAAAAGAGGACGGCAAACTGGTCTTGCGGCGCGGCTTCAAAATCGCCTCGGGCGAAAAGATTCTCATCGTCGAGGATGTCGTGACCAAAGGCGGCCGGGTGCAGGAGACGATGGACATTGTGCGCGCGCACGGCGGACAGGTGGCCGGCGTGGCCATGGTGGTGGATCGTTCCAACGGCCAGACCCGATTGGGCGTGCCCCAGTTCAGCCTGATCGCCTTACAAGTGGAGACGTTCGACCCCAATAAACTTCCGGCCGATCTCGCGCAGATTCCCGCCGTCAAGCCCGGGAGCAAGTAGCCGCCCGCCGCCGGGCCTTGCGGTTTCCAACCGAAAATAAACAACCGACCGCGGTTGATCCGGGTCGGTTGGAGGAAAGAAAAATGATGTGCTTAAACTTTGCGGCGACGAATGGCCAGCAAACCCGCGGCACCCAGACCGGCCAAGGCCAAGGTCGTCGGCTCCGGAACCACCTGCACCTGAAGGTTGTCAATCGTCACCTCTTCGCCGGTGACTGGTCCGCCCCCGGCAATTTCCCAGCCATTGAGCTGGAATTGAATCTGCCACGTTTGGTCCAAGGGATTGAAACTGCCACCGCCAGCAGTATTTAAGGCGCCAAGATTCACGGTAATTTGCTGAAAACCAGTGCCCACGCCGACTGAACTGGTGTTGAGTTGGTCGCTCCCGGTGGAACCCTGCTCGGCGCCGCTATACCACTGATTCAACCAGCCACCAATATTCAATTGAAGATTATTTACCGCAACGCCATTTTGAACCGCCATGTCGAAGGTCACCACGTAATCATTCAGGTTTGGATCCGTGTTGCCGGAAACCGCTCCGAATCCATCCTGAGCCGCCACATATCCGTTGTAGGATCCCGTAAAATCCGTCTGCCAAGTCAATCCCTGACTCCCGCCCATTCCGGTCGTGGCTCCGATGGTCACGGTGTCATTGGCCACATCTCCACCTGCCCACCCAAACCAATTCGCTCCAGCGGTATAGGAATCAAAATTATCCGAGATGATGGTGGATTGGCCTTGGGCCGCGCCGACAAATCCAGCCACCATGGCGGCGGTTAATAATTTGATGGTCGAGACGTTTGTTTTCATGATTAATTTATGGTCAGTAGTGAGGGCAAGTTATGGAAAAGCCGCCCCGGCGTCAAGTATTTAATTCTGGAATTTAGTCTTGCAG
>Ga0316217_10002944_pt1 | contig 20000 bp, 15 predicted proteins | sample 1anoAmetaG_FD_203633 | JGI IMG/M metagenome (GOLD analysis project Ga0316217, IMG submission 203633) | Freshwater microbial communities from Trout Bog Lake, Wisconsin, USA - 1anoA | ecosystem: Environmental > Aquatic > Freshwater > Lake > Hypolimnion/Profundal zone | place: USA: Wisconsin...
GCGGACATCCCCGAGGCACTGCATGGCCCGGGCGAGCTGGGCGGTCAGGTAGGCGTTGCCCCCGGTATGGATGATGGGCTGGTAGAACAGGCTGTTCCGCACCCAGTGGTCCATGAGGAACGCCACATTGGCCCGGGCCCACTGGGCCGTTTCCGGGCCGAGGTCCAGATCCAGGGGGCCCAGGGCCGCCAGCGTGCCGATGCAGGCCGCGTCGGGCTGGCGGTAGGGCGACGAGGGCAGCAGGCCGCCGTGGGCCGCGGTGAGCCGGGCGATGTGCGCGCGCAGATCGGCGCGGTAGGCTTCCGCCTCGCCGGCCACCCAGTCCGCCAGCCGCCGCGCCCCGGCGGGGGCGGCGTCCCAGAGGGTCAGGGCCAGGCGGAAGCGGTCCAGCCCGGCCAGGCACCAGAAGTTGTCCCAGAGGTAATGGTCGTTGGGGCCGAAGTGCTCGGCCGAAAGCCCGGCCGGGAGCAGGCCGAAGCGCGGCGAAGCCGGATCCCGCTCCCGCGACCTCGCCCGGCTGATCCAGCGGGCGCCCCGGCCCATGCTCTGCCAGTGGCGCTCGAGGACATCCGGGGCGCCGGTGGCGAGGGCGTGGCTGGCCCAGACGAACAGGGTCTGGCCGGTGCCGTCCCACTCGCCCGAGTGGGAGCGGAAGTCGCCGCCCCGGGTCCGGGTGCGCATCCAGGCCGTCTCCTTGGCCGCGACCGCCCCGTGCAGGCCCCACAGGTCGTGGGCCAGGGCCAGGAACGCGCTGTCGCGGATCCAGTGGTGGTTGTAGAAGAAGGCGCCGGGGGCGAAGTGGGCGCCGTTGTCGAACACCGGCAGGCGGTGCGCCAGGGCGGTCACCAGGGTCAGCAGGTCGGGGTCGGCCAGCCGCAGTTCCAGCGGCGACGCCAGCCCATCCCAGGCTTCGGCCTGGGCTTCGGCGGAGGCGGCCAGCCCCTCCGTCTCCAGTTCCTGCCAGCGCAGGCGGCGGTCATGGGGCGGAATGTGGGCGAAGGTCTCCAGGGTCCAGGTTGAGCCGGGCTCCAGGCGCAGCTTCCAGCGGGCCGCGCCGGCCAGCCAGCCGCTGCGCGCGCGGCCGCGGGTGGAGGCCCCGGGCGGCGGCTGGTCCAGCAGCGGGTCCACCCGGTCCTTGCCGAACCAGACAGAATCAGGTTCAGCCGGAAGCAGCAGGGCGGCCTGGCGGTTGACGCTCCAGAACCGGGTCCGCAGCCTGCTGCGGAACACCGGTCCCAGGGACAGGACGTTGTACGGGCGCAGGCCCAGGGCGAACACCAGCTCCACCGGTTCCGCTCCGGTCCAGGCCAGGGTGTGGGTCCAGCGCACCCAGTCCCCCCCGCCGTGGCGGAAGGCCATGGCTTCGCTGCTCCACCCGAGCTGGGCGTGGACCCGGTAGCCGGTGACCACCCGGTTCTGCCAGCCCGCCCGCAGGCACTGCTCGGTCTGGGCGGCGCCGAGCAGGGAGGGGATCCAGGTGCGGCCATCCAGGGCCACGGTGGGCATCCAGGACGGCCCGTAGGCCTTGGGCGTGAGCATCCCGCAGGGATCCACCATGGCCTTCCAGGGCATGCCCGAAAGGCCCAGGGCGGACCAGTTCCGGTGGGTCAGGTTGACCGTGAGGACGTTCACCCCGGTGGGGATGAACGAGGCCGAATCGGGGCGCACCTGCTGCTCCGCCCACCAGGGCAGCGCCCAGGACGGGTGGGCCTGGAACGCGAAGGTGTTGGTGAGCCCGGTGAGGACGATGGTCAATCCCTGGTCCACCAGTTCCGGCGGGAAGAACACCGGCGACGGGCGTCCCTGGTTGGCCAGGGCCCGCAGGAACGGGTTCCAGTGGCCCCGGCCGAACAGCCTCAGGGCGAAAGCTAGCAGTCGACTCCACATGGCGCCATCATCCCGGACCGGTGTGACTTTCCGGTTTCCTGGCTGATTCCCCCAGGTTCCGGAGCGGCGCAGGAATAGTTACGCGGTTGTCGTGGCGCGTTCATGCCCCTTTCGATCCGGCAGGTTCCCATGGGACCAGGAGAATCGATCATGAAATGGATCACCTCAGCTCTTCTGTTGTTTGCTCTTACGGCCTGTGGCCGGCCCGTGCTCTGGCCGGCCCGGCCGCAGGCCGACCCGCCCGTGGCCGCAAGCCCCCAGCCCGCAGCGCCCGCGGCCGCAAGCCCCCAGCCCGCAGCGCCGGTGGCCGCGGCCCCCCAGGCCGAAACGCCCCTGGTGGTGCAGCCCAAGCCGGCTCCGCTGGAAGAGAAGCTGCCCAGCTTCGTGATCGACCCGGCCGTCCCGAAGACCGGCACCATCACCAGCATCGGCTCCGATTCCATGGATCCCCTGATGCAGCTCTGGCTGGATGATTTCCGCGCCAACTATCCCGGCATCACCTACAACCTGATATCCAAGGGGTCGGCCACCGCGCCCAGGGCCCTGGTGGCCGGCACGACGCTCATGGGCCAGATGAGCCGGGAGATGAACACCGCGGAACTGGCGTCCTTCCAGGACAAGTTCGGCTATCCGCCCACCCGCGTCGTGGTGGCCATGGACGCCCTGGCCGTCTATGTCAACGCCAACAACCCCATCGACAGGCTGGGCCTGGACCAGGTCGACGCCATCTTCTCCAAGGACCGGAAAGCGGGCTACGGCAGATCGCTGGACACCTGGGGGGATCTCGGCCTGACCCTGGAATGGGCCACCCGGGCCATCCAGCCCTATGGGCGGGACAACAACTCCGGAACCCGGGCCTTCTTCAAGGAACACGTCCTCAAGAACGGCGACTACAAGCCCACCCTCAAGGAAGTGGCCGACCAGTTCGAGCTGGTGGAGAAGGCCGCCATGGATGCCAGCGCCATCGCCTACGGCCCCATCCAGCACTCCGTGCGCATGGTCAAGGCCGTGCCCATCGTCGATTTCAACGGGATCGCCCCGATCCTGCCGACGGTGGAGAACGTCCTCAACGGCAAGTACCCCCTGGCCCGTTTTCTCTACATCTACGTGAACATCCGGCCCGGGCAGGGGGCCGACCCGCTGATCCATGAGTTCCTCCGCTTCGTGCTCTCCCGCCAGGGTCAGTCCGATGTGGCCAATTTCGGGGCGATCCCGCTGCCCGCGGACCTCGCCAGCATCAATCTCAACAAGGCGAAGTAGCCCGTCAGACGCAGGTCACCAGGTCCCGGCACTGGCTCACCAGCTCCTCGGAGGTGAAGGGCTTCCTGAGCGCCGGGACCCCCAGGGCCTGGAGTTCGCGGTCCTGGGACAGGCTGCCGCTGTCGCCGGTGATCACCAGCACCCGGGACAGCAGCGCCGGACGGAAGTCCTTGATCCAGCCGAGGATGGCGAACCCGTCCAGGCCCGGCATGCGCAGGTCGGTGATCACCAGGTCGAAATGGGCGCGCTCCAGCCGCTGGATCGCCTCGCGCCCATCGTGGACCTGTTCGACCCGCCAGCCCATCCGGCTTCTGAGCAGTTCGTGCACCAGGCTGGTGATGTATTCCTCGTCATCGATGACCAGCACCTCCAGGCGCGGCCTGGCGGCCGGGGTCGCGGAGGCGGACAGCGCCCCCGTCCCGTCCGGGCCGGATGGCGGGGCCGGCTCCTCGACCACGCCGGCCTGGGTGAGCGGGAGCAGGACCCGGAACACGGTCCCTTCGCCGGGGACGCTGTTCACCGACATCTCGCCGCGGTGCTGGCCGACGATCCCCAGGCACACGCTGAGCCCCAGTCCGGTGCCGCGTTCGGCCGACTTGGTGGTGTAGAAAGGATCGAAAATCCGGTTGAGCTTGTCGGGGGCAATGCCGTGGCCGGTGTCCGCCACCGACAGTTCGGCCCAGGTCCCCTGGATGACCACCCGCACCCGCAGTTCCTTCCGGGTGGCGTGCTCCATCGCGTCGATGGCGTTGATCATGAGATTGATCAGCACCTGCTTGATCTGGCCGGCGTCGGCCATGATCCGCACCCCGCCGCCGGGAACCTCGAGGGTCAGCTTGGCCTCCGAGGAGCGCAGCCTGAACCGCATGATCGAGACCGCCTCGTCCAGCACCGCCCCCAGCTCGATCCGGCGGAATTCCATGGTCGCCGGCCGGGAGAGCTGGAGCAGCTGGCGGATGATCCGCACCGATTCCTGGGCGCTCTTGGTGATCGCCGTGCAGTAGGACTGGAGCACGACCTGGTCGCCGGCGGCCGCCAGCCGGGTCCCGAGCAGCTCCGCGTAGCCCAGGACCGGGGAAAGGGTGTTGTTCAGCTCATGGGCGATCCCCCCCGCCAGGGATTCGAAGAGGGCGGTCTTGTCGCTGAGGGCCATCCTCCGCTCGACCGTCCGCCGCTCGGTGATGTCCTGGAGAATCGTGCAGATCTGCCCGGTTTCCCGGACCAGGGAGGTGTGGAACTTGAACAGCCGCTCGCCGCCGGCGGGGAGCCGGAGCTGGAATTCATCGGCCTGGTTGCCGGACGGGACGGCGCCGGACTCGTGGATCCGCAGCAGGTCCAGGAACGCTTCCCGGTGCCTGGGGGGCATCAGGTCCGCCAGGTTCGGCAGCGCGCCGGCGTCCGGGCAGCCGGCTCCGAGCATGGCCAGGAGCTGCTCGTTCCGGGTGTCGATCCTGCCGTCGGGATAGAGCAGGGCCACGGGCAGCGGGCTGTTCTGGAACAGGGTCTGGTAGCGCCCCTGGGACTGCCGGAGCTGATGCAGGCTGCGGAACAGCTCCTGGTTGCTGGCGAGCAGCTCCTGCTGCTGGCTTCCGGCCAGCCGGAACTGTTCTGCGATCAGGGCGGACTGGGCCCGGACCAGGGTCGGGACGGTGATGATGCCGAGGAACCGTCCGCCCTGCTCCACCAGGGGCACATCCTGGTAGAAGGTTTCCCCAGTCCGGCGGAGCGCCCGTTCCAGGAGGTCCAGCAGCAGCATGGACGGATCCGCGGCCAGACAGTCCGGGAGCAGGTGGTCCTGGATCAGATGTCCGCTGTGCAGGGCGAAGCCGTACCGGGTCCCGAGCAGGATGCCCAGCTGGCCGCGGGAAACCAGTCCCTTGTACATCCCGCCGTCCACCACGGCGGCGAAGCCGTGGGGGTGGTCGCGCAGGGTCCGGTAGACCTGGTCGACCGTCTGGCCGGCCCACACGGATTCATGGTGATCCACCAGGGAAACCAGGTTCATCTGGTCACCGGGGACGCCAGGCGCGCTCGCTTCACCCTCCGGGAGTGGTTCCATTGGAACATCATCAGCCGGGCTCCGGGACGCGGCCGGGCGGGACCGTAACTTCTGTGTAACGATCCCGTCCTTCGGCTCAAACCTGGAACCGGCCCACGGCCAGCGCCATGGTCTCGGAAGCCCGGCGCATGTTACAGAGATGGGCAGGCCTTGCCGCAATTCCGCAACAGCCGGCGGGCAGACTGAAGAGGCCAGAGCTTGCCGAGAGGAGCGTCCAAGTGAACGGATCGCAGGATGTCATCATCATCGGCGCCGGGGTCATGGGATGCTCCCTCGCCTACCATCTGGCCGCCGCCGGGCTCAAGCCGCTGGTGCTCGAACGCAGGGGGATCGCCCAGGCCGCCACCAGCCGGGCCGCCGGGCTGCTCACCCGGGCCCGCTCGAAACCCGGCCTGCTGCACCTGGTCCGGCAGACCTACGAAGATCTGCGCACGCTGGAGGCGGAACACGGGGAGGTCCTGGGCGTCCGCACCACCGGCAGCCTGTACATAGGTGTCTCCGAGCAGGTGCGACAGGCCCACCGGGACTTGATGACCCTGGCCCTGGAGCAGGGGGAGAAGGCCCTGCGCATCTCGCCCCTGGAGGCCGAGACCCGGGTCCCCTGGCTGCATCTGGAAGGCGACGAGCAGGTCTTCTTCATGGCGGAGGATGCCTTCGTCGACGGCTACGCCCTCGCCACCGCCTACGCGCGGGCGGCGCGCCGGAAGGGCGCCAGGATCCTCGAAGGGGAGGCCGTGCTGGAGGTCCTCACCGACCGGCGGCGGCTGGCCGGAGTCCGGACCGCCCAGGGCTGCCTATCGAGTCCGGTGGTGGTGGATGCGGCCGGCGCCTGGGCGAACCTGCTGGCCCGGACCGCCGGCGCCGCCATCCCCATGGCCCCGGTCCGCAGCCAGTACTGGATCACCGCCCCGGACCCGAGGTTCTCCCCGCGCATGCCGTTCCTGATCCTGCCGGACGCCCGGGCCTATGCCCGGCCCGAAGGGGACGGGCTGCTGTTCGGCTTCCGGGAGACCCAGAGCGTGCACGCGGACCCGCGGGATCTCCCGGACGATCTCCAGGGCCATGTCGTCGCCGGGGATGCCGACGGCTGGGCCAGCCTGGAGGAGGGCGCTCCCGCCTTCCAGCGCTTCCTGCCGGGCCTCGGCGAGCTGGAGATCGCCCACTACATCTCGGGCTATTCAACCTACGTGCCGGATGGGATGCTCGCGGCGGGGCCGCTGCCGGGGCTCCCCGGCTTCTATTCCGCGGCGGGCTGCAGCGGGGGCGGGGTGGCCATGGCCGGAGGGGTGGGCCGGGCCCTGGCCCAGATGATCACCGGCAGCCAGCTGAGCTTCGACCTGAAGCCCCATGATCCCGGGCGCTTCGGCCGCATCAACCCGTTCAGCCCCGAGTGGGGCCGGCTCTGCGCCGACGCCCGGTCGCACAAGACTTCCGGTTGAGCGCTCCGGGGCGGTTGGATGTTACAGCCAGGAAACCGGATCTTCACTAGGACCGCCTAGGCTGGAAGGACTGCGGCAAAGGCCGTCGTCCCCTTCTGTCCACGCGCAATCGGAGATCCTGCCCATGCTCGCTTCCGACCACCACCGGATGAAGCTCGAGAGCAACCAGCAGGGAATCATTTTCTCGTTCAACGGTTTCATTTCGGAGGGCATTCTCTTCGCCCTCGGGGACGCCCTGAAGAAGAAGATGTCCCTGGATGAAACAAATATCAGCACCATGAAGCGGGTCTTTTCCGTCTTCGTGGAGCAGGCCCAGAACATCATCCGCTACTCGGCGGACACCCTGGCCGAGGCCGGCCAGGAGGTCAACCGCATCAGTTCCGGGGTGATCACGGTGGGGAGCGAGGCAGGCCGGTTCTGGGTGGTGTGCGGCAACGTCATGCGCCGGGAGGACGCCGTTCCGCTCAAGGCGCGCCTGGAGAAGATCCGCGGCCTCGACCCGGCCGGGATCAAGGCCTTCTACCTGGAGAAGATCAAGGACACGGCCGATCCGGCCAGCCTGGGCGCGAGCCTGGGCCTGATCGAGATCGCCCGCCGGGCCAGCGAACCGATCCAGTTCGATTTCCTGGATATCGACGACCTGAACACCTTCTACTGCATGAAAGTCTTCATCTGAAACGGGGGCTGCATATGGAAAACACCTTCATCCCGGCCATGGAACGGTCGCCGGAAGTGGATTTCCGCTTCCGGGAGAACCGTCTGAGCCTGAAGGGCGAAGCCTATCCCGAGGACGCCGCGGCGTTCTTCGGGCCGCTTCTGCAGCTGCTCACCGCCTACTGCGCAACCATCAAGGGCCAGGAACTGCAGGTCGAATTCAAGCTGGATTATTTCAATACGAGCAGCGCCAAGGCGCTGATGAACATGATCCAGGTCCTGGAACACGCCGTGCTCGCCGGGACCACGGTGAACCTCACCTGGTACTACCAGAAGGAGGACGAGGTGATGCGCGAGTTCGGCGAGGACTTCTCCATGGAGCTCCAGCATGTCCACTTCCAGCTTGTTGAAATCTGACCAGGGCTTCGACCTGTTCGACCACGAGGCCGAGGTCCTGCTGCGGGCTTCGCGCTTCCTGGCCGACCACCCCGAGGATGTCGAGGGCCTGCGGGGCACCGTCCACGAGCTGATCCAGGCCTTCCAGCAGAGCGCCCGGGAGCAGAAGCGCCTCATGCGCACCGGGGACCGCCAGCAGGAGCAGCTCCGCTCGGTCAGCCGGGAGCTGAAGGAGAAGTCCATGCTGCTGGAAGAGCAGGCCCGGCACCTGCGCATCCTCAACACCGACCTGGCGCACGAGGTGGAGAACCGGAAAGTGCTGGAGGTGGAACTGCGGATCCTGGCCACCACGGATCCGTTGACGGGGGTCTACAACCGCCGCCGGTTCCTGGAACTGGGCGAGTACGAACGCCTGCGGGAGGTCCGCAACCGGCGGGGACTGAGCCTGCTGGCCCTGGACATCGACCATTTCAAGCGGGTCAACGACACCCATGGCCACGGGGTGGGCGACGAGACCCTGGTGCGCTTCGTCCAGGCCTGCAGCACCAGCCTGCGGGCGATGGACACCCTCGGCCGCACCGGCGGCGAGGAGTTCGCCGTCCTGCTGCCGGAGACCACGCTGGACGCGGCCTGCGAGGTGGCCGAGCGCATGCGCGCCACCGTGGCGGACTGCGCCATGAACGGCGCCCAGGGCAGCTTCCAGGTCACGGTGAGCATCGGGGCCGCCCAGCTCCAGGACGGGGAGAGCTTCGAGGCCATCATGGCCAGGGCGGACGTGATGCTATACGCCGCCAAGCACGCCGGCCGCGACCGGGTGGTCGGCGGACCGGTGCTCCCCTGAAAAGTCATCCCCGGGAAGCCGGGCTGTTACACGCGCACGGATGATTGAAGACGGAGGATTGCATGATCGCCATTGAATCGATCCAGGAACCGGAGGCACCGGCGGAGGAACCCGCCATCAAGGCGGCGCCCCGCTCGGCGGCGGACCTGGCCATGTCGCCTGGAGCCGTGTCGCCCGCCAACACCAACAAGGACGTCGTCAAGTTCTTCAAGGACCACCCGGACCAGGCCTCCCTGCCGGTGGTGGAAGACGGGATCCCCATCGGCATCATCAACCGCGGGATCTTCCTCACCGGCTATTCCATGCCGTACCACCGGGAGATCTACGAGCGCAAGAGCTGCATCGCCTTCATGGACAAGTCGCCGCTGATCGCCGACGCGGAACTGGCGATCGCCGAACTGGGCACGCTGGCCGTGTCCGCCGGAGCCAAGGTGCTCCAGGACGGCTTCATCGTCACCCGCAAGGGCCGGTTCTGCGGCATGGGCACCGGCATCGACCTGCTGCGGGCCATGGGCGAACTGGAAGCGGAGCGCAACCGGGTCATCCACGAATCGATCGCCTACGCCGAGATCATCCAGGGCGCCCTGCTGTCCACCTCCCTGGGCGCCCTCAAGGGCACGGGGTTCCCCGACCAGCACCTGCTCTGGGAACCCCGGGACCATGTGGGCGGCGACGCCTTCTTCGCCCGGCAGGTGGACCGGGACGGCCGCCGGGGGCTGTTCCTGGCGCTGATGGACTGCACCGGGCACGGCGTTCCCGGGGCCTTCACGGCCATGCTGATGACCTCCTTCCTGGGCCATGCCCTGGACCTGGCGGATCCCTGGGATCCCGGGCAGGTGCTGGCCAAGGTCAACCGGCGGGTCAAGGAGGAGCTCGGCCAGACCCGCCCGGTCGAGGAGCAGGCCTTCGGCGGCGCCGGCGCCAAGCCGTCGGCTGACGAAGGCATGGACGTCACCTGCCTCTGGATCGACCAGGCCAAGGGTGAAGTGATCTTCGCCGGCGCGCGCCACAGCCTCTGGGTCTTCAAGGCCGACGCGGCGGAACCGGAGGAGATCAAGGGCGACCGCATCGGCGTCGGCTACACCAGCACTCCGGATGACCAGGCCTGGACCAGCCGGCCTCTGAACTTCCCCAAAGGCACGACCCTGGTGGGCACCAGCGACGGGATCACCGACCAGATCGGCGGGCCCCGGCGGATCGCCTTCGGCAAGCGCCGGCTATGGGAAGCCTTCCGGACCAGGACCGCCGGCGCGCCGCTCCGGACCCGGCTGGAACACACCTATTCGGCCCTGGCCGCCTACCAGGGGCTGGAACCTCGCCGCGACGACATCTGCATGCTCGCCATCCGTCTCTGAGGATCCTATGCAAATAGACCACTTCAATGAATTCGTCGCCCATGCCGCCGCCAGCGGGGTGGTGTTCTACCACAGCGGTCACCTGGACGAGAGCACCGTCGCCTCGATCGGCGCCCTGCTCCGCCGCCGGCTGCGCGACGAGGGCGCCAGCGGCGTCCAGTCCCGGAAGGTGTTCACCACCTTCATGGAGATGGCCCAGAACATCCTGCACTACGCGGCCCTCAACGGCCAGGATGATGGGCCGGCGGCCAGGTTCGGTGCGCTCTGCGTCGCCCACAGCCCGGCCGGCTTCGAGGTCATGTGCGGCAATTACATGTCTTCCGATCAGGTTCCGCGGGTCCGCCGGCGCCTGGAAGAGGTCCAGGCCATGGAACCGGAGAAAGTCCGCCAGGCCTACCGCAGGCAGCTGGCTTCCGACGGGGAGGACGCGGACAGCAAGGGGGCGGGCCTCGGCCTGCTGACCATGGCCGCCAGCTCCAAGGCGCCCATCGAATTCGTGTTCATGCCGGCGCCCCAGGTCCCGGAGGGCAATACCTTCCTGTTTCTCAAAGCACTCATCTGAAGGAGATAGACCATGGAAGAACTTCATGTGCCCGCCACCAGCCTCACCCCGGAAGTGCGCCTGAGCCCGTCCCAGGGCCTGCTGACCATGCGCGGCGAGTCCTACCCTGAGCATGTCCTGACCTTCTACGCGCCCATCCTGCAGAAGATCAGCGCGGTCCTGGACACCAGCAAGCTGGCCCGGCTGCAGGTGGAGATGCACATCACCTACTACAACAGCGCCAGCGCCAAGGCATTCCACCGGATCTTCCACATGCTGAACCAGGCCGCCGAGAAGGGCTGCGTGGTCCAGCTGCTCTGGCATTTCGACGCGGAGGACGACATGGCCCGGGACCTGGGGCATGACATCCGCGAGGATTTCCCGGCCATCCAGGTGGTGGACGTGGAAACGGCGGCCGCCTAGCTGCGCAGGCGGCGGTAGATCAGCCGGGACACCCCGGGGATGGCGGCCAGGGGCGCCAGCCAGCCCCACCAGCCGGGGAGCCGCCCGAACACCCTGGGAATGAGCCCGGCGCCGCCGTGGAGGGTCCGGGTCCGGGTGTCGTAGCCGTAGATCTGGCCGGGCTGGGGCAGTCCGGCCAGATCCGGGGCCACGTGCACCAGTTCGCTGTTCTGGAACGGGAAGGACACCATGATCCCGCTCCGGTCCCGGCGCTGGATCCAGTCGACCAGCCGGCGGCAGCCGGGGTCCTCGGCGTCATAGGCCAGGATGTAGGGCGCGGGCAGGATGTCGTTCAGACCGGAAGGGTCTGGCCCGCCTTCAGAAGGTCCCGTACCCATTCCACGGTGGGTTTCACTCCCCCTGGAGGATCCAGGGCCTTCTTGTAGCATCGCAATTCCCCTTCATGGTTGACCACGAAATCGTTCTCTTCCAGGTAGGTCGCCACTGGAAGCCGGGCGCTGCCCAGGTCGCTGAAAGGACCCGGGAATGGTTCCAGCACGAGGCTGAACCGGACCGCTTCGATGATTTCCCGCAGTTTCCGGGTTTCCGCCTCGCCGGAGAACTCGGCGTCGTGCAGGAGCACCACGGCCCCCACCGCCCCGGAGCGGATCCGCTCCAGCAGTTCCTCCAGCCGGCCGAACCGGTAGCCCCGCTCGCTGAACCCGCGCCGGTTGAAGATCCCGTCCGCGCTGGGCTGGAGGGCCGGGAACCGGATCGGGTATTCGCGGTCCCCGCTGCCGAAGCGCAGGTCCGGCGCCGAAGCCAGGTCGCCCAGGCGCTGGGCGGTGTCGCAGCCGAAGGTGCCCTGGGCGACGACGGCCACCGGGCCGGCCGACCGGAGCGCCTCGGCCACATCCTCGGCCGTGGCCGCCGCGCCGCGCAGCAGCGGGCGCACCGCCCGGGTGGCCGGATCGAGGTCGTAGCGGTGGTACTGGTAGCGTTCGTGGTCGAAGATGAATGAGGTGGCGGGCCGGCCTTCCAGGGGCCGGGGCCGGAAGCGCCACACCCGGTTCCGGTCCACGTCGGCCCAGATGGGGCTGGCCATGGCCGAGTGGCGGCTGATGGTGGGCACCGGCTTCAGGTACCAGACCCGCTTGTTGAACCGGAAGTCCCGGCTGGTGAGGGCGCCCACCGGGCAGAGGTCCACCACGTTGCCGGCCAGCGGGTTGGCGTCCATGGACAGGCCGGCGTAGGTGGTGACCTCCAGCTCCGCGCCCCGGTTGGCGACGGTCAGTTCGCCGGTCCCGGAGATCTCCCGGGTGAACCGGATGCACCGGGTGCAGTGGATGCAGCGGTTCTTGTCGATCACGATCTTGGCGCCGAGGTCCTCGTAGCGGTAGCGGCGCTTGGGCTCCGCCATCCGGCTGTCGCCGCTGCCGTACTTGTAGCTGTAGTCCTGGAGCAGGCACTCCCCGGCCTGGTCGCAGATGGGGCAGTCCAGGGGATGGTTCATGAGCAGGAATTCCATCACCCCGGCCCGGGCGTCGGTCACCGCCGGCGATTGGGTGAAGACCTCCTGGCCGTCCATGGCCATGGTCGTGCAGGAGGTGGCGAGCTTGGGCTGGCCCTTGATCTCCACCATGCACATCCGGCAGGTGGCCACCAGGGAGAGCGCGGGATGGTAGCAGTAGTGCGGAATGTCGAACCCGGCCCGGGCGCACGCGTCCAGGAGCAGGGTGCCGGGTTCCACGGTGATCTCTATGTTGTTGATCTTCAGATTCGGCATGGGACCCTTTGCGTCACTGGCTCCAATATGAGCCATGGCGGCGGTCGGGGCAACCATCCTTCCTCAGGGCTGCCCGGGGGGGCCCACCAGGCAGTTCCGGCAGAAATTCAGGAAATCCGTCAAGTTGGGGATATCCACCTTCACCCCGGACGGGACCACGTTGTTGATGACCACCCGTTTCTTCAGTTCTCCGCAGGCTTCCAGGGAGAAGACGAACCAGGCGAACCGGTCGGTTTCCGAAGACAGGTTGACCGACACGATCCGGGTCTCGAAGAACAGCTGGGGCCTGGTCTCGGTGTCCTGGATGACTTTCCAGTCGGGGAAATGGGCCCGGCGGACGAAGGCCTCCTTGAGCTCCTCCAGGGTGTGCTGGATCGTAAACTGAACCTCCACCTGGACATCCATGACAAGACCCTCCACCTGATCCATCGGCAGCCGGGCCGCAAGGACTTAATTCACGTATTCCTGCCGCCGGAGGCTTTCCGCCCGCGCCTTCTCTATGAAACAATGACTCTTTGCGGGGAAAACCATGCCCAGGGCGTTGTTCTCGGTCTATGACAAGAAAGGCCTGCTCCCGTTGGCCAAGGGCTTGAAGGCGCTGGGCTGGGACCTGCTGGCCACCGGCGGCACGCTCAAGGCCCTCCAGGAGGCCGGGGTCGAGGTCATGGAAGTGGCCGAGTACACCGGGGCGCCGGAGTGCTTCGGCGGCCGGGTCAAGACCCTGCACCCGAGGATCCACGGCGGCCTGCTGTTCCGCCGGGACGCGCCGGACCACGTGGCCGACGCCGCCCGCCTGGGGATCGATCCCATCGACCTGGTGGTGGTGAACCTGTACCCGTTCGAGGCGACCATCGCCCGGCCCGGGGCCACCCCGGAGGAGTGCATCGAGCAGATCGACATCGGCGGCCCCAGCATGCTGCGCTCCGCCTCCAAGAACCACGCCTCGGTCACCGTGCTCACCGACCCCGGCCAGTATCCCGGCTTCCTGGCCAAGCTGACCCAGGGCGCCTGGACCCTGGAGGACCGCAAGGCCTGCGCCCTGGCCGCCTTCCAGCGCACCTCGGCCTACGACGCGGCCATCAGCGCCTGGCTGGCCGCGGCCGTCGCCGGGCCGGACAGCGCCGACCTGGAGGCCTTGCCCGAGCGCCTGAACGTCGGGCTGGAAGCCAGCCACGGCCTGCGCTATGGCGAAAACCCCCACCAGCTGGCGGGCTTCTACGTGCGCCCGGGGGCCCGGGCCGAAGGCTTCGCCGCCTGCCGCCAGCTCCAGGGCAAGGAACTCAGCTACAACAACCTGCTGGATGTGGACACGGCGGCCAAGTCGGTGTTCCAGTTCGCCGCGCCGTCCGTGGTCATCGTCAAGCACAACAATCCCTGCGGGGTGGGCCGAGGCTCCCACGTGCTGGAGGCCTTCCACAAGGCCCAGGCCGGGGACCCGGCGGCGGCCTACGGCGGCATCGTGGCGTTCAACCGCCCGGTGGGGGTGGAAGTGGCCCAGGCCATGCTCCAGACCTTCTGGGAAGTGATCCTCGCCCCGGGCTTCTCGCCCGAGGCGCTGGCCCTGTTCGCCACCCGCAAGCAGGTGCGGATCCTGGAGACTCCCGGCGCCTGGCCGATCGCCGCCCAGGGCCTGGACCTCCGGACCATCGGCGGCGGCTTCCTGCTGCAGCGGCCCGACAGCCTCAGCACCCCGGTGGAGCAGTGGCAGGTGAAGGCCACCGGCCGGGGGCCCTGGCCGCTGGTGGAGGACATGATCCTGGCCGACACCGTGGCCCGCGCCGTCAAGTCCAACGCCATCGTCCTGGTGAAGGACGGCGGCACGGTGGGCATCGGCGCCGGCCAGATGAGCCGGATCGATTCGGTGGAGATCGCCTGCCGCAAGGCCGGGGACCGGGCCAGGGGATCCATCCTGGGCTCCGACGCCTTCTTCCCGCTCGCCGACTCCCTGGAACTGGCCGCCCGCAACGGGGTGGCCGCCTTCATCGAACCCGGCGGCTCCCTGCGCGACAGAGAGGTCATCGAGGCCGCGCAGAAGCTGGGCGTCTGGCTGTTCTTCACCGGTACCCGGCATTTCCGCCACTAGCACCCTCCCAAACTGAAAGTTGCACCCATGAAAACTTCCGAACTCCGCCAGCGCTTCCTGGACTACTTCGCCGCCCGCGGCCACCGGGTGGTGGTCTCCAGTTCGGTGGTGGGCCCGGCCGACGACCCCACCGTGATGTGGACCAACGCCGGCATGGTGCAGTTCAAGGACGTGTTCCTCGGCAAGGAGAAGCGCGACTACACCCGCGCCGTCACCTCGCAGAAGTGCCTGCGGGCCGGCGGCAAGCACAACGACCTGGACCAGGTGGGCTTCACCGCCCGCCACCACACTTTCTTCGAGATGCTGGGGAACTTCAGCTTCGGCGACTACTTCAAGGCCGACGCCATCCGCTACGCCTGGGAGCTGGTGACCGGCCCCCAGTCCCAGGGATTCCTGGGCCTGGACCCGTCCCGGCTCTGGGTGACGGTGTTCGAAGGCGCCGGGGCGGTCCCGGCCGACACCGAGGCCGAGGAGCTTTGGTTCAAGGCCGGCGTGCCCCGGGACCGGGTGGTGCGCTGCGGCTCGGACAACTTCTGGCAGATGGGCGACACCGGCCCGTGCGGCCCCTGCAGCGAGATCCACTACGACCGGGGCCCCCAGTATTCCGGCGACGCCACCCCCAACGGCGAGGGCGACCGGGTCATGGAGATCTGGAACCTGGTGTTCATGCAGTACGACCGCGAGGCCAACGGCACCATGAAGCCCCTGCCGCGGCCCAGCATCGACACCGGCATGGGCCTGGAGCGGGTGGCCTCCATCCTCCAGGGGGTCGACAGCAACTACGAGATCGACCTGTTCAAGCCGATCTTCGAGGCGATCTGGAAGAAGGCCGCGGTCGAGCCGGCCCAGCGCTCGGAAACCACCAACCGCACCGCCTCCCAGGTCATCGCCGACCACATCCGAGCCGCCACCTTCATGATCTACGACGGCGTGGTGCCCTCCAACGAAGGCCGCGGCTACGTCCTGCGCAAGATCATCCGCCGGGCCCTGCGCTTCGGCCGCAAGCTGGGCATCGAAGGCCGGTTCTTCGCCGACCTCAGCCCCTCGGTGTTCCAGGCCATGGGCGACGCCTATCCGGAACTGGAAGCGGAGCTGAGCCGGATCATGAAGGTCCTGGGCCGGGAGGAGGGCCAGTTCAGCCTCACCCTCACCGCCGGGCTCAAGCATATGGAGGCGCTGGACACCGCCTCGGGCGCCCTGCCCGGCAGCGAGATCTTCAAGCTCTACGACACCTTCGGCTTCCCGGTCGACCTGGTGGAGGACTGGTGCCGGGAGCGCGGCCTGACCTGCGACCTGGAAGGCTTCCACGCCGAGCTGGCCGAGCAGAAGGCCAAGAGCCGGCAGGCCCAGAAGGTCCACGACATCCGGCTGGGCGGCGATCTGGCCGCCCTGGCCGATATGCGCGCCACCGCCTTCCTGGGCTACGACGTCACCGACGCCCAGGGCAAGGTGGTCGCCCTGTTCGACGCCGGCCAGAAGCGGGTGAAGGAACTGACCGGAAGCGGTTTCGCCCTGCTCGACCACACCCCCTTCTACGCCCAGAGCGGCGGCCAGGTGGGCGACACCGGCACCCTGCGGGCCGAGGGCCTGGTGGCCCAGGTCACCGACTGCACCGCCCCCGCCCCCCGGCGCCACCTGCACCATGTGACCGTCGGCGGCGCCCGGCCGTTGCGGGAAGGGGAGACCGTCCTGGCGTCGGTGGATCCGGAACGCCGGGCCCGGATCCGGGCCCACCACACCGCCACCCACCTGCTCCACGCGGCGCTGCGGGAAGTCCTGGGCACCCATGTGAAGCAGGCCGGAAGCGTGGTGGACGCGGACCGGCTGCGGTTCGACTTCAACCACTTCGCGCCGCTGGAGGCCGAGCAGGTGGCCGAAGTGGAGCGCCTGGTCAACGAGCAGACCCTGCGGGCCTTCCGCACTACCAGCCAGTCGATGCCCATCGAGGAGGCCCTGGCCGCCGGCGCCATGGCGCTGTTCGGCGAAAAGTACGGGGAGGTGGTCCGGGTGGTCTCGGTGCCCGGGTTCTCCAGGGAACTCTGCGGCGGCACCCACGTGGCCAACACCGGCGAGATCGGCCTGGTGAAGATCGTCGGCGAAGCGGCCGTAGCCGCCGGCGTGCGCCGGCTGGAGGCGGTGGCGGGCGCCGCCGCCCTGACCCGGCTGCAGGATGACGAGCACCTGCTGGCCGCCCTGAGCCGGCAGGCCAACGCCCCCCGGGAGAAGCTGGCCGCCCTGCTGGCCGGCAAGGAGTCCCGGATCCAGCAACTGGAGAAGGAACTCAAGGAATCCAAGCTGAAGGCCGCCAGCGGCGGCGGTTCGGCCGAGCAGGTGGACACCGTGGCCGGCCTGACCCTGGTCACCATGTCGGTGGAAGGCATCGACGGCCCGGCCCTGCGGGAGATGATGGACCAGTGCCGCACCCGGCACCGCAGCGCGGTCATCGCCCTGGCCTCGAAGCTGGCCGAGGACAAGCTGGCCATCCTGGTGAGCGTCGGGCTGGATCTGCAGGCCAGGGCCGACGCCGGCGCCCTGCTCAAGGCCATGGTCCCGTTCGTCGGCGGCCGGGGCGGCGGCAAGAAGGATCTGGCCCAGGGCGGAGGCACCCGGCCCGAAGGGCTGCCCGAAGCCTTCGCCGCGCTCAAGGCCGCCCTCCAGGCGGCCGGCTGAGCGGTCCTTGATTTTTTCACGCCAAAATCCGATTTTTCAGTCATCGTTATTGGCAAGCATCCCTTTGCCAGCCTGGAGTAGCCATGCGAAATAATCAGCCTGTGACGGCGGTCGAGCATCAGCTGCAGGAAGGCGCGTTCATCGTCTCCATGACCGATGTCCACGGCAGCATCACCTTCGTCAACGACGAGTTCGTGCGCATCAGCGGGTTCTCCCGCGACGAGCTGATCGGCCAGCCGCACAACCTGGTGCGCCACCCGTCGATGCCGGCGGCGGCCTTCGCCGATCTGTGGGCCACGGTCAAGGCCGGGCAGCCCTGGCACGGCATGGTGAAGAACCGGTCCAAGAACGGCGACTTCTACTGGGTGGACGCCAACGTGACCCCCATCAAGGAGCAGGGGACGATCGTCGGCTACGTCTCCATCCGCAGCAAGCCGAGCCGCAGCCAGATCCGGGAAGCGGAGGCCCTCTACGCCCGGGTGAACCAGGGCATGACCCTGGCCCAGGCGATGCCGCCGGCGCCATGGGTCCCGTTCCCGGCCATGGGCTTCGCCGCCCGGGTGGGCCTCGCCTTCGGGATCCTGGTGGGCTGGTTCCTGCTCCTCCTGCTGGCGCTGTACTACGCCGTCGGCCAGGCCCCCGCCGCCGTGCCCATGGTTCTGGCCGCGGGCGCCGGCCTGACCCTGGCGGGCGGGATCGTGCTGGCGGCCGGGCTGATCCGCACCATGAACCTGCAGATGGGCGGCGATCCGCTCGAGACCATCGCTCTGCTCAAGAAGGTCTCCCACGGCGACATGCGGGTCGAGGTGGAGACCCGTCCGGGCGACGCCACCAGCGTCCTGGCCATGGTCCGGGTCCTGCAGTCCCGGCTCAAGGGCATGATCAACCGGATCCGCTTCGATGCCATGCGGGTTTCGGAAAACGCCACCCTGTTCGCCGATTCGACCCACGAGATCTCGCTGACCAGCCAGGAGCTGGCCCGCAACGCCGAAGACCAGCGGACCTCCGTGGAGCGCATGGCCTCGGCCATGACCGAACTGTCGGCCTCCATCCAGGAGGTCTCCAACCACGTCCAGGCCAGCCGGCAGCAGGCGGGCAAGGCGGTGACGGCCACCGAGGAGGGCGACCGTTCCGGCAAGGCCGCCATGGCCGCCATGGAGGAAGTGGCCAAGAGCACCGCCCGGGTGGTGCAGGCCGTGAAGGTGATCCAGGAGATCGCCCGCCAGACCAACCTGCTGTCCCTGAACGCCGCCATCGAGGCCGCCAAGGCCGGCGCCCTGGGCAAGGGCTTCGCGGTGGTCGCGGACGAGGTGCGCAAGCTGGCCGAGCGCAGCGCCCAGGCGGCCCGGGAGATCGCCACCCTGATCGAAGGCAGCGACACGGCCGTCGCCCAGGGCCGGACCACGGTCCAGGAGGCGGTGCACGCCCTGGCCGAGATCCGCGAGCACATCGGCCAGGTGACCGCCATGTCCATGGAGATCGGCGCCGCGGCGGAGGAGCAGTCCAAGGCCAGCCAGGAGGTCGCCCAGCAGGTGGAGCAGGGCGCCCAGAAAGCCGCCGCCAACGCCAGCGCCAGCATCGAGCTGTCGTCCACCACCGAAGGCAACGCCGGCACCTCCGCCCAGCTCTCCCACACCGCCACCGGCCTGGCCGAACTGGTGGCGGGGTACAAGACTTAGGAATCTGTGCAGGTCATCATCCGGGTCCCTCCATGGCCCCCTGTGCGCTTCCTAGAAAACGTTGATCCGACCGGTCGGCTCTAGCGGGATGCTTTTTTCCCCGGCTTCCGGGGAAGGGAGGAAAACCCTTTGATCGCTTCCCACAGCAGATCGACGAGGTAGAGGTTCGGGCTGTCCTGCCTGACGATCAGGCCCATCTCCCGGGTGAGCGGCGGGTTGCCGAAGGGGACGCAGTGCAGTTCCTGCATGGTCTCCCTGGTCAGATAGGCCTCCGGAACGATGCCGATGCCCGCGTCATGCTCCACCATGAGCAGGGTCGCGTCGTAGGAATTGAACTCCATGATCGGATCCGCCTTGATGCCGCGCCGTTTCATCTCCAGGTCGAGGATGGTCTCCTCGAGCAGCGGTGGCTTGTGCCGGAGGTAGGTCCCCTGGGACAACAGCTCTTCGTCGGTCCGTCCGCGGAATCTCTTTGCGGCGATGACATAGAACCGCTCCTTGCAGTACGGCCGCCACAGCAGGTCTTCATGGAGCTTGAGCGGCCCGACGCCGAAACTGGCGTCGATCTTCCGGCTGAGCACGTCCTGCGCCAGGAATCTGCTCACGCCGCTGCCGACCACCAGCTTGATGGTCAGCCGCGGGTGCTTGGCTCTGAGATGGACCAGCGATTCGGCCACGATGCCGGTGATGGCGCTGCGCACATGGCCGAGCACCAGCTTGCCGCCGAGGTCGGCGCTGTGTTTCCGGTCCTGGTACTCGTTCCACGGCTTCATCATCTGCCGCGCCACGGTGACCAGTTCCTCGCCTTCCCGGGTCATCGTCACCGGCCGCCGGGAACGGTCGACCAGCTGCACGCCCAGATCATCCTCCAGGTCCTTCAGATGCTTGCTGACGGCGGCTTGGGTCAAGTGGAGGGCCAACGAGGCCGCGCTGACGCTTCCCAGCTCA
>Ga0316217_10002945_pt1 | contig 19986 bp, 21 predicted proteins | sample 1anoAmetaG_FD_203633 | JGI IMG/M metagenome (GOLD analysis project Ga0316217, IMG submission 203633) | Freshwater microbial communities from Trout Bog Lake, Wisconsin, USA - 1anoA | ecosystem: Environmental > Aquatic > Freshwater > Lake > Hypolimnion/Profundal zone | place: USA: Wisconsin...
GGACCCGCGGGGCCAAGGCTCTTGCGGAGGTCCCCAGGGGCGAGACCACGCTGCTGGTCGGTCAGGACGGGCCCGCATTCTTCTTGGTCCCCGTCTTTGGCGATGTCGTCAAGGAAGATCGGGAGCTCCGGCGGGCAATGGCATTGGCCAGTCTCCGCGAGGGGTGGCGTCTGGCCGAAGCCGCGGGCGGAAATCTGGCGACTCAAGAAGAGATTGAAGCGGAGATCGGCCGCATTCGCAGCTCCCCTGGGGGCGAGGAAGACGGATGCGCCTAGCGGTTCTCGATACCAACGTGATCGTCTCCGCCAGCATTAGCCCCGCTGAGCCGCCGGCGAAGATCGTGACCGATTGGGTATTGGAAGGCAGGGTGCGGCTTGTCACCAGCCCACACGTCGTGGCGGAGTACCGGGAGGGCGTCCGGCGAGTGAAGTTCCACCGCTCCAAGTTCCCTCCCCTTTGGCTGGAGTATCTGATCGACGAGAGCACGCTGCTGCCTGATCCGGACGCATGGCCAGTTCCTTGCCCCGACCCGAAAGACGCGCCGTTCTTGGCGCTTGCCCATGTGTCCGGCGCCTGGCTCATTACGGGAAACCTGAAGCATTTTCCCGAGACCGTGCGCGGCGGAGTCACCGTCCTCTCGCCCGCCGATTATCTGGCGCATCTGCTGGAAGGGCTGGGCACGGCTTGAGAGGCAGGATCCATCGTTTTCTTTGGCGCTGAAAAAGCCCGGCAAATGCCGGGCCTTTTCTAGAACGCCAAACTTCAATCCACGCTTAGAGCTTCTCGTAGAAATCGCACACCGAGCACGAGATGTAGACGCCGCCCGGGATGCCGCGCTCGCGGTCCTTCACGCGCTTGACGATGCGCGTCGGCTTGCTGCATTTGGGACAGTCGGTCGACTTCGTCGTGTCCATTTCCTTCTTGCGGTCACCTGTTTTTGCAATCTTGGCCATCGGTAGGGTGTTTCTCCTTCTTGGGGTGTCTCTGCACACACGCGCAAAGCAATGCACGCGGCTTCAACGGCGCGGACCTGGGCTCGCCTCACCTGGCAATTCTGCCGGCGGGGAAAGCGGGACTCGCTGCGTTCATTTTACATGAACGCTTGCCGGATCTCCGATTCAGGCTTTCAGCGTCGGATGGTTCGATGCGATCCAGTTCTCGACCAGGTTCAGGAACGCATTTGCGTGCAGCATCAGCTCGTCGGCTTCGGTTGCCGTGGCGACACTGGCGCCGGTGTAGTCAATCTCGTTGCGTTTCCTGCGACAGGCGTCGAAGTAGTCTGCCAGGTGCTCGGCGGGCTTGCCAAGGGCGAGTTTGGCCCCCTCAAAGGTCAATCGATGGTGTCCAGGTACGCTGGCGACGCGGTATCCCGCGCAGGCGATTGCCATTTTTGCGGTTTGAAGCGCGGCGTTATAGGCAGTGGCAAAACGGCGATCCTCGGAGAGGCCCGCAAGGCCCGCATCGGCCAAATCGCGCGCAATAAGCCGCCGAAGTTCGTTCAGTTCCTTGCGACTTGTGGTGTGAAGGTGAACCTTACTGCCCTGCAGCAACCTCTTCCAACTCATGGATCGCACCTTTCAGCAGGATGGTCTTACCCTTTAGGACAGAGTGAAGAAAATGATCCCCCGCAGCCAATCTGGCGCGGAATTCTTGGGGAGAGAAAAGCGTGACATTCACCTCCCTATGAAAGCGGGCCTCCAACTTGCGCAACGCCGGCAAAAGGTCGATCTGGCGAACAGTGCCCACAATCGCGAGGTCCACATCGCTGGCCGCGTGTTCCTCACCGCGGGCGACGGAGCCGTAGAGGAAGGCAGACTCGATGCGCGGGCCGAACGGCTCGAGCGCGGCCGAGAGCGCCGGCACAACTCCACTAGTCTTCTCCATGAGTCCGCGCAGGTCCGCAAAAAGCGGCGAATCGGCGTTTGCCTTGAAGTAGCTTCGCCGCCCATCATGTCGGCGCTCCAGCAGACCCACCGCCGCCAGCGATTCAAGCTCCCGTTGCAGGCTGGAGGGGGTGGTTTCCAGATGCCGCGCCAACTCCGACATGAACCACCAGCGCTCCGGCTGGAGCAGGGTCGCGGCAAGCACACCCGCCCGAATCTCCGGGAAGAGCGCGTCAAGGGTGCTTTTTTTACGCATAATGAGTAATTATAAACGCATTTTGCGTAGAATTGTAGAAGAATTCAGGTTGGGAAGTCGGTCCGGCGGGAAACCGAATCGTTGGATTCCTAAGCCACCCGCGCCTAGGCCAGTCCCCTAGCAGCCTGTGGTGCAAGTCCTGATACCTGTGGGCAGAAGCGGCAGAGTATCCACAGGGCGGATTCGTAAAATTGAGTCATGGCGATGGGTACACGCAAGGACCGCGAGCGGCAAGAGGATTTGTGGGTGGCGTACACAGACATGGCTGTGGGGCCTGGTCACCCGTTCTATGTTCGGCTCAACGAAGTGCTTGACGGCGAGGGATTCGATCCATTCGTCGAGAAGGCGTGCGCGAAGTTCTATTCCGAGAAAATGGGGCGTCCAAGCCTGACACCTGGGATCTATTTCCGGTCGCTGATGATCGGGTACTTCGAAGGCATCGAGGCTGAACGTGGCATCGCTTGGCGGTTGAAGGACTCGTTGAGCCTGCGGCGCTTTCTGGGTATCTCGCTGGACGAAGATACACCCGATCACTCGACGATCTCGCGTACGCGCCGGTTGATTGATGTTGAGACGCACCAGGAAGTGTTTGCCTGGGTACTTGGTTTACTTGCCGACCGCGGATTATTGCAGGGCAAACGGATTGGCATCGATGCGACCACCCTGGAGGCCAGCGCGGCGATGCGCTCGATCGTGCGGTGCGACACTGGGGAAAGCTATGACGAGTTTCTGACCGGTCTGGCCAAGGCGTCGGGCATCGAGACGCCGACGCGGGAAGACCTGGCGCGCCTGGACCGCAAGCGCAAGAAGCGCACCTCCAACAAGGATTGGAAGAGCCCAACCGACCAGGATTCCCGCGTAGCAAAGATGAAAGACGGAAGTACACATCTGGCGCACAAGGCCGAACATGCGGTCGATCTGGATACGGGTGCGGTGGTGGCCGTCACCTTGCAGGCCGCAGACCTGGGCGATACGGCGACCGTCGCGGAGACGTTGGCTGACGCGGGCATCGCGGTGGCGGAGTTGGTCGAGCGGGAAGCAGAGTTGCACCCTGAAGAGAAGCCCCAAGTCAACGTCGATGGGATCGAAGAGCTGGTCGCCGACAAGGGTTATCACAGCGGCCCGGTACTTGAGAAGGTGAAGAAACTCGAAGTCCGCACGTACATTCCGGAAAAGAAGCAGGCGGGCAAGCGCCACTGGGAAGGCAAGAAGGGGCAACAGCAGGCTGTCTATCAAAATCGCCAACGAGTGCGGCGCGGCTATGGCAAGAGCCTACTGAGGCGGCGGGGCGAACTGGTCGAACGAACCTTTGCTCATTGCTACGAGACCGGCGGAATGCGACGCTGCACCTTGCATGGGCGAAAGAATATTCTCAAACGCCTGTTGATTCATGTCGGAGCATTCAACATCAGCCTGGTCCTGCGCAAGATGTTGGGCGCCGGGAAGCCGAGAGAACTGAAGAACCGGGCGGCAGATCTCCTTTCCTGCCTTATCAAGCTTCTCATCAACCTATCCAGGCGCCAGAATGTAGACCAAGCCAGTTCAGGCGCCCTTCACGCATCTCGGCGTCGATGTCGCTCCATCACACTGCGGCATCTGCTGCGCCGGGAAATGGCGACTTAAACCACAGGCTGCTAGCCTCTCTCAGCCCCGCCAGCGGCATGGCTTTGAGGGCTTCGGTGACGCACTGCTCCACGCGGGCGCGGCGCTCCGGGTCCATCTTCGTTTGAAGTTCCTTGAAGTTATGGGCCAAAGTGTCTTCCTCCCTGGAAGAATAAGCTATCCGCTCTCAGCGGTCAGCTGATCCCAAGACCTTTCTGACGTTCATTCCTGAACCGGAATCGCAAGACGAAGAGGAAGCTGAGCAGTGTCGCTGCAACCGGAGGCCCTAGGTAAATCACGCTTTCCACCTTTCTAAGCAATATTCGCCCAGGAAGTTGGCTCCGGAAAAACTGCGGCTCTTGAAGCTGAACGTTATGCCCAGCCTGCTCATTCAACTGTTGCAGCGTCTCAAAGTTCATTACCGAACCGTTCCGTGTGTCGAATGCAAAATATGCTGGCTGTCCCTTTTGCGGCTCTCTCGTTCCCTGCTCGTCGTACAGATGGGAGTAAGCCCCATAGATCATTTCCCCTTGTTCTTCGAGCCGTCCTATCCGCCCGGGCATCAGCGGCTGTAGCTTGCTTGGTTCGTTGGTGTCAAAGTACGCCCAGTCCGGCATCTTTCCAAGACCCTTCAAGACGTAGCCATGTGGCAATGGCTCAGAGAAGTCGCCAAAACAATCGTCCGGCTGATTGGGAACAACGAATGCCAAGACGACCGCTGAGAGCAGAAGGTAGCCGGCAGAAGCTGGCGGAACCAGGGCAGCCATGAATATCAACTTCTTTGACTTCCGCCGTCCCCAGAGCAACAGCCACGCGGCCAATCCAAACAGTCCGCCCAGCACGACTGAAAGAATGCACAGGCCTGCAATTGCAAAGAGCAACCCAATAATTTCAAACACGCTTCCTCACCCGCTTGTCCGCTTCCACTGTGAACTTTGTCGTTGACCTTCTTTATGCCGCCACCACTTCGATGCTCTCGCCGGAGGCTTCTCCCTCCGGTCCTACGACAATCTTCACGGCGCATCCCAGGCGTACGAGGCAGTCCATCATCTTGATCTCGCTGATGCCGCGAAACTGGCCGCGCAGCATCTTCGAAAGCTTTGGCTGAGTTAACCCGAGCACCTTCGCCGCCTGCTGCTGGCTCCATTCCCGCGCCCTGAGAATCTCCGCGATCTTCATGACCAGTTGCGCCTTCACCAGCATTTCAACGGCGTCGGAAAAACCTAACTGCTCGTATACGTTCATTTCATCTTCAGCTCTACTCATCGCAAACTCCACTTAGCCAACGCTTCGGCCTGCTTCAATCTCTCGCGAATCAAATCCATCTCGGGCTTGGGCGTCTCGACGCCATGCTTCGACTTCTTCTGAAAACAGTGCAAGACATAGACCGCATCGGCAAATCGCACCGTATACACCGCACGGTAAGCGTCGCCCCGCCAGTCTTCCACGATCTCCAGAATTCCCGCAGACCCGAATCCCTTCAAGGGCTTTGCATCCGAGTGAACCAAGCCGATCTGAGCGTGGTACAAGGCAAACCCGAAGGTCTGTTGCACTTCGTCGGGCATTGCCAGCAGGTCCCTTTTTGCTGACCCCACCCAGCGCAACGGCCTGAGCGCCAGGTTCATGGCTCAATTATGCCCACATTGGTATATTTTGTCGAGAAAAACATCTCAGTTCTCCTGATGCCCGTTATCGGCTGGCGGCGATCATCTGCGCGGCGTGCTGCATACTCGTCTCGGTCACCGTAGCGCCGGACAACATGCGGGCCACTTCCTGGGTGCGCGAGGGGTCGTCGAGCAGCAGGACGTGGGTCTTGGTGCGGCCGTGGTCCTGGCGCTTGTCGATGAGGAAGTGCTGGTCGGCGAAGGCGGCGATCTGTGGCAGGTGGGTCACGCAGAGCACCTGCTGCCCGCGGCTCAGCGACTTGAGCTTCTGCCCCACCGCCTCGGCCGCGCGCCCGCCGATGCCGATGTCGATTTCGTCGAAGACCAGCGTGCGCGGGGTGGGCGACTTAGTCTTGGGCTTGACCGCGCCCTCTTCCACGCTGACCTTGAGGGCCAGCATCACGCGGCTCATTTCGCCGCCGGAGGCGATCTCGTGCAGGGGCTTCAGCGGCTCGCCGGGGTTGGTCGAGATGCGGTATTCGACCTGGTCCCAGCCCAGCGACGTCCATCCGGACGGCTGCTCGGCCTGGCTTACGGCCACCTCGAAGCGCACCTTCATGGCCAGGGAGTTGATCTGTGCCTCGGCCAGCTTGGCCAGCTTCTGGGCGGCGGCCTTGCGTTCCGCGCTGAGGGTGGAAGCGGCTGCGCGGTAACCGGCGGCGGCGGTATCCAGCTCGATCTTGAGTTGTTTGAGGATCTCGTCGCGATCTTCGACCTCGGCCAATTTGCGGGCAACTTCCTCGCCAAAGGCGACCACCTCGGCCACCGTCTTGCCGTACTTGCGCTTGAGCCGATCGAGCAGCGCCAGGCGGTCCTCGATCTCCGCCAGCCGCTCGGGCGAGGCGTTGATGCCCTCGGCGTAGTCGCGCAGGCTGGCGCTCACGTCGCCCAGGGTGGCGCGGGCCGAAGCGAGTTGCTGGGCCGCCTCGGTGAACTTTCCGTCGTAGCGAGCCAATTCCTCGACGTTGCGCAGGGCCGCGCGCAGGGCGGCCTCGGCCGATGCCCCGCCTTCGTAGAGTTGCTCGAAAGCGCCCATGGCGGCGGCGTAGAGCTTCTCGGCGTTGGCCAGGACGCGCTTTTCCGTCTCCAGAGCATCGTCCTCGCCGGCTTCAAGCCGGGCATGGTCGATCTCCTTCAACTGGTAGCTCCACAGGTCCACCATGCGCAGCCGGTCCTGCTCGCCCTGTTGCAACTCTTCGAGCTTCTCCTGGGCTGTGCGCCAGCGGGCGTGGGCATCGGCTACGGCATCGGTCGAGATGGCTCCGAAACGATCGAGCAGAATGCGCTGCTGGGCCTGGTCGAAGCTCGACAAAGTCTCGGTCTGGGCGTGGACCAGCGCCAGTTCCGGCGCAAGCTGGCGCAGCACGGCCACCGTGGCCGGCTGGTTGTTCACAAACACACGCCCCTTGCCCGTGGACAGGATCTCGCGGCGCATGATGATCTCGCTGCCGCTGGAGTCGATGCCGTTCTCTTCGAGGATGGTATCCGCCGCAGCGGTGGACTCGAAGACGCAGGCCACCACCGCCTTGTCGGCCCCGTGGCGCACCAGTTCGGCGGAGGCTTTGCCGCCCATCAGCAGGGCAAGGGCGTCCACCAGGATGGACTTGCCCGCGCCGGTTTCGCCGGTCAGCAGGTTGAGCCCTGGGCCGAAGACGGCGATGGCGTGATCGATGACGGCGTAGTTTTCAGCGCGCAGTTCGACGAGCATTTTTAGCGTCCACCCCAAGGAAAAGCAACCGCGGGTCCTTCAGCTCCGCTGCGCTTCGCTCAGGAGGTCAACTCTGAGGCGCAACGGGATTCCGAGCGCAGCATAGCATGAACGGCTCCCCTTTAGGCCCGCCAAGGCGGCCCGCGCGCGCCCGAGGCACCTGATCGATAACTTGGAGGCTCTCTTCCCGTCTGATACCGTTAAGGGTGAGGTGAATGCCGATTTTGACTGCTGCTCTAGCGTTTTATTTGCAGACCGACAGTGGCGCGTCCCCTGCGGCCTCGCCCTGGTCTCCGGGGTCCAGCGCACTGGTGGAGATGATTTCCAGCAGCGGCCCGGTGGCGATGGGCGTGTTGCTGGTGCTGTTGATTGCCAGCATCTACTCCTGGACCGTGATCCTGGGCAAGATCTCCACCTTCAGCCGGGCCACCAAGGAGAGCAAGCGCTTTATCCGCGCCTTCCGCAAGGCCACCCGCCTGCAAGACATTGCCACGCTGGCCGGCGACTACAAGGCCAGCCCCCTGGCCCAGGTCTTCGAAGATGTCTACGAGACCTACAAGCGGCAGACGGGCGGCTCTGGACCGCCGCGCAACCTGCTGCCGCTGGAGCGCTCGGCGCAAACCGCCGCCAGCGAAGCCGTCACCACCTTGGAGCGGCGGCTGACCTGGCTAGCCACGATTGCCTCCGTCAGCCCGTTTGTGGGCCTGTTCGGCACCGTGATGGGCATTATCGATTCCTTCCACGGGCTAGGCCAGGCTGGATCGGCCACGCTGCGGGCTGTCGCGCCCGGCATCTCGGAAGCGCTGATCACCACCGCCGCGGGCCTCTTTGTGGCCGTTCCCGCCGTGGTGGCTTACAACCAGTTCAACGCGCGGATCAGGGTCTTTGCCGCGGCCATCGACGACTTTTGCCGTGAGTTGCTGAACTCGCTGGATGAGATTCCCGTGCGCGCGCCCTTGCCGCCGCGCAACCCAGGAGCCGAAATCCCCCAGGGGGCGGAACGTGGCGTTTACAAGTAGCGGCGGTCAAACCCGGAGTTCGCTTGCAGAGATCAACATCACGCCCATGGTGGACGTGGTGCTGGTCCTGCTGGTCATCTTCATGATCTCCGCGCCGGTGTTGCAATCGGGCATTGAAGTAGCGGTGCCCAAGACGCGCACCGTGAAGGAGATCACCGAACAGCGGCTGGTGGTGACCATCGATCGCGATCAGCAGGTGTTTCTCGGCGATTCGCCGGTCAATGTGCACGAACTGGGCCAGAAGCTGCACCAGGGCGGGACCGATCCGGCGCACCAGGTGATTTACCTGCGCGCCGACGAGCGGGTCCCTTTTGGCGCCTTTGCCAGCGTGATGGACGCGGTGAAGCAAGCCGGCATTACCAACATTTCCATCGTCACCCAGCCGCTGGACACGAAGAGTTCGGCGACGGGCGGGAAATAGCACGTAGTGAAGTAGGGAAGTAGGGAAAAAAGTGGAAAAACGCACTCTACACACTTCACTCTTTCACTTTTTCACTCTTTCACTTTTTCACTGTTCCACGGTCAAACAATCCCAGGCGAGCGAATCATGAGTCTGCTGAACGATGGCGAGCATTTGGAGCGGGAACTGACGCCGGAGCCGGTCTTTGGCCCGGCGACGGGTTCGCTGTTTCTCCATGCCACGCTGGCGGGCGCGCTGGTCTTCTATGGCGTCTTTACCGGGCTCTTCCACCACAACTCGTGGGGCGGCTCGGGCGGCGGCGGAGCCATTCAGGTGAACCTGGTGAGCAGCGCCCTGCCCCTGCCCGCCGACCTGCCTCCGAATCAGAATGTGCTGGCCACCGACACACCCAGCCAGGCGCCGGCGGAGCCCACGCCCAAAGCCAAACAAGCCGTTGATGAAACCGCCATCCCCATCGCCGGCAAGCAGAAGAAACCGCAGCCGCAAACCGCACCCAAGACCCCGCAGCATCAGACCCAGGCCAAAGTGGACAACCGCGCCCAATACGGCGAGCAGGCCGGTTCCTCCATGGCGCGCGCTACGTCCACACAGACCGGCCCGATCGGCCCAACCGCGGTCAGCGATGGCGACTTCGGCAGCCGTTTCGGTTGGTATGTGGATGCCATCAACCGCAAGATGGCTACCAGTTGGTATAAACCGGAGGTAGATCCGCGCACTCCGAGAGGCGCCCGCGTCTATCTCAGCTTTGCGATCAGCCGCGGCGGAAATCCCAGCGACGTGCGCATCGAGCGTTCCAGCGGCAGCACCACCCTGGACCGCTCCTGCCAGCGCGGGGTACAGCGAGTCGATACCTTCGGCGGCCTTCCCGCGGCATATAATCAGAGCACGTTGAAGGTCTCTTACTACTGTGAATACTAGTATTTGAAGAGATCGTCCGAATGCTGGCTTGGCGGCGCACGCGTGCCCGCCTAACCGTCCGTTCTTCACCAGGAAGGATTGCTGAACGTATGAAGGCTCATTCCCGGATTTTCCCTCTCCTTGTCGTCGTCCTGGCCTGTCTCGCGGCCAACCAGCTTTCCGCGCAGGACTGGGTCCACACCGGCACCAACCTGGGCAACGATCGCATCCGCATCGCCGCGGCCGACATGAAGCCGGTGGGCTACGATCCCCAGACCCCGGTGCTGAAGGCGGCCTTCGACGCCACGCTTTATAGCGATCTGGCCAACGCCGGCATCTTCGATCTGGTCTCGAAGAGCATGATTCCCCAGGCCACGCCCGGCTCGCCGCAGGAGATCAGCCTGCCGCAGTGGTCCGCGGAGCCTGCCAGCGCCGCCATGGTGGCCTTTGGCGCGCTCTCGGCAGCCAATGGCCGCCTGCTCGTTTACGGCTGGCTCTTCGACACCCGCAACACCGCCAATCCCCAAGTTCTGGGCAAGCAGTACAACGAGATCGCCAGCCAGGACATGGCACGGACCGTGGCGCATCGGTTCGCCGACGAGATCATCTACCGGCTGGGCGGGGGCATCAACGGCATCGCAGAGACCAAGATTTATTTCGTCAGCTCGCGCTCCGGCTCCAAGGAGATCTGGTCGATGGACTACGACGGCCAGAACGAACATCAGGTCACCCACCTGGGCAGCATCTCCATCTCGCCGCGCATCTCGCCGGACAACGCGCGCCTGGCGTTTTCCTCTCTGGGCAGTCAGGGATGGTCGATCCGCATGTATTCCCTCGAACTGGGCCGCCCAGTCAGCTTCCCCGCCGGCACCGCAGGCGGAAGCAACCTTTCCCCGGCCTGGTCCGGCGACGGAACCAAGATCGCCTTCTCCTCGTCCCGGTCGGGCGATTCCGAGATTTGGGTGGCCGACGCCAACGGCTCGAACCTGCGCAAGCTCACCGCGTTCAAAGGGCCCGACGTAGCGCCCGCCTGGAATCCGCGCACCAACGCGCAGATCGCCTGGGTCAGCGGACGCACCGGGTTGCCGCAGATTTACACCATGGACCTGGACGGGGCAAACGTGCAACGCATGACCGACGGCGGCTACGCCATCTCGCCGTCGTGGTCGCCCAACGGCCAGAATCTCACCTTCAGTTGGAATCGCAAGTACGGTCCCGGCGCGCCCGGCGGGCAGGACATCTATGTAATGGACATTGCCAGCAAGCGCTGGCTCCAGGTCACCCACGAATCGGGAAGCAACGACTTCCCGTCCTGGGCTCCGGACGGGCGGCACATCGTCTTCGAACGCACCAATGGCAAGCGCAGCGAAATCTGGACCATGCTGGCGGACGGCACCAACCAGCATCAACTGACGCACACCGGCAACAACTTCATGCCCAACTGGAGTTGGAAATGAATTTCGGAGTTCGAAAGAAGGTTCGCGCTATCCCACCCAATGCAGTGCGCGCCGCTTTTTTGAACTATGATTTTATCGTTACCGAAACCCCGGCGCGCTATGGGGCGAAGGGTTGAGGGGTTTTGGCAGGACCTGCTCCGTACCATGCCATCAATCGGCATGGGGTCTCGGCCAGAGCGATAACGTTTTCAGAAGGGATACTGGCCGAAACGCGTTCGTTCAAGTCCGCCGCTTTGACGCTTTTTGTTGCTGACCTGCACAATCCCGCCAAGGCCGCAAGCGGTCGTGAAGGGGAAGGAGAAACGGCCGGATCGCTCGATGAACACTCTTAAATTGTGGAAGGAGTTTTTTCAATGATCAGTCGTAATCGCATTCTCGTTCCTGTGGTGTTGCTTGCCGCCATGGCCGCGGTCGCGGGTTGCAGCAAGAAGCAGTCGCCGCTGCCCGAGGCCCCGCCGCCGCCCGCGGTGGTAGCGCCGACGCCCACCGCGCAACTCACAGCCACGCCGACGGTGATCTCTGCCGGAGACCAGGTCGTGCTCAACTGGCGCACCTCCGACGCCACCAGTGTCTCCATCGACGGCATCGGCGACGTGCCCACCTCAGGCGTGAAGACCGTAACCCCTTCCGTTTCGACCACTTACCATCTTGTGGCTCGGGGCGAGGGCGGCTCGGCCGAGGCCTCGGCCCGGGTTGTGGTCAATGCTCCGCCCGCAGTGGTGGTGCCCACCAATACCATGAGCGCCGAAGACGAATTCAAGGCCAACGTGCAGGACGCCTTCTTCGACTACGACACCTACGACATCCGCAGCGACGCCCAGGCCACGCTCTCCCGCGATGCTTCCTATCTGGTCAGCCATCCCGATGTGAAGGTCGTCATCGGCGGCTATTGCGACGAGCGCGGCTCCAACGAGTACAACCTGGCGCTGGGCCAGAACCGCGCCGACGCAGCCAAGAACGCCTTGGTCACCGCCGGAGTGGCCGCCACCCGCATCCGCGTGATCAGCTACGGCAAGGAGAAGCCCTTCTGCTCCGAGTCCACAGAGGAATGCTGGCAGCAGAACCGGCGCGCCGGTTTCAACATGGACCGGTAGAATACAGTTGTCAGTAATCAGTAATCAGTAGTCAGTTGTCAGTTGTCAGTTGTCGGCGATCAGTGGTCAGTGGTCCGGGAGCGGTGGCTCGAAACGAGTCGTGGTTACCGGTTTTTTACTGACAACTGATTGCTGACGACTGACAGCTTTCTTCTAGGAGAGCAATGCAGAAAGCACATACACTTCGGAATCGACTTCTCGCTGCGGGACTGTTCGCCCTGCTCCTGGCCTCCGTGCCCGCCCACGCCGCATCGAAGGAAATCATCGAGTTGCAAACCCAGGTGCAGCAGTTGCTGGACATGGTGCAGCGCATCCAGTCCACGCTCGATACCCGCTTCGGCGTCCTGCAAAATCTGGCCCAGCAGACCGCGGATAACGCCACCCAGATGACCGCAACCGTCAACGCGCTGCAGCAAAAGATCAACGCGCAGAGCGAAGCAGGCAGCGGCAAGATGGACACCGTCTCCGGCCAGGTACAGTCGCTGAACGACTCCGTGGACGAGTTGAAATCCCGCATCGCCAAACTCGATAAGGCGATCCAGGACATGCAGACGCAACTGCAGAACATCCAGACGCCACCTTCCCCCGCGACGCCGGGAGCAGGCGGAACGACTCCCCTGCCCGGCAATCCGGCCTTCGGCCCGCCAGCCAGCCAGACTCCCCCGCTCCAGGAGACCTTTCAAGCCGGCGTGCGCGATTACAACGCCGCCAAGTACGAAGTCGCCGCCGGAGAGTTCCAGGATGTTCTGCACTACTATCCGCTGGACGATCTGGCCGGCACTGCCCAGTTCTACCTGGGCGAGATCGCCTATCGCCAGCAGAATTACTCCGAAGCGGTGAAGGCCTACAACGCCGTGCTGGAAGGTTTCAGCGGCAACCCCAAGGCACCCGCCGCGCAACTGCGCAAGGGATTGGCCCTGTTGCAGATGAACAAGAAGGACGCGGGCATTCACGAACTGCGCCTGCTCATCCAGCGCCATCCGCAGACCCCCGAGGCCGCCCAGGCGCGCACCAAGCTCAACGGCATGGGCGTGAAGCCCACCGGGCATTGAGGCGACTACGGCTCCGCAACAGAAAAGCCCCGCGATTGCGGGGCTTTTCTGTTGCTCTCGGTTGACTTGAAGCGATTACCTCAGGTTGGCCATCAGGCTGTCCAGCGCCGACTTCGGCGGCCGGGTCTGCGACTCGGGTAATGTACCCAGCGGCTCGTCCACCACGTTCAACAAGTCGATGAAGGTGGGCTGTTCGGTGTTGATGTAGAAGACGCCGGTCAGGATTTCGTCCTTTTCCTGCGCTTCCATCAAGGTGCGCACCGCGTTGGCCTTGTCGGTGGGATCGTAGTCCTCGAGCAGCTTGCGCAGGCGCAGGTTCGAGCCGTCGTGCATCTCCACTTCGTAGATCTGCCCGGAATCGTAATCGACTTCGATCTCGTCGAAGCTGGCCACAAAACCGATCTCGTTGATGGGCTCGTCGTTTTCCTGCATGAACTTGTAGCTCTTGGTCGAGCCTTCGTGATCGTTGAAGGTGACGCAAGGGCTGATCACGTCCAGCATCACCGTGCCCTTGTGGGCAATGGCGGCCTTGAGCATGGAGAGCAACTGCTTCTTGTCGCCGGAGAAGGAGCGGCCCACGAAGGTCGCGCCCAACTGGATGGCCAGCGCGCAAGTGTCGATGGCCGGCAAGTCGTTGACCACGCCGGTCTTCAGCTTCGAGCCCAGGTCGGCGGTGGCCGAGAACTGGCCCTTGGTGAGCCCGTAGACGCCGTTGTCTTCGATGATGTAGATCATTGGCAGGTTGCGGCGCAGCAGGTGAACAAACCCGCCCATGCCGATGGAGGCCGTGTCGCCGTCGCCGGAGACGCCCAGCGCGGTCATGGTGTGGTTGGCCAGGATGGCGCCGGTGGCCACTGCGGCCATGCGCCCGTGCACGCTGTTGAAGGCGTGCGAGCGGTTCATGAAATACGCCGGGCTCTTGGAGGAGCAGCCGATGCCGCTCAGCTTCATCACCCGCTCGGGCTGCACGCCCATCTCGAACATGGCGTCGACGATGCGCTCGGAGATGGCGTTGTGGCCGCAGCCGGCGCACAGCGTGCTCTTGCCGCCGCGGTACTCGAGGACCGGAAGGCCGATGTGGTTCACTTTGGGTCCCGGGGTTGCATTTGGTGTAGTTGCCGGTGCGGTTGCCATCTAGAGGCCCTCCTTGGTCGCGAATTCCTCGGTGATGGATTGAGCGTCTATCGGCAATCCGTTGTAGTACAGAATGCTGCGCAGCTTGACCACCTGGTCGGCGGGAAGATCGAGCTTGAGCAGGCTGGCCAATTGACCGTCGCGGTTCTGTTCGACCACGTAGACGCGCTCGTGAGAGGCCACAAAGTCGTGAATCTCGTGCGCGAAGGGAAAGGCGCGCACGCGCATGTAATCCACGCTCAGGCCGTATTGCTTCTCGATCTGGTCCATGCTCTCGCGCAGCGCGAAATCGGTGGTGCCGAAAGCCAGGAAGCCGATCTTCGACGTCCCATCCTTCACCGTCACCGGCCCCGGAACGAGCTTGCGCGCGTTTTCGAACTTGCGCGATAGCCGCTCCATGACCTCGACGTACTCGTCCGGCTTCTCGGTATAGGCGGCGGCATCGTTGTGTCCCGAGCCGCGGGTAAAGTAGGCAGCCTTGGGATGGGGCGTGCCGGGCAGCGTGCGCCAGCCGATGGCATCGCCGTCCACATCGCGGTAGCGGGCGAATCCGCCCAGCCGGTCCAGATCTTCGGCGGTGAGCACTTTGCCGCGGTCCAGCGGGGTCGTGGGGTACTCGAACGGATCGGACATCCAGTTGTTCATGCCCATATCCAGATCGCTCAGTACGAAGACCGGGGTCTGGAGGCGCTCGGACAAATCGAAGGCCGCGTAACCCAGCTCGAAGCACTCCTTCACCGAGCCGGGAAGCAGCACGATGTGCTTGGTGTCGCCGTGCGACAGGAATGCGGTGGACAGAAGATCCGACTGCTGGGTGCGCGTGGGCATGCCGGTGGCCGGCCCGGTGCGCTGCACATCGAAGATGACGCCGGGGATCTCGGCAAAGTAGCCCAGACCGGCGAACTCCGACATCAGCGAGATGCCGGGCCCGGAGGTCGCGGTCATGGAACGTGCGCCGGCCCAGCCCGCGCCCAGCACCATGCCGATGGCCGCCAGTTCGTCCTCCGACTGGATCACCGCAAAGGTCGCCTTGCCCTCGGGGGTAACGCGAAACTTCTTGAGCAGGTCGGTGGTCGCCTCGATGGTCGAGGTGGAGGGAGTGATGGGATACCAGGCCACTACCGTCACGCCCGCAAACACCGCGCCCATGCCGCAGGCCGCGTTGCCGTCGATGACGATCTTGCCCTTGGTCTCATCCATCCGCTCGATGTAGAACGGGTCCTGCTTGGTCAGGTTCTCCGCCGCATAGTCGAAGCCCGCCTTGGCCGCGCCGAAATTGAGGTCGAAGACCTTCTGCTTCTTCGAGAACTGCTTGCGCAGGCCGCTTTCCACCACGCCCAGGTCGATGGCCAGCAACTGGGAGACGACTCCCACATAGACCATGTTCTTGACCAGCTTGCGCAGCTTGGGCTCGGGGCAGATCGACGCCGTGATCTTGTCGAACGGCACCGGATAGCAGGCCACGTCCTCGCGGAACTGCTTGAGGTTCAGCGCCGCCTCGTAGATGGCCACGCCGCCGGTGGGCAGGTCCAGGATGTCCTGGCGTGCGGTTTCGGCATTCAGGGCAACCAGAATCTCGGCCTCGCGCTTGCGAGCCACATACCCGTCTTTGCTGGCGCGGATGATGAACCAGGTAGGAAGTCCGGCGATGTTCGAGGGGAAGAGGTTCTTTCCGCTGACCGGAACCCCCATTCCAAAGATGCTCTTCAGCAGCACACTGTTGGCGGATTGAGAGCCGGACCCGTTCACCGTCGCTACGCTAATGCTGAAGTCGTTTATAACGCGCCGTTGCGCGTTCTGTGCGCCCTGTTCTTGACCGAGGGCGAGGTCTCCAGTCGCCATTTGGCGGGATTCCCTTCCGATGAATTCTAAAAAGCGTTGATTTTTTGCAGCGCCGGATGTGATTATAGTCACTTTCCGGGGCCAATGTCTTGCCATGCGGCCCATGGCTTACCACCTTGTGCCGCGCCACGACCGACGCCGCCCGGAGGTCCCTGGACAGGGTACACCCGCCCCGGCAATAACTCCAGCTTTATCAGTCCGCGAGCGTCTGCCGGGCCGAGTCCCGGCGCCAGCGCCGCAGCAGCGTCGCGGCAATCACAATCAAGGCCAGCGTAAGGCCGATCCACATGCCGTAGATGCCCCAGCGCAGCGCAAAACACAAGGTCAGGCCCAGGGGCAGCCCCAACACCCAGTAACCGACGAGGTTGGCCAGCATGGGCGTCCGCGTCTCTCCCAGGCCGCGCAGCGCCCCCGTAGAGACGGTCTGGATGCCGTCGAAGATCTGAAACGCCGCTACCAGCACCAGCAATCCCGGCCCCAAGGCCATTACCTGCGGATCTCTCGTATAGAGAGCGATCAACGGCACGGGAATGAGCAGAAAAGCGACCGCCGCCAGCAGCATGAAGCTGGTGGCCAGGCCCAGAGCCAGCCAGCCGGCCCTGCGTGCGCGCTCCATGTCTCCCGCGCCCACGGCGTGGCCCACGCTCACCGCCGCCGCCGCCGAAACTCCCAGCGGGACCATGTACGTGAGGCTGGCGTAATTCAGCACAATCTGGTGGGTGGCCAGCGCCGCCGGCGTCAGCCAGCCGGCGGCCAGCACGGTCAGGTTCCAAGCGCCCACTTCCAGCAGAACCTGCCCCGCCGCCGGCGCGCCTAGCCCCAGCAGGCGCTTGAGCCGCGCCAGACTGGGCCCGGCCCAGTGGCGGAACAACGGATGCCCGCGCTTGCGTTCGTACCGCCAGGCAAATCCCAAGAGCGCCCCAGCCATGAAGATGCGCGCAACCACTGTCGAGATCGCCGAGCCATTCACGCCCAGCGCCGGGAATCCCCACTTGCCGTAGATCAGCACCCAGTTGCCGAACCAGTTCAGCAAGTTCGCCCCGACATACGTCGCCATGATCACGTGTACGTCGCCCACGCCTTGCAGATAGCGCCGCGTGCCTGCATAAAGCAGCAGAGGCAGCGTGCCCCAGTTCAGGATGCGCAGATAGCTGCCTGCCGGCCCGGCCACCGCGGGCGCGATGCCGAAGGGCGCAAAGCCAAAGCTGGCCAAGTCAATCAACAGCATCAGCAGCGGCGTAGCGATCAGGGCCAGATAAACTCCCTGCGCCAGCCAGCGATGGCAGTCGTCGTGGTCCTTGCGTCCGTAGGCCTGCGACACCAGGGTATCCAGGCCCAGCAGCAGGCCGATGCCGAACAGCGAAGGGGTGTAGCAGACGGCATTTCCCAGCGCCACCGCGCCGATGGCCGCCGGCCCCAGCTTGCCCACCATGATGGTGTCCACAATGCCCTGGGCCATCCAGCCGAGTTCGCTCAGCACCACGGGAACCGCCAGCGCCACCATTGCGCCCAGTTCCCTTCTCCACTCTGCCCCAGATGCGCCGCGAACCATTCCTCAACTCTACAAGCCAGCCGCGGCCCCGGCCAAAAAGTCTCCCGAGCCCCACGCGCACCCCGGCTGCCGAGATTTCCAATCGCCTTTCACCAAGGATTCACACGGTGCCGGTAACCTCTCGATACGTGTAACACAAAGTTATTGAGGAGCATACGACGATGGCAACCGCGGACAATTCACTTAATCGATTCTGCGTCCGACAGATGATCTGCGACGACATCCCAGGAGTGATCGAGCTGCAGTTGCGGGCTTTTCCGGGCCTATCGCCTTGGAAATCCGAACAGTTAGAGCATCATCTCGCTCTCTTCCCCGAAGGCCAACTGGTGGTCTCGGATGCAACCGGGCGCATCCTGGGCTCGGCCAGCTCGTTGATTATCGATTGGGACGACTACGCCGAATCCGCCACCTGGGTGTCGATCACCGGGCACGGATCGTTCGATACCCACAACCCGCTCGGCAAGACCCTCTATGGCGCGGACATGGGTGTGGCCCCCGAGGCGCGCCAACAGGGCATCGGCACACTTCTCTACGAAGCGCGCAAGGAACTGATCCGGGATCAGGGCCTCAAGCGGCTGCTCACCGGCGGGCGCATTGCCGGCTACTCCAACTATGCCGACCGCATGACCGCGAAGGAATATGTTGCCGATGTGGTGGCGGGCAAGTTGAGGGACCCCGCGCTGACCTTCCAGCTTGAAAACGGGCTGGTGGTTCTGGATGTGGTCCCCGGTTACATGCAGGACACCGCCTCTCGCGGCTTCGCCACCGTGCTCGAATGGCTGAACCCGGAGTACACCTCCTCGGTAAGCCTCCAGGCCAGTCTGCAACATGCCGCCCTGGAACAGGAAGCGGCGGAAGCCATGCGGGGAACGCCGCGCCCGCGCCGCGTGCGCATCGCGGCCGTTCAGTACCTGCTCCGGCCCATCGCCTGCTTCGAGGACTTCGCCAAGCAGGTCGAGTTCTTCGTCCACAGCGCCAAGGACTACAAAGCCCACTTCGTTCTCTTCCCCGAGTTCTTCACCATGCAGTTGCTCAGCTATTTCAACGAGCCGGCGCCTGCCCTGGCGGTGCGCCGCCTTGCCCGGCTTGCGCCGCAATACGAAGAACTCTTCATTCGGCTGGCCAAGGAGACGGGCATTTATATCATCGGAGGCACCCACCCGGTCTTTCACAAGGGCAAGGTCTTCAACGCCGCGCATCTTTTCACTCCCAACGGCCAGGTTTTCCGCCAGAAGAAGGTCCACCTGACCCCCACCGAGAGCGGCCCCTATCAACTCAGCCGCGGCCACGGACTCTATCTCTACCACACCGACTTCGGCAACATCGCCATCCTGATTTGCTACGACGTGGAGTTCCCCGAAGTAGCCAGGGTCATGGCCGAAGCCGGCGCCGAGATTCTCTTCGTTCCGTCCTGCACCGACGGCCGCGAGGGTTTCTGCCGCGTCCGCTATTGCGCCCAAGCGCGGGCCATCGAGAACCAGGTCTATGTCGCCGTCACCGGTACGGTCGGCAATCTGCCCCTGGTCCCTTACATGAACACCAACTACGGCCAGGCCGCCATTCTTACCCCGTCGGACTACTTCTTCGCGCGGGATGGAATTGCCGCCGAGGGCACGATCAATCAGGAGCAGTTGGTGGTGGCCGATGTCGATCTCGACTTGCTCGACGAACAGCGCGTCAACGGCAGTGTCATTCCTCTCCAGGACCTGGTCAAGGACGCCTACGACAACGTCGTGCATTTCTCCGACTACAAGGGCCAAAAGAAGGTTCAGACCGACCCCGACGGAGCCTTCTCCATTGGCCGAACCCAGGAAGTGGACACCCGGCTAGCCCATGAGGCCTTGGTCGCCGGCATTGATGCGCACACCGGCATGGCGGCCGTATCGGCGGACTGACCCGCGAAGGCGGATTGCGGCCGGAGGAAACCGATCCGGTCGGCCGCCTGAATCTCGCGCGCCCTGGCGATTCCGGCATCCGAAATGCGCCAGGGCAGAGCGGAACGAACAACTCTCTTTACCGCGATCCTCCCTGAGCTGCCTCCGGCTCCGGCTGCGTGCTCAGCTTGTTCCACTTGGCGGCCAGCGGCTTGTCCGAGAGCGCCTTGATGAAGACGCCCCCTACCACGCTGCGCGCCTGGAAGCCGATCTGCTTGCCGTTCTTGGTGTCGAACCAGTCGGTGAGCGGAACGCGAGTGGGCGTCTCCAGGGTCCAGCGGTACATGGGGTCGACAATTGCGTTGAACTGCTCCGGCGTCGATGCCAGCGTCGCGGTCCACACCGACCAGTCGAGCTTGGTGTAGTCGGCGCGGCTGTCGAGCGGCAGACCGTAGGTATTGATCTTCTTCAAGTAATAGGCTACTTCCGCGGTGCGAACGCTGGCTGGGAATAGGTTGTAGTCGAGCAATC
>Ga0316217_10002946_pt1 | contig 19985 bp, 19 predicted proteins | sample 1anoAmetaG_FD_203633 | JGI IMG/M metagenome (GOLD analysis project Ga0316217, IMG submission 203633) | Freshwater microbial communities from Trout Bog Lake, Wisconsin, USA - 1anoA | ecosystem: Environmental > Aquatic > Freshwater > Lake > Hypolimnion/Profundal zone | place: USA: Wisconsin...
CCTAAACAAAAGACAAATTCCGGAGCCAAGAAGAGATTCAAAGTTACCGGATCAGGTAAAATAAAGCGCGCTAAAGCATTTAAGCGCCACCTGCTGGGCCGCAAGAGCAAAAAAAGAAAAGAAGCTTTGAGCAAATCTACCATCGTATTTAAGGGAGATGAGCACAGAGTGAAAATGATGCTTGGAATGGCTTAAATTATTTATTACCCAGAAATCTGTCAACACTAAAAAACTAAGAAATGCCACGTTCAGTCAATGCAGTAGCTTCCAGAGCCAGAAGGAAGAAGATACTTAAAAAAGCAAAAGGTTACTTCCTTAGCAGAAGTAATGTTTATACCGTAGCCAAAAATGCCGTTGAAAAAGCAGGTATTTACAGCTATGTAGGTCGTAAATTAAAGAAAAGAGATTACCGCGGAATATGGATTACCCGTATCAACGCAGCCGTTCGCGAAGAAGGCCTTACTTACTCTAAGTTCATCAACAAGTTGGCTTCTGCTAACATCGATCTGAACAGGAAAGTACTTGCCGACTTAGCGCTGAACGACCCTGCTGCTTTTAAAGCAGTAGTTGCTAAAGTAAAATAGTAAATACTCAACCATCATAACTGAAAGGCTGCCCAAAAGGCGGCCTTTTTTGTTTTGCAGCATGTTTTTAGCCTTTCTTCTCCCAAAACTTCAAAGCATCATTTGCATTGCGGTAAACCAACTCATAGCCAGCAGGCGCCCAATCGCTAAAGTAGGTGACCAGGCGGGTACCTATGGGCATCCTGGCCAGCTTTGCTGTAAGTGCCAGGGTATAGGCTTGGTATAATTCAGGGTTTAGCTCTACCGAGTTATCAATGGCATCGTCCTCCTCAATATTTTCGTAAAAGGCATTGTAAAAGAAAAAGGCGTCGTAATCATTAAAGTCAATATCCATGATGTTGGCATGAATAAACTTTACGTTGTGCACCTGGTAATGCGTTGCAATTTTATCCGCCAACCTGCACAGGTTCTGGCGCTGCTCAACACCTACAAAAAAACCATCGTTACAGGCAGCACCTATTACACAAAACTTGCCGGCGCCCGAGCCGATATCAAGCACCCTGGTTCCCGGTTTGTTTACCAGAAACTTAGCCGCCCGTTTTGCAATACTAGCCGGTGCCCAATGCCTGCCCGAAAGGCGTTCAATCTCCGCCGGAAAGTTGTCGTCAAATTCTTTATCTGAAATGAACCTGGGTGAGAAGGATTCCATAAGTAATTAAAATAGTTCGTTGCATTTCCTACAACCCCGCCAAACTCCCCTCATCCCCTTTCTTCGCTACTACAAAATCACCCATTACCAGGTAATCTATATCCGCAACTGCAAAGCTACGGATAGCATCGCCGGGTGAGCATACAATAGGTTCGCCTTTAATGTTAAAGGAGGTGTTTACCAATACCGAGTAACCGGTCTCCTCTTTAAAAGCTTGCAGCAACTCGCGCATTTCGGGGTTTTCGGTGTTGTTAACGGTCTGTATACGCACCGAGTTATCTACGTGTGTAATGGCAGGTAATTTACCCAGATATTCGGGGTTGATGTTGTATACCAGCAGCATGTATGGATTGGGATACGCACAATCAAAATACTTGCCGCAATCTTCCTCCAATACAATGGCCGCAAAGGGACGGAAGCCTTCGCGGAATTTAACGCGGGCGTTCAAAACTTCTTTCATGTTCTGCACCACCGGCGAACCTATGATGCTTCGGTTACCCAATGCGCGCGGGCCAAACTCCATCTTGCCCTGAAACCAACCCAGTATTTTTCCTTCAGCCAGTTTCTTAGCGGCAAATTTAGCTGCGTGCGTTTTTGTTTTTACATAAGGCAGGTCGAACTGCTTTAATGCGGCTTCATATTCTGCTTCGGTATAGCCATTGCCTAAAAATGCCGACTCCATTTGGTACCGCTTGGGCATGTTCAGATATTGGTGATAGTAAAGCAACGCACTACCAAGGGCAGTTCCTGAGTCACCCGCAGCTGGCTGTATAAATATGTTCTTAAATATTTCGTACTTAGCTATAAGACCGTTAGTTACACTATTTAAACCTACGCCACCTGCAATACACAAGTTCTCGCTCTTGGTCTTCTCGCGCAGTTTGCGGGCCATGTGCAGTATCACATCTTCAACTATATGCTGCGCTGCAGCTGCAACGTTCAGTTCTTTTTCGGTCCAGTCTTTTCCTTCTGTTTTAGATGGCCCGAATAAATCAGTAAACTTTTTGGTAACAGGCGATTTACGGGTATAGTGGTAACTGAAGTAACTCATATCAAGCTTAAAGCCTCCTTCGTCGGTTAGGGTTATCAGCCGCTTCATTTTGGTATACTCCTCGCTATCGTGCTTGCCGTACGATGCAAGGCCCATTAGTTTTCCGGGACCCTCAATCAACTTAAATCCCAGGTGGCGCGATACCGCCTGGTAAAAAGCGCCTAAAGAATAAGGCGTATCTACAGTGCCCAGCTTGGTAATTTTATTTCCTTTACCATAGGCTGTCATACTGGTGGTCCACTCCCCTGCTCCATCAATAGTTAATATGGCAGCTTCTTCAAACGGCGAAGGATAAAATGCACTGGCAGCATGGCACATATGGTGCTCCAGCAAATGGAATTTAAACTTGGTTGGGCGCGACGTAGGAAAAGCCTTCTTCAAAGTATCGGGCAGCTTCCTCATATCACCCAGATAATTCAGCATTCCCAGGTTTTCTTCAACGGTAAAGCTGCTTTGTTCGCGCAACAGGTTAGGTACCTTATCCCAGAATTTGAAAAAGAATACCGGTATCTTGGTATACGATATAGATGGTTTCCAGAAAAAAGTAACGTGGTCAATATCTGCCAGATCAACATGGGCAGCTTTCATACAGGCTTCAATAGATTTTACAGGCACTCCTCCGTAATGTTTTTTACGGTTCAGGCGCTCCTCTTCTACTGCAAACACAACCTTTCCATCCACAATAATACTCGCCGCTGAATCGTGTCCGTAACAATTAAAACCTAAAATAACCATGTGCAAATACTTTTTATCGTGTTAATACTATTTCCCCGAAGCCTTCTTTCCATCTAACGAGATCTGTAAATTATTTTTAGCCTGTACGTTGTTCGGATTCAAGGCCACGGCTTTCTGTCCTGCTGCAATGGCTTTATCCCACTCTTTCAACACATTATAGGCTGTGCATATATTGTTGTAAGCAAGGTCGTAGTCAGGTTTCAGCTTTGCGGCTTCTTCCGCTGCCTGTGCGCATTCAAGATATTGGCCATTATTGTAGTACTCCAGGCTCAGATTCAGGTATCCTTCGGCAGTGGGGTTTTGTTTGGCAGCAGCTTCCATGTCATCCAGCTTCTTTTTTATCAATGCTGCCCTCTCTTTTTCAGATGCCACATAGGCTGGATTAGTGTTCAGGTCATGCATAAAATTAACCAGATCGGTATGGTGAGGGCTTAATGCAAGACCCTTGGCGACCTGATCTTTCGCTTCTGCTATACGCTTTTGATCTTTAAGCATAATAGCATAATAGAAATAACAATTGGGGTTATTAGGATTCAACGACAAGGCATACTTAAAATTCTTCTCCGATTCCTCAGGGTTATGTGTTGCACTGTATAACACACCCAGGTTAACATAAATGTACGAGTAATACGGCCACTCCTGTTTTGCTTTATTATAGTATTCAAGCGCGCCGTTGTAGTCGCCTCTACCCATAAGCACCAGTCCATAGTTCATTAACCCGCGGCCGTTGCGTGGGCTTTTAACTGTAACATCTTTCCAAAGCAGATCATCTGAACTCCAGATATGTGTGCGCTCACGAACGCCATATACATGTGCACTTAAAAACAAGGCTATAAAAACTAATATACCTGTACGCATCCACGAGCTTTTGGTAATGGTAACCTCGTATTTCTTATATAACAGGAACAAAGCCCAAACCGTTGCCATAGCTAAGCCGATATAAGGGAAAAATACACGGTGATCATTCAATACTTCCGAAAAAGGCACTACGCTTGATGTAGGTATCAAGGCCAGGTAAAACCAGAGAATACCAAAAGCAATAGGCCGAGATTTAGCCTGTAAGGAAGCCTTATAAGCAAGGTATAAAGTAAATATGATAAAGAGCAGGCCAATGATTGACCGGTCGTCAAAAATGCTGTTCACAAGGCCCCAGTCGGTATCGGCTGAAAGGTTAAAAGGGAAGAAGAAATTATCGACATAGTGTACCATTACAAACAACTCAGTAATCATATAGCTAACCCTGTCCGTTGCCCCAGAGCTCCAGCTGGCCGGTGTTTGCGATTGCGAGTAGAAGAACATCAAAACAGCAAGTACCAAAGCGGGCAAAACCAACCATAGTATTTTAAAGTCCTTTTTAAATTCAAATACCTGGTTTAAGCCCATTTTCTCCTCAAAGAAAAACACGAACAGAAAAGCCAGTGGCCCAACCATAACCGATGGCTCTTTTATCATGAACCCTATAAACATGGGTATCAGAAACAACAGGTATTTCCTGTACTGTTTGTAATATGCAAACACGCACAACGAAATCAATATCATTAAGGTGGATTCAGAATCTGAGCGCGAAATAATATAGTTGATAGTTTCGGCATTGCCGGTGTGCAGCATGTAAACCGCTGTGGTAAGCAAGGCAATGTAAGGGTTCAGGTCATTCTTAAATGCTATGTCGTAAATCTTTACAACAAACAGGTAAATAAAAAAGCCAAGTAAGATGTAATCGAAAAAAATGTGCACATGGAACCAAAACGGAGTTGGAAGTGGCTTACCTGCTAACCAGAAATCAATAGCATCCAAAGTGGTAACACCGGGCCTCCAAGCCTGGTTAGCAGGCAAAGAGCTGAAGGTAGTAGCGTCTTTAAAAAAGAGCGGTATGTTATGAATATCGCGGATATAAGCATTAGTAACAATGGTATGCTCATCATCAAAATGGAAAGGATTATTAAACCCGTTGGCATATTCAAAGTAAATCAGTATTACCAGTAAAACCCCTAATCCATACAATAGCAGTTTGTTATCTTTCATAGGTTTCGCAACTGTTAAATTTAAGGCATGAATATAACGGAATTGGTGGCTATTAAGCAAACAGACGCTTATTGGGTAAATAACAGGCGCCAGGTGGATAAATGCCGAACCCAAATGCATTATTACGAAAGCAGCTGCCCCTGGTAAGATATTATAAAGCCCCAAATCATATATTTGCAGCATGAGCAAACCTTTGATCTTAGTTGTGAATGACGATGGCATTACAGCCCCCGGCATCAGGGCGTTGGTAGAAACTGTCAGAGATTTGGGCGATGTGGTAGTGGTAGCACCAGATTCACCACAATCGGCTATGGGGCACGCTATAACTATCAGTAAGCCGCTTCGTCTTAAACAGGTTGATGTATTTGAAGGCATCAAGTCCTTTCATTGCTCAGGTACGCCGGTAGATTGCGTTAAACTGGCTGTAGACAAAGTAATGCACCGCAAGCCCGACCTTTGTGTAAGCGGCATCAACCATGGTTCTAATTCTTCTATCAACATCATTTACTCGGGCACTATGAGCGCTGCACTTGAAGCCAGCTTAGAGGGAATACCATCAATTGGATTTTCGTATTGCGATTACAGGCAGGAGGCCGATTTTGCGCCGGCAGCCTGGTATGCAAAATACATCACCGAACAGGTTTTAAAAAAGGGCTTGCCCGCACACACACTGCTGAACGTTAATATTCCGAAGCTTGCATTGAATGATATCAAAGGCGTGAAGATTGCGCGCCAGGCGCGGGCCAAGTGGGAGGAAGAATACCTGGAGCGGCTGGACCCCATGGGCAAACCCTACTACTGGCTAACAGGTAAGTTTGTGAATTACGACCACGGCGAGGATACCGACGAGTGGGCGCTGGCCAATGGTTACGTAAGTGTAGTACCCGTGCACCACGACCTGACCGCCCATTATGCCATCCCTTTTATAAACGAAAACTGGGATTTCAGCGTTATTGATAAAAATAATGCTTCTACCACCCCCAACTTTAGCAAGGAAGATTTCAACTTTTGATCATTCAGCTCAACCAACACTATGCTCGACAAACTATTAAACCCGTCGCCAACAATTTATAAATGGGACCGATTCTGGGTGGGCTTTTTTCCCGGACTTGTTTTGCCGTTGTTAAGCTGGCTGGTTTTATATGGCATTATAGCACTATCATCGCATTACTTGCACCACGAACCTTTCTCTTTTCAGGCTTACCTGGACACCATGCAGTCTAACCTGCAGTTTCTGCGTATTACTACTGTCTGTTGTATGCCCAATGCCTTGGCGTTCTTCTTTTTTATAAGACTTAACTATAACAACGCCTCCAGGGCTGTAGTATTAACCAGTATGATTTACGTAATGTTGATAGTCATAAAAGACGTATCGTAGGCACATGAAATACTATATTATTGCCGGCGAGGCATCGGGCGATCTGCACGGTTCAAATCTTATTAAAGAATTGAAAAAGAAAGATGCTGAAGCTGATATCCGTTGCTGGGGTGGCGATAAAATGCAGGCAGCCGGAGGTCATGTAGTAAAGCATATTAAAGACCTTGCCTTTATGGGCTTTTTCGAGGTGGTAAAGCACCTGGGCACTATTTTGAAAAACATCAGCTTTTGCAAGCAGGATATACTTGCCTATAAGCCCGATGTGGTTATTTTAATTGATTATCCCGGCTTTAACTTTCGTCTGTTTAAGTTTCTGAAACAACAACATTTCCCCATCTACTATTATATATCGCCGCAGTTGTGGGCCTGGAAAACATCGCGGGTTTATAAAGTGAAAGATTACGTAAACCACATGTTTGTCATATTCCCTTTTGAGAAAGAATTTTACTGGCGCTACGGCGTGCACGTAGATTTTGTGGGACACCCGCTGCTGGATGAGCTAAAGTTTACCGAAGATGGTAACGGACTTACCACACCACAGTTTGAAGGGCAACAAACTTCCTCTACCCAACAAAAAGTAATTGCCATTTTACCTGGCAGCCGCCAGCAGGAAATTGCCTACCTGCTACCGGAGTATTTAAAGGTAATTGATGAGTTTCCGGATTACAAATTTGTTGTAACCGGTATGAGCACCATAGGTGCCGATTTTTACAACCGCATTATTGGAAATGCGCGTTGCGAAATTGTTTACGATCAAACTTACGCTGTGCTTGAAAAAAGTAGCGCAGCCCTGGTAACCAGCGGCACCGCCACTTTAGAAACTGCCCTGCATAACGTGCCTGAAGTAATAAGCTATAAAGGAAGCTGGATATCCTATTTTATTGCTCGTGCGCTGATCAAGAACATCAGGTTCATTTGCATCGTTAACCTGATATGCGACCAGCGCATAGTAGAAGAGTTGATTCAGGCTGATGTAAATAAAGACCGCCTGGTGCTGGAACTGCGTAAGATTTTAAGCCTTGAAGGCCGCAAACAAATGCTTACAGGTTACGATTTTCTACGTACCAAACTTGGTAACAGTGGTGCATCAGCAAGAGCAGCGGAGCTAATGATCAAATACAGCAAACAATAACTCGCCAACTTATTTCTTCCGCTTCAAAATAATAATCGGATCGGCATCAGAGGTTGTAAAATCGTAGCTAAAATGCCCGCTCAGGAATAATTGGTATTTAACCGTGTCGTCATCCATAAATTCAATAAGGCCGTAAACAGTATTGGTGGGTGTAACTATTACATTAAACCAAATCGGGCTACGCCCAAAATCGATGGTATAGGATGTCGGTGGAACCTGTAAGCCATTGATGTTGCCTTGCACCTTGCCACCATCCAAAAACTCTATACTACCCACATTGCCGTCAGTGCTTTCCCAACGGCCGGCCAGGTCGGTAATGGTGTGCTGGGCAAAGGCTGTTTGGGCTATGCAAAGCAACGCAAACAAAATTAAGGATATTGAAAAGCGGTTCATGATGATTACCTGTGTATTCAACTAAAGATAACGAAGAATTATCAAAAAGCCGCTGTAACCTGTTTAAATGCACCGGTTTTCTCAACACTATAATTCCAAAGTATTTGCTGATTGGTTGTATTGTGGGTTATGCCCTTGGTGGCGGTGTGCTTACTATTCTTAAAATATTTGCCGGTAACCTTTGCCAGCGAAGGATCTGATGCTGCAAATACCGAAGTGTGTGCACCTTGCTCATTGCTTATCATAAACAAACGCGAGATGGCGAAAATGGGCTTTAGCCAACCCTTGTCAAGGTCAGAGCCGAAGCCGCTGCGCACCACACCCGGATGCACCGCATTTACGGTTATGTTGGTGCCTTTCAGTTTATCGGCCAGCGAATAGGTAAAATACAGGTTACACAATTTGGTAAAACAGTATTGCCCAATGCTACTGTAACCCTTTTCGGCATTAAAATTATCAGGGTCAAATTTGGCCATTTTGTGGCCTTCCGAGCTCAGGTTTACTATGCGGCCCTGTGGACTTTGCTTCAGTTTATCAAGCACCAGATCGGTCAATAAAAAATGCGACAGGTGGTTGGTTTCAAAGCAGAGCTCAAAGCCATCTTCGGTTATTTTCTTATCCGGGTACATTAAACCGGCATTATTGATCAGTACATCCAGCCTGGCATATTTATCGTTAAACTGTCTGGCTGCTGCTCTTACCTGCTTCAAAGAGGTCAGGTCTACCAGAATATAATCTACTGTTGCCGACGGAGAATTCTTTAATATCTCAGTTTTGGTTTGCTCGGCCTTGGCCTTGTTGCGCACCATCATTACAATATTAAAGCCCTTTGCAGCCAGTTGAATTGCAGTTTGCTTACCAACGCCTTCAGTAGCGCCGGTAATAAGTACCAGTTTTGATTGTTGCGACATATGTTTGTTTAAGCAGTGTTTTTCTTAACCCCATACAATGACGTATGTGCGGCAGCAATATTTTAAACGTAAAAGCAGCTTAGGTACAAACCTCTAACACCCCAAGAATAAATGCATTATTTATTTCGGAAAATCAATACCCTGAAAGCAACTGGAGAATAACTGTGGGAATGGTAGAAGTTACTCTATATCTTGTGCTTAATGGTCACAAATTTTTTGATAACTGAACCCGGATGGGCCTTAGCGTATTTTGCCGAAGCAAATCTTCCTGTCTTCTTGTTTAAGTAAATTGCCTGCTTGTGTGTAACGAACTTTCCCTTTGCCATACGTTTGAGTTTTAATTGTTAATATTCGAATTTATAATAAACAAATTCTTATACCACAAGCAGAAGAGACATAGGACACAACACCGGCATTTCTGCTATCGGAGGTCCTGAAACCAAATTCTAAGATCTACTTGCAGCAATATAAAACCAACCGTTCAAACCATCTCTTGTTCACACAATCCATAGCGGTATCTGGGGGATACTAAAACTTAATACTACTTTAATGCTAACGATAAACTTAAATAAAAAATAACAAAAACAAAATTTTATTATCTATTTAGTAATTCCCTCAGCGCTTTTAAATTCCGCTGGCACAGTAAAATCACCGGTGCTCAATTCAGCATTCCGGGCGCTTACAAAAGTGTAAGAGCTTATAACCACACCACCGTTATCTTTAGTAACTGACTCCAGCGGAACCCCCTGTAGACCATCCTGGTTTAATCCCAGCAACTCAATACTGCTTTGAAAATAGGGAGAGAATTTATAAAAATCAGGCTTAAAATCTTTGGTCAACCACATTTCGGTAGTGCTGCGATTTGTTTTAATAATCACCTTTTCGCAAAGTATACCTCCCAGCGTTTTGGTCTCGCCGGTGTGCGTTACATTAACACGGCTAACATCGGCATTGCCTTTTATGTTTTGCACCGGTATAGTAAAGTAATTCTTCTGGCCAGCTCCCGGTGCGGCTCCATCACTGTAAGTTAAAAGGCTTGCGCTTGCGGCGTCCGGTATAAAATAAGTGGTAGAATTAACCTTGCCATCGGCATAGGCCATTTCCAGTTTGCACTGCGTTTGGCTGATATACCAGGTTACTGTTATTTTAGCCTGGCTATTTGATGCATCGATGTAAGTCTGGGTAATTACCATACCCTGCGATGCAAACAAACCAGTACTTACAGCCACAGCAAAAAGTATCGAAAATATCTTCTTCATAAATCTATGTTTAACTTTATCGCTTACAATTTAATTATGGCCCTACCACACCACGTACCTGCGAGGTATTATAGGTGCCGTCGCTAAGGCCCGTTAAAGGGTTATTGTTACGTTTAATGGCCTCGCCCGGAGCTCCGCCCGCCGGCCCATAGAATGGTAAAAATCCACCCGGTATAGGAATAGGAATACAAACATTACCTATAATAGGAATATTAACACAAACCTGTAAACTAACATTGATATAACCTTTGGTGCCGGCAGCAGTAAAGCCACCACCATTACCACCATAAGCTGATGGAGTGATATTGATGCTTGCAATGCTGATAGGAATAGAAATAGGATAAGTAGCGGTTGGCCCCGCACCTGGTACCGAACCTACGCAGCAGGTAGCATTACCTCCTGCATCAAACAAGCCGATGTTTATACCACCGCCATGGTTAATAGTTCCGCCGGCACCATTCTCTGAACCGCCACCGCCTGCAAAGCCGAAACCGATAGCAAATCCCCCTATAATAGGAATATTGGAAACACCTAGTGCAAAACCTACCGAACCACCGCCACCGCCACCGCCATAAATGGCGCCGTTGTTGGTTAAAACTGTTTTAGTAGTCAGGTTCATAGCATTACCACCGGGGTTACCTGGCGTACCGCCCGCAATCAGAAATCCTCCGTTAAAGGTAAAACTTCCACCATCTCCCCCCCTGCCTAATATGTCGCCGTTGTTTACTATACATACCAGCGAGTTAGGATCAAGCGCACCTGAATTATAAGATGGATTGGTATTTACGGAAGCATGCAGTGTAACTGAGTTATTAATGGTAAGCAACACAAACTGCGCCGGGCTGCTAGGCAAGCTGTTAAGTGTTTGCAGGTTATAGTCAATCGCATCTGTAGGTATAGTTATCTGCACCGGAGGCCTGATATAAACATTATAAGTTACATAGTTTACAGCGCTGCCGCAAAATGCTTCCAGAATGATCGGAAAATTTCCACCTACTGGGCTGCACTCATCTACCTTAACAACCAGCTGAACCGAGCCCGATGTATCGATAGTTGGATTACCGTTAAAGTAAACGTTAACCCCCTGCGGCAACGAAGACAAATAAATAATAGAAATAGATTGCGTGCCATTGGTATGAGCCACCGATATAACAGTGCTTGAAGAGTCGCTTACAGTACGGTCTATGGTATCCGAACTTCTGCTGATGCTCATATTAAACTGGCACTCATAGCAGTTCTTCTCATACGCTTTTAACCAACATTCGCCGTTCCAATATTCAATAAGGCTATCCTGGGTATTGAAAATGGTTAAGCCCCGTAAAGGATTGCTTATTGAATCGCGTTGCGGCGAGGTCAAACGCGGAAGGCCCAAACCTTTGTGGTTAGATTCCAGCTGCAGCACGGCGCTGCTGTCGGGTATCAGTATGTTTATTCCCACCTGTGCTTCAGAAGCAAAATGAAGCAGGAATAAGAGCGAGGCAATGGATAGAATTTTCTTCATCAATCAATGGAGATTTTATACAAGTATCAAAGCTATTATTTTCTGCGATATCTTATATCTTTTTCAGTGCGCAATTTCTTTATTTATTTTTCAGTTCTTTATTTTACATTAGCTGCCAAAACCTGAAGCTACTTGATGCGGAGATATATCCTTCTGTTTTCTTTTTCTGTTGTTTTGTCACTCGCTGCTTTTTCGCAAAATGCATTCTGGAGCAATACAGGTCTGGTATCTATAAAACCGGGAGCTTACCTGTCCATAATAGGCAATGCGTTTAACAGCGACAGTGGTATTTACGATAATACCGATACCATTTTTTTAACCGGTAACTGGAGCCACACTGCTCCTAACCGCTGTTTCGATTCAATTGGGGCAGGATGGGTTTATTTATATGCCGATACTCAACACATAACAGGCACTTCAAACACACACTTTTTTAATCTGGTACTGCAAAATCAGGGTGTTAAATACGGAGACCTGGATGTTTATGTTGACGGACAACTTCAGCTGAACGACCGCGAGTTTAATATGGAGACCAATACCGTGTGGGTACTTAACCCCGATACCGGTGCCATTACCCGCACCACTGGTTATGTTTCCAGTTTGGTGGATGGTGGATTATTGCGCCGAACCAACTCCGTTTTACCCTACCTTTTTCCGGTTGGTTCTAACATTGGGACATTCAGATACCGACCGGTTGAGTTTGATCCTTTGGCAAGCAACATCAATCACTTCAAAGCCCGCTTTGCTAATGTTGACCCTACCACCGAAGGCTTCAACCGCTCCAGAAAAGCTTTGCGTGTTTGCCAGTTAAACCCGGCCTGGTATCACAGACTTTATCATCAGTTTGGAAATGACTCGGCCAACATTACTATCATGTACGATACAATTGCAGATGGAACATGGAACGATATAGCACACTGGCAAAGTCTACCTGAGTGGGAATCTATCAACAGCAATGCCAATGTGCCGGGCACACCGTTTAACCGCATTACCAAACTAAACTGGAACGACTATGTGTTTTCGCCGTTCGACCTCGCAATTACTTCCAAGCTTACCATTACAGCAACGGTTACCAATGTAAGCTGCTTCGGCGCCCAAAACGGAGCCATCAATGTTACCGTTCAGAACGCGGAATCCAACTACACTCTTTTATGGAGCAATGGCGATACCTCACAAAACTTAACCGGGCTCAGCGGTGGCACTTACATTGTAACGGTATCAGAAGTTGACCGCTGTGCATTCAGCGATACTTTTACAATCAGCGAGCCGCCGCCATTGTGGTCAACATCTTATAAGGTTAATGCTACGTGTTATGGTTTATCAACCGGAAGTGCAGGGGTAAAAGCATTTGGCGGAACACCTCCTTACAGGTTTACATGGAGTAATTCAGACAGCACGCAAAGCATCAATCACCTGGACAGCGGCACTTACGTTTATGTGGTTACCGATGCCAATGGTTGCACTACTTCTGATAGCGTACACATCTCGCAACCACCCAGGGCGCCTTATGCAGTGGCGGGAGTTGACACTATTATATGGAAGACCGACACCATACAGCTTGATGGATTTTTAGGAGCTCATTACAGCTGGGCACCCAACTTTAACCTCAGCTGCACCGACTGCTCAAATCCTTACGCCTGGCCCGATACTAATGTTACCTACTACCTCACTATAACCGATACAATAGGATGTTTGACTTACGACAGCGTTCGTGTATTTGTGCGCGATAAACCGTTTCCGTTATTCTTTATCCCCAATGTAATTACGCCTAACGGCGATGGGTTTAATGATGTATGGTATATCCGAGACCTGGAAGGATACCCCGATAATACGATGCGCATTGTAAACCGCTGGGGAGATGAAGTGCTTGAACAAAGCCCTTACCAAAACAATTGGGCCGGCACTTATAAAGGCGAAAAACTGCCGGGAGGTACCTACTATTATATACTTGTGATACACGACAACGGTAAAGACACGAAATTTGACGGGCCGATAACCATTGTGAGATAGAGAGTATTTGAAGTAATGAAACTTGTATTATGACAAAGCGTTTACTCGCGGCATTTATATTTATACTAACCGGATTGGGCACACAGGCCCAGCAGATAGAAGACTTTTCGTTACTGCGCGAAAACGCTTTTGTATTAAACCCCGCAGTTGCAGGCACCGAAGGCTGGATGCACGGAGTGGCTACCTTCAGAAAAGAGTTTTTGCAGATCAATCAATCTCCTTACACAGCCCTGCTTTCTTTTAACGGACAGATCGCCGCCAAAAATATTGGTTTGGGTGGCTACCTGATTGATGATGTTACCGGGCCTACCAGTAAGATAGGGGCCAACGTAGCGTTTGCCTATAACCTGCCTTTGCAAAAGAAGGCTGACAAATCGGACCCAGACCATATTTTAAGTTTCGGGGCCTCGGTAAGTATTGTGCAATACCGTTTAAACGGAAGCGAGTTGCAACCAAACAATCCATCTGACCCTCAGTTAACATTGTTACAGGCCACCAAAATATTCCCCGATGCATCGTTTGGTGTTTATTACCGATTTAAAGAAAATTTCTTTGCAGGTTTTTCGGTACCCCAAATTATGGGGCTGAATATAAACTACCATAGCCAGGATGGAACTGCAGCCATTAAAACCGTACAGCAACTTAATTTTTTAGTAGGCGGCAAAATACCTTTCGACCGCGGAAAACTAAGCATAGACCCTATTGCCGACCTGCGTTATGAAAAAGGAGCACCACCACAAGGCGATATAGGTGCCCGCTTTACCATTTTAAATTTAGTTTGGGTTGGTGCCAACTACCGCACCATGAACTACATGGTTTTTGAAGCAGGTTTTAACGTAAAAGATGTATTCAAACTAAGCTACGCATATGACCTTAACACCGCCAGTTACACCCAGGAAGTAGGTGGCACCCACGAGTTAAGCCTAAGCTTCAACATCATAAAATCAAGCAAGATCTGGAGAGGGGTTGGGGCGGCGCCGAGGTTTTAAATATCTAAAGTAGAGTTTGCCGGGTATTTTAATAATCCATTTCAAAACAGATTTACCAAATAATCTAAAAATCTGCGGCTCTTTCATCAGCTTCTGATACTTTCGGCACATCTTTAGCGTTTCAGGACATTCATGATAAAAAAAATAATTATTGCCATTTTGGTAACCACTTACGCTGTAGCAGCTAATGCGCAGAACGAAGGGGAATTTTACTACAAACAGGGCTTGGAAAAAGCCGAGGCCGGCGACCTTGACCGGGCGCTTGAACTGTTTGATAAATCAATTGCAGCCAAAGGCGACGAATATGTAGCCTGGTATAACCGCGGCATTGTAAAAACAATGATGGGCCGCTACGAAGAAGCATTGGTTGATCTGGAACAAACCATTAAACTCAATTCGGCTTACAAAAAAGCTTACCTGAACAGGGCCACGGCCAAAATGCACCTGACCGATTACGGTGGCGCTATTGCCGATTATACGCGCGCCATTGCTCTTGACAGCGGCTACGGCGAGGCTTTTTATGACCGGGGTTTGGTTTACGAATTGTTTGATAAGCTGGATATGGCCTGCAACGATTTTATTAAAGCCAAACAGTTAGCTTACCCGGCAGCAGATAAACGCGTAAATATTTGCCTTGATCCTTCGAAAAGAGGAGAGATACATCCCATATTATGGCTGAAAAAGAAGTCAGACACCCGGCGCTATGGCTTTGTGCCTGAAAACCCCATAAAAGTGGGCTCAGGGCCTGATGGGGGCACGGCCAATATCAGGGCTTACCTGCAACTACTCCGCGATCCTAAAGGCAACCCGGTGAGGTTTGAAAAAATAAGCAGCTGCTGCGGATATGCATCTAAAAATGCACCAAAAGGTTTAGCGATGCTTGATAAGTACCAAATGAACTACTTTGATGAAAACGGCGACTTGAAAACGGTATATGTTTATTTCTCATATTACGATTACGAAGAACCGCAGATACTTTTTGGTTTTAATACAGTGCGCGAAATCTCTTCACTTTATTAAATAATATGCGTAAGGCTTTAAGATTTACAATTATCTTGCTTGCAGCTATCCTGTCGCTTGGATTATACCAATTGCTCACCAACCAGGGTAAACAGAAAGATGAAGTGGCATACCACGCCGATCTCAGCAAATGCATTACCCTTAAATCAAATGATTTTGGGAACGGTGAAATGATGCCTCAGGACATAAGCGATAACGGTATTAACCACAACCCGCAACTAAGCTGGGATACTTTACCAGCCGGCGCAAAATCGCTGGCTATGTTGGTTACCGATTATGATGCACCCTCTCCGGGCCTTCACCTCTTTACCGCTTCGCATTGGGTGCTTTATAATATTCCGCTGAACGTTCACGCAATTGCAAAAGGCGTCTCAGATGAACAACTTAAAACCCTGGGCATCAGCGTTGGAAAAAATTATGCCGGCAATCACATTTATACGGGGCCTAAGCCGCCGTTCGGGATACACCATTACTACTTCAGAATTTACGCACTGGATTATAACCACCTGTTTTTAAAGAACGATAACCGCGATGAGCTATACAAAGCCATGCAGGGGCATATTGTGGGGTATGGTGAACTGGTTGGGCTATTTGGTAAATAAGTACTACTCTGAATTAACCGGCCGCGACATGAGCGGCTCAGCTAACTCAAAAGCATCAAGTTCAAATAAATTATCCTGATTTTTAGTATAGCTGATGGTAAAGGTCTTTTCAGGCAGGCGATTACAATTTTGAATATTGAAGACAATGTAGTTGTCTTTATGATATCCAATTGGCAAAACATAAAAATCCTTTTTGTCGCTGGGGTTCTTCAGCAAAATAACATTAAAATCTCTCCCGGCAGCACTGATTATAGTCGTATCTTTTATTTTCAGCCTCTCTAAATCGTATTTGTTGACTGCAAGGTAAATGTCGTCCTTATAACCTATGCCTTTTTCATTTCTGAGTATCCTTTCTAATGAGCGGAATAATAATGAGTCGCTTTGCCCAAAAGAGTTAAATCCGGAAACCATAAAAAAGATGAATACTAAAGGCCTCATACTCCAAAATTAGAGATAATTTTCAGGTTTAGCTTTAGACTGTTTTAAGTTTTACTGGCACCCAGATCTCCTCCTCAGAAGTCGGTTGGTTATTCCTGTACTTCTCTCCAAGTATCTCGAAATGCGGGCGTTGGTCTACTGAATATCCAGAATCGGGCAACCAAGTTTTAAAAATGTATTCGAAAATTCGGGTGTCGGTCGAGGGACCCGAATAATGAAATACAGCATATAAACCTCCGGCTAAAGTAAATGACTCCATTCCCGCAGGGATCTCAGAAAAATCTGAAACCTCCATAGCAGCCCATTTCTCAAATTCCATATCGGGTTTAAGATCATCGAAGCCATGGAAATTCTGATACGACTGAATACAAAACACATTGTTGCCTAAAACATTCTTCAGGTTGCTTCTTTCGGGCATAAAACTCCGGAATAATTCAAGGGTGCGGTTATTGGCAAAGGTCATGGTAAGCCGCTTGCCAATAAATTTTTTGGGTGGTATGTTTTCAATTCTGGGCTGCATACAATCATAGGTTACCGCGCAATAATAAATTTATTGCTGCAAACACTGGTAGCTGTTTAAAACCTGGCGGCGTAATTTCCTTGGCTTAATGGAGAGGCTAAACTCTCATTTAAAAATCGCCGAAACCTGCCACTCTGTCAGGCAAAACCTTATCTTTGTGGCCCAATTTAAAAAAATGAGCGACGATTTGTATAATAATGAGGTAGCCTTTGAACTTCAGCCCAAGGTAATTGATGAAACACGCCAGGGCGAAGCCATGATTACTGCACGCCCCCAAAGTGTAAAAGCCAACGGCAAGAAATTTTACATAGAAAGCTATGGTTGCCAGATGAACTTTGCCGATAGCGAGGTTGTAGCATCTATACTAAACAGCGCCGGCTTTGATGCCACCACCGAGTTTATTGATGCTGACCTGATCTTAATTAACACCTGTGCCATCCGCGAAAATGCCGAGCAGCGTATCAGGCACAGGCTGCAACATTTCAGGGGGGTAAAGAAAAGAAAGAAAGGCGCCCTGGTTGGAGTGTTAGGATGTATGGCCGAACGTTTGAAAGAACAGTTCCTGGAGCAGGAAAAAATAGTAGACATTGTTGCTGGCCCCGATACTTACAGATATTTGCCCGATTTGATTGCCGAAGCCGGAAGCGGACAAAAGGCAGTGAACGTATTACTGAGCCGCGAAGAAACTTATGCCGAAATTAACCCGGTGCGCCTAAACAGCAATGGTATTACAGCCTTTATAAGCATTATGCGCGGTTGCGATAATATGTGCGCCTTCTGCGTAGTTCCATTTACCCGTGGCCGCGAACGCAGCCGCGATTGGCAAACCATAGTTGCCGAAGCCAAAGAATTATATGAACAGGGATATAGAGAGGTAACCTTACTTGGCCAGAACGTTGATAGCTACAGATACTCGGAAGACCCGACTTTAGTTGGCAAGAAATTACTGGAAGCCAAATACGACCCCGGTGTGGTTAACTTTGCCGGGCTTATGGAAAAGGTAGCGTTGATAGCTCCTGACCTGCGTGTTCGTTTCAGTACTTCTCACCCTAAGGATATGACGGATGATGTGTTGCACATGATGGCCAAATACCCCAACATCTGCAAATATGTTCACTTACCGGTGCAGTCTGGCAACTCCAGAATACTGGAAATGATGAACAGAACCTATGACCGGGAATGGTATATACAACGCATCGAAGCCATCAGGCGCATAGTGCCAGATGCTGCTATTTCTACCGATATTATTTCAGGTTTTTGTTCAGAAACAGAGGAAGAACATAAAGACACATTAAGTATGATGGAGTATGTAAAGTACTCGATGGCCTACATGTTTGTTTACAGCGAACGTCCGGGCACTGTGGCTGCTAAAAAATATAAAGACGACGTGCCTGAAGATGTCAAAAAACGCCGTTTACAGGAGATCGTTGACATACACCGCCTGCATGCCCTGGAACTGAATAAAGAAGATGTAGGTAAAGAATTTGAAGTTTTAATTGAAGGAGTTTCTGCACGAAATGATATGGAATTATACGGCAGGAATACTCAGAACAAAGTGATCGTATTTCCGAAAGGCGACCTGAAACCAGGCACTTATGCAAACGTGCGCGTAACATCATGCACCTCGGGAACGCTGATAGGAACAGTTATACAATAACAGCAGGCCACAAAGACACGTGGTGGCAGAAACAATTATATGGATATAATCAGTATTAAAAACAGGTTCGGAATAATAGGTAATGCCCCAGCGCTAAACCATGCCATTAGCATAGCAGAGCGGGTATCAAGCACAAGTTTAACGGTGCTGATAACCGGCGAGAGCGGTGTGGGTAAAGAAGTTTTTTCGCACATCATTCACCAGCTGGGGGTGCGTAAGCATAACCCCTTTATAGCGGTTAACTGCGGTGCCATACCCGAAGGCACTATCGATTCGGAATTATTCGGCCACGAGAAAGGTTCTTTTACCGGCGCCCATGAAGCACGCAAAGGATACTTTGAAAGTGTGAACGGCGGTACAATATTTTTAGATGAGGTAGGCGAGTTACCCTTAGGCACGCAGGCTCGTTTATTGCGGGTGTTGGAGTCGGGTGAGTATATCCGCGTAGGTTCTTCGAAAGTGATAAAGACAGATGTGCGCTTAATAGCCGCTACTAACGTTAACCTGCAGGAGGCTGTGCGGGCCGGTAAGTTCAGAGAGGATCTTTATTACCGTTTATCTACGGTGCCCATTTATATTCCACCTTTGCGCGAAAGAGGAGAAGATATTTATTTACTGTTCCGCAAATTCTGTATCGACTTTGCTGAGCGCAATAAAATACAACCGGTTAAACTTGTTGAAGATGCCAAAGAATTGATTCTTAAATACCCGTGGCCCGGCAACGTAAGGCAACTAAAGAACGTAGCAGAACAGGTGTCTATACTGGCTATGGAAAAGGATGTTTCAGCCCATGAGTTGAAACAAATAGTACCCGACATTACCGACAACCGTTTACCAGCCCTGGCCGAAGCGCGCTATCAAAGTGGTGGCAGCAGTTTTACCGAAAGAGAGATACTTTACAAACTTATTTTCGACCTTAAAAAGGACCTGAACGACCTGAAGCAGTTTGTTTATGATGTTACAAAACACCAGGCAAACGGAAACGAAATGCCAACTTTCCGGGAGCCCCTCACCAGTAACAATACAACCATAGAAAAACCGTTGATGATTGCGCACCCCGCTAACCAACCGGTGGTATTGCAGGATAAGAAGGCCTATGATGATTCGGAAACTATTGAAGAGTCGCTTTCAATT
>Ga0316217_10002947_pt1 | contig 19982 bp, 16 predicted proteins | sample 1anoAmetaG_FD_203633 | JGI IMG/M metagenome (GOLD analysis project Ga0316217, IMG submission 203633) | Freshwater microbial communities from Trout Bog Lake, Wisconsin, USA - 1anoA | ecosystem: Environmental > Aquatic > Freshwater > Lake > Hypolimnion/Profundal zone | place: USA: Wisconsin...
CCGTTCAGCTTGATGGCGTCGTCGTCGCGCTTCAGCACCTTCCGGACGAGGCCGGCGACGCGCGACTCGCGGAGCACCTCCGGCGCCTTGCTCTCCTGGCTCCCCTCCTCCGGCGGGGCGACGATCGCCAGCACGTTGTCGGCGTGGATCTTCCCGTAGCCGAGCCCGATGAACAGCTCCTCCTGCGACTGCAGCTTGAGCGTCTCGAGGAGGCGGCGGAGCTCGTGGTCGTTCTTGAGGAGCTTGCTCAGCGACACGCCCGCCCGGTGAAACTCGCGCTCGAGCAGCTCCTTGCCGAGCCGGAGCGACTTCTCGCGCTGCTCCTCGCGGAAGAAGTTCCGGATCTTCGAGCGGGCGCGGGAGGTGCCGACGAAGTCGAGCCAGTCCTTGCTCGGCTGCTGCTTCTCGGACGTCACGACCTCGACGACGTCGCCGTTGCGGAGCTTGTAGCGGAGCGGCTCGAGCTTGCCGTTGATGCGGGCGCCGGTGATGTGCTCGCCGAGCTGCGAGTGGATGGCGAAGGCGAAGTCGACCGGCGTCGCGCCGCGCGGGAAGACGCGGACGTCCCCCTTCGGGGTGAAGACGTAGACCTCGTCCTGGAAGAGGTCGACCTTGACGCTCTCGAGGAACTCGGCCGGGTCCTTCACGTCGCGCTGCCACTCGACGAGCTGCCGGAGCCAGCCGAACTTCTCGGCGTCCTGGTCGGCGATCCCCCCGCCCTGCTTGTCCTTGTACTTCCAGTGGGCCGCGATGCCGCGCTCGGCGACCCGGTGCATGTCGTGGGTGCGGATCTGGATCTCGATCCGCTCGCGCCCGGGGCCGATGACCGTCGTGTGGAGCGACTGGTACATGTTCGGCTTGGGGAGCGCGATGTAGTCCTTGAAGCGCCCCGGGACGGGCGTCCACTTGGAGTGGATGACCCCGAGCGTCGCGTAGCAGTCGCTCACGCTCTCGACGATGACCCGGAAGGCCATCTTGTCGTGGATCTGGTCGACCGTGCACTCCTGCGCCTTCATCTTGCGCCAGATCGAGTAGAGGTGCTTGGCGCGCCCCGACGCGTCGCAGGCGAACCCCTGCTCCGCGAGGCGGCTCGAGAGCGTCTTGCAGACCTCGGCGGTGTACTTGTCGCGCTCGCGCTTGCTCTTGGTGATGGACGACTGGAGCTCGGCGTAGGCGACGGGCTCGAGGTGCTTGAAGGAGAGGTCCTCGAGCTCGCACTTGAACGCCGCCATCCCGAGGCGGTTGGCGAGGGGGGCGTAGATCTCGAGCGTCTCGCGCGAGATGCGCTCCTGCGCCTCGTGGCTCATGTGCTCGAGCGTCCGCATGTTGTCGACGCGGTCGCAGAGCTTGACGAGGAGCACGCGGATGTCGCGCGCCATCGCCACGACCATCTTGCGGAAGTTCTCCGCCTGGCGGTCCTCCTTGGAGGTGAAGTTGATCTTGGAGAGCTTGGTGACCCCGTCGACGAGGCTCGCGATCTCGAAGCCGAAGGCCTTCTCCAGGTCCTTCGACGACGCCAGCGTGTCCTCGACGACGTCGTGCAGGAGGCCGGCGCAGACGCTGGCCGTGTCGAGCCTGAGCTCCGTGATGATGCCGGCGACGCTGACGGGATGGGTGATGTACGGATCCCCCGACTTCCGCATCTGCCCTTCGTGCATCTTGTAGCTGTAGTCGAAGGCTCGTTTGATGAGCTCGGCGTCGGCCGATGGCTGATAGGCCCTGACTCTCTCGATGATTTCAGCTACTTGGAGCATGTCCTCGCGCCCGGACGCGTGGACGCGTGCGCTTGATGAACGTAACACCCAGCCCGAAGCCCCGCAATCACGGCCCCCCCCCGCGGCCGGACGACCGCCCGGCCCGATCACGCGCGGCGCTCCCCGAGCTCGGAGCGGTGCGTCGCGTCGCGTTGGCCCTCGCTGCGGCCCTCCTGGCGCTCGGCAGCACGTCCTGCGTCTATGCCCGGATCGTCTACTTCAACGTCCCGACCCTGGCCGCCCCGTCCTACTTCGACGAGCGCGCGGTCCCGGCCTCCACGCACCCGCTGCTGTTCGCCCGCCAGCCGGAGCCGGCCGCCTTCCCGATGCGGCGGTCACGGAAGCGCGCCTTCGCGACGTTCGAGGACCTCCTCGCCAGGAACGGCACGCGCGCCTTCCTGGTCCTGCACCACGACGTCATCGTCTACGAGCGCTACTTCGGCGAGGTGACCGAGGAGACGCGGCTCCCCTGCTTCTCCATGAGCAAGACGTTCGCCGCGACGCTCGTCGGCTGCGCGATGGCCGACGGCCTCCTCTCCTCGGTCGACCAGCGCCTCGTGGACTTCGTGCCGGAGCTCGCGAGCCGGCCGCGCTACGGGGAGATCACCCTCGAGCACCTGCTCCGGATGACCTCGGGGATCGACTTCGCCGAGGAGTCGGTCGCCGGCGCGATGCTCTACTACACGCCCAACCTCGCCTCCTCGCGGTACGTCTACGACGTCAAGTGGCCGCCGGGGGAGCACTACGCCTACGGGAGCGTGAGCACCCAGCTCCTCTGGCGCGTGCTCCACCGCCAGCTGGGCGAACAGACGGTGGCGGGGTACTTTCACGACCGCCTCTGGGAGCCGCTCGGCGCCGAGCGGCCGGCCGCGTGGGCGCTCGACAGCGCCGAGGACGGCGTCGAGAAGCTCGCGGCGGGGCTGAGCGCCACGGCCCGCGACTACGCTCGCCTCGGCGTCCTCTTCCAGCACCGAGGCCGCGTGGGCGATCTCACCGTCGTCCCCGAGCCTTGGGTCGCCGAGTCGCTCCGTCAGGACGAGGTCGCCGGCCTCGTCCACACGAGCGACGGCGACGTTCGCCGCGGGCGCTACCAGTGGTTCCTGACGCTCGACGGGCGCTCCAGCTTCGCCAAGGGGTACAACGGGCAGTACGTCTTCGCGAACCGCGACCGGGACGTCGTCGTGGTGCGCTTCGGAGAGGGGTACGGCGACCTGGACTGGACGGCGCTGTTCACGCAGATCGCAGACAGCCTCTAGGAACGACCGGTCCCCTCCCCGCAGCCTCGCCCCCCGCCTCATGCCCTCGACTCGCCGAACCTCCGTCTATGTGCACTTCCCCTGGTGCCTCGCGAAGTGCCCCTACTGCGACTTCGTCTCCTACGCGACGCCGCGGAGCGACATCGACCACGAGGGGTACGCCGACGCCGTCCTCCGGGAGCTCGAGTGGCGAGCGGCGGCGCTCGGCGCGGAGGGGCGGCCGGTGCGGCAGGTCGGGAGCGTCTTCTTCGGAGGGGGGACGCCGAGCCTCTGGGACCCGCGCCAGCTCGGCCGGGTCCTCGCCGCCATCCGGTCGACCCTCCCGACGATCGCGGACGTCGAGGTCACGGTCGAGTGCAACCCCACGTCGCTCGACGCCGACCGGGCGCGGGCGCTCCGGGACGAGGGGGTCAACCGCCTCTCCATCGGCACGCAGTCGCTCCGGCAGGACCAGCTCACCTACCTCGGGCGCCTTCACGACCCGATGGGCGCCAGGGTCGCCCTCGAGGCCGCGCTCGCGTCGGGCATCGCCCGCGTCTCGACCGACCTCATCTTCGGCCTCCCGGGGCAGACGCCCGCCGATGCGTGCGAGCAGGCCGCCACGCTCGTCGACCTCGGCCTCTCGCACCTCTCCTGCTACCAGCTGACGATCGAGCCGGGGACCCGGTTCGGGGAGCTCGCCAGGCGAGGCCGGCTCCCGCGCGCAGAAGACGGCCAGGTCGCCGACGCGTTCCTCGCGCTCGACGAGGCGCTCTCCGCGCGCGGCCTCACGCACTACGAGATCTCGAACTACGCGCGCCCGGGCGAGGAGGCGCGCCACAACCTCGGCTACTGGCTGGGCGACGAGTATCTCGGCCTCGGCTGCGCGGCGTTCGGCTTCGAGCGGAGCGACACGGCGAGCCCGTCGACGGGCGTGCGTTACCGGAACGATCTCGACCCCCGGCGCTACGTCACGGCCGCGCGCGCGCCCGGCGGCTTCTCGGGGCGAGTGCTCGACGAGCCGCTGGACGGCGAGGCGATGCTGCGCGAGCGGATCATGCTCGGGCTCCGGCTCGCGAGCGGCTTCGACCTGTCCGCGGCCGCGGCGGAGCTGGGGCTCGTCGGCTGGACCCCGGCCCGTACCCTCGAGGCCGAGCGGCTCGCGGGGCGAGGCCGGCTCGTGCGAGAGGGGGGCCGCGTGCGCGTCCCGACCGCGGCCTGGCTCTGGACCGACGACACGGCGGCGCGCCTCTTCTGAGGCGCGCGTCGGGGGTTCTGGGGGCGCCGTGAAGCGCCCCAGGGCCTAGGCGGTGTACTCCTCCGGGAGCGGCTGGGGGCCGGGGACGATTCCGGCGATATCCGGGTCCTCGCCCCCTGCGGACGACGGGCGCGGGACCTTCTCTTGCTTCCTCTGCTCGCGCTTCGCCTCCTTCTCCTTCTGCTTGTCCTGCCGGTTCCGCTCCTTCAGTCGCTTGTTGACGCTAGGGTTCGACAATTGCCACGCTCCTCGTTCAAGGGGTCGCGATACCGCGATCAGCCCGTCGTTCTCTCCGATGTGCTCCTTCGCACCTCTCAGCAGCGTTCTACCGGGACGTCAACCAGGCACGCTTCGCCTCATCGTACGTCGCGTGAACGGCCCATCCAAGCTCCTCGTCGGTGACCGCCGTCAACCGTCGCTTGGCGAACACCGGACCGACGGCCGCGGCGACGAGCGCGCGGGCCTCTGCCAGGCGGCCCGGGAACCCCCCCTCCACGACGCGCCCCTCGCGCAGGAGGTCGTCGCGCCAGGTGGCGAACCACCGGCGTCCCAGGTCTACGGCGGTGTCCCGTAGCAGCGTCCTTCGAGCGTCGGGCTCGACCGTGGCGGTCCGTAGCGGCCGCTCGCTCATCGTGCCCCGCGCGACGCACCGCGCGAGACGCCGCGATGGTGCCCGCCGTTGCGATGGTTCTGCGGCGCGCGAGGGGCCCCCCCTGTCAGCGCGGGGCGCCCAGGGTCGCTCGCGGACGACGCGACCACCGGCAAGCCGACGGCGAGCGCCTCGTTCAGCGTGAGCCGGCGGCGGATGATCCGCTCGATGTCGGCGAGCAGCCCGCGCTCCTCCGGGTCGCAGAACGAGATCGCCTCGCCAGTGGCACCGGCGCGTCCCGTGCGGCCGATCCGGTGCACGTAGCTCTCGGGGGTCGTCGGCAGCTCGTAGTTGATGACGTGGGAGATGCCGTCGACGTCGATCCCTCGCGAGGCGACGTCGGTCGCGACGAGGACGCGCGACGTGCCGTCCTTGAAGGCGTCGAGCGCCCGCTGGCGCGCGTTCTGCGACTTGTTGCCGTGGATGGCGCCGGCCTGGATGCCCGCTCGTGCGAGCTGGTCCGAGAGGCGGTTCGCGCCGTGCTTCGTCCTCATGAAGACAATCGCCCGCGCCACCTGAGTGTCCGCCAGGACCCGCTCGAGCAGCGCGCGCTTGTCCTCCTTCGCGACGAAGACGACCGACTGCTCGACGGTCGTGGCCGTCGTCGCTGCCGGGGTCACGTGCACCTCGGCCGGGTTCTTGAGGAGCGCCTTCGCCAGCCCCGCGACCTCGGGGGGCATCGTCGCGGAGAAGAGCAGCGTCTCCCGCGTCGTCGGGATGACCGCGCAGACCGCGCGCACGTCCCTGACGAAGCCCATGTCGAGCATCCGGTCGGCCTCGTCGAGGACGAGGTGGGTCACTTTATCGAGGCGCAGGACGCGCTGACGGATGAGATCGAGCAGGCGGCCCGGGGTCGCGACGAGGACCTCCGGCCCGGCCCGCAGCGCGGTCTCCTGCGGGCGCTGGCTGACGCCCCCGAAGATCACGCAGTGGCGGACGCCGAGGTGCCGCCCGTACGCCTCGACGCGCTCGTCGATCTGAGCGGCGAGCTCTCGCGTCGGCGTCAGCACCAGCACCTTGACGCCCGGCTCGGCGCGCGGAGCCGCCGCGAGACGCTGCAGCAGCGGAAGGACGAACGCCGCCGTCTTGCCGGTTCCGGTCTGGGCGCACGCGAGGACGTCACGCCCGGCGAGGACGTGCGGGATCACGGCCGTCTGGACGGGGGTCGGCGTCGTGTACCCCTCCTCGAGCGTCGCGCGAACCAGGGTCTCGACGAGCCCGAGGCTCGTGAACGGAGAGGCAGCTACCGCGGCAGCCTGCGCTGCCTGTTCGGCGGCGGTGAGGACGCGAGGGGGTGGAACGGGGGCGGGACGGGCCGCGAGGTGAGGGACGGAGGCAGGAGACGGGGAGGGACGCGGCCCGACGGGACCGACGGGACCACTGGCGCGCCTGTGGCGCCGGGGACGGAAAGATTGCACGAATACTTTGGACTCTCTCGCGGCAGGGTCCGCCAGGTTGGCGGAACATCGAAACAGCAGAAGCGCACTCCGCGCTGCCGCGGCAACGGATGGGTGCGGCGAGGCCGATCTCCGGCCACGCCATCACGCTTCATCACCACTCGCCCAATGCGCGCGCTCTTGAAGTTCCCGCGAGGTGTCGCCCCCTCCAGATACAGAGGAGGGTCGACTCGAAGGTGCCGTGAGTGGCGGCAACGTAGCTCAGCGTCCCCCGTTGCGCAACGCCGGCGCCCGCCAGGCCCCCGCCATCGAGGCCGACCCGGGGGGAACCTGGGGGGAACCTGTTGTTCACTCCTCGTGGGTTCAGCACTGGCGTACCGGGCCGACCAAGAGTCGTGCCAAGCCGGAGGGCAGGACAGTGGCGACGGAACGGGAAAACTACGAGGCGTCGTAGCTTTTGTTTGGACAGCCACTACATCTTGGGGCTACATCGACGCCTCTGGACGGGGCCGCCTCGTCCGTGTGCGGCCGGTAACCACTGATAGTCTGCTCCGGGTCGGCCGACCGGAGACGTAGCGAGAGCCGCTTCGGGCGTAGAGGGCTGAACACGAAGGAACGGGTAGGTGGCGAACCGGCGACCGCCGTGAGCGGGAGGCACCCAGGGAGGGCGAGAGCGCCTGACCGACGATGCCCCCCGACCGACAGGTCGAGGGTCACGCGAACAAGGGGGACCGAAGGGCGAGCCGGGGGCGGCAGCCCGAGCAAGTTTGTCCGTTTCGCCGCGGGCCGGGGCACCTGTGCGAGCTGAGGCTCGCCCGGAGGCCACCGGGTCGCGGAGATCCGGGCGGCAGGGTCAGGGGAACTGGGAGCCGGCGCGGGAGCGTCGGCGGGGCACACGCGCAGGGCATGGCGCGACGGTCGGAGGCGTTGATGGGACAATTCGAGCTGGGACAGGGGACGAAGATGGCGAAGAACGGGACGCACGTGGTCAAGGAGGGGAAGGCGACGCGGACGGCGGCGAGCGCCGGCGGAGGGGCAGGTGCGACCCAGACCGTCCAGCCCAGCAAGAAGACGAAGGCCGAGGCCAGGCCCGGCGTCGTGATCCCCCGCCGCTTCACGCGGCCCGGCACTGACCCGCTCGACGAGGTCGTCTACGAGCGCCGCACCAGCGCCATCACCAACCCCGACGGCAGCATCGTCTTCAAGATGGAGGGGGCCGAGATCCCGCGCGGCTGGAGCCAGCTCGCGACCGACATCGTCATCTCGAAGTACTTCCGTAAGGCCGGCCTGAAGGGGGACAAGGACCGCGGCGAGACGAGCGTCCGGCAGGTCGTCTACCGCATCGCCCACACGATCCGCGCCGCCGGCGAGGACTTCGGCGGCTACTTCGCCTCTCGCAACGACGCCGACGCCTTCGAAGCCGAGCTCTCCCACCTGCTGGTCAACCAGATCGGCGCCTTCAACTCCCCGGTCTGGTTCAACTGCGGGCTCTGGCACGAGTACCAGATCAGCGGCGGCGGCGGGAACTGGGCCTGGAACATGGACGCGGAGCGGAAGGACGGGCCCGCGGCCGCGCGGACCCCGTACGGCGCGCCCACGGGCGGGGCCGGTCCTGCGCCCGACGTCTACGAGACCGCTGGCGCCTACGAACGCCCGCAGTGCTCCGCCTGCTTCATTCAGGCGGTCGGCGACGACCTCATGAGCATCTACGAGCTCGTCAAGAGCGAGGCGCGCCTCTTCAAGTACGGCTCCGGCACCGGGTCAAACTTCAGCCCGATTCGCGGCAAGCAGGAGAAGCTCTCGGGGGGCGGCACGTCGAGCGGCCTCATGAGCTTCCTCGAGGTGTTCGACCGCGCGGCGGGGGCCACGAAGAGCGGCGGCACGACGCGCCGGGCGGCCAAGATGGTCTGCCTCGACATGGATCACCCCGAGATCGCGGACTTCATCAACTGGAAGGTGCGGGAGGAGCACAAGGCGCACGCGCTCATCCGCGCCGGCTACTCGAGCGACTTCAACGGCGACGCGTACCACACGATCAGCGGCCAGAACTCCAACAACTCCATCCGCGTCACCGACGACTTCATGCGGGCGATGCTCGCGGGCGGGACGTGGCAGACGGTCGCGCGAACGTCGGGGCAGGTCTGCTCCACGTACGACGCGAAGGACCTCTGGCAGCAGCTCGCGCACGCGGCCTGGTCCTGCGCCGACCCCGGCGTCCAGTACGACAGCACCATCAACCGGTGGCACACCTGCCCGAACACGGCCCCCATCCGGGCGAGCAACCCCTGCTCCGAGTACATGTTCCTCGACGACTCCGCCTGCAACCTGGCCTCGGTCAACCTGACCAAGCTGCTCCGCGACTCGGAGGACGGGACGCAGACGTTCGACGTCGACGGCTACCGCCACGCCTGCCGGATCTTCCTGCTCGCGCAGGAGATCCTGGTCGACCTCTCGAGCTACCCGACGGCCCCCATCGCGCGCAACAGCCACGACTACCGCCCGCTCGGCCTCGGCTACGCCAACCTCGGCAGCATGCTGATGCAGCTCGGCATCCCCTACGACAGCGACCAGGGGCGCGCGGTGGCCGCCAGCCTCACCGCCATCATGTGCGGTCACGCCTACCGGACGAGCGCCGAGGTGGCCGCGACGAAGGGGCCGTTCGCGGGCTTCGCCAAGAACCGCGAGCCGATGCTGCGCGTGATGAACATGCACCGCGACGCTGCGTACGGCATCGACCGCGACGCGAGCCGCCTGCCGGACGAGGGGCCCCGGACCGCGGGCATACTGTACCGCGCGGCGTGCCAGGACTGGGATGAGGCGGTCGCGCTCGGGGCGCGCCACGGCTACCGCAACGCGCAGACGACTGTGCTCGCGCCGACCGGGACGATCGGCCTGCTGATGGACTGCGACACGACGGGCATCGAGCCGGACTTCGCGCTCGTCAAGTTCAAGAAGCTCGCCGGGGGCGGCTACTTCAAGATCGTCAACCAGTCGGTTCCGCCCGCCCTGCGAAGGCTGGGTTACTCCGAGCACGAGACTCAGGAGATCGTCGCCTTCATCAGCGGGACCAACACGCTGCTCGCCGCGCCGGAGATCAACCGCCGGACGCTGCGCGAACGGGGCCTCTCCGACGCCGATCTCGCCAAGGTCGAGGCGGCGCTGCCGTCTGTATTCGACCTCTCCTCCGCGTTCGCGACCTGGATCCTCGGCGAGGACGCCTACGCACGGCTGGGCGCGACGAAGGAGGTGCGCGAGAAGGCGGGGAAGTCGTTCTCCCTCCTGGAGCACCTCGGCTTCTCCCGCGCCGAGATCGACGCCGCGAACGACGTCATCGTCGGGCGGATGACCATCGAGGGGGCCCCGCACCTGCGTGACGAGCACTACGCGGTCTTCGACTGCGCGAACCGTTGCGGGAAGACCGGCAAGCGCTTCCTGGCGCCGATGAGCCACCTCCAGATGATGGCCGCCGCGCAGCCCTTCCTGAGCGGCGCCATCTCGAAGACTGTGAACCTGCCGAACGACGCGACCGTCGAGGACGTGGCCGGGGTCTACGAGGCCGGCTGGCGCCTCGGCCTCAAGGCCGTGGCGCTCTACCGCGACGGCTGCAAGGCCTCGCAGCCGCTCTCGTCGGGTGGCTCGGACGCGTCGGAGGGGAAGACGAGCGGCGCGGCCACGACCAAGCAGGCGGCGCGGTCGGCCGACACGGACTCGGTCGGCGCCCTGGCCCCGATCCCCCGCACCGACGCCCCGCAGGACCAGACGCAGCTGTCGCTGCAGATCCCGGACGGCCACCGGCCGCACGGGCTGCGGATGCGCCTGCCGAAGAAGCGGGCCGGGTTCACGCAGGAGGCGCGCGTCGGCGGGCACAAGATCTTCCTCCGTACGGGTGAGTACGAGGACGGGACGCTCGGCGAGATCTTCATCGACATGCACAAGGAGGGGGCCGCCTTCCGCTCGCTGATGAACTGCTTCGCCATGAGCGTGTCGATCGGGCTTCAGTACGGCGTACCGCTCGAGACCTACGTCGAGCAGTTCACGTTCACCCGGTTCGAGCCGCAGGGGCTCGTCGAGGGGCATCCCTACGTCAAGTTCGGCACGTCGATCGTCGACTACCTCTTCCGGGTCCTCGGCGTGGAGTATCTGCACCGGTACGACCTCGCGCACGTGAAGCCCGAAGAGGCGGCCTTCGAGCCCACGCCCCCCCGCTCGTCGGCCAGGCCGAGCGCCCCGCCCAGCGGAGACCGGAACCTCGGGTACACCAAGGAGGCCGTGGCGCGCAGCGCGGTCATGAGCGAGGGCCTGGAAGGGCGCATCGTCAACCACTCGGAGGCGCCAGGCCCGGTCGCGCACGCCCGCGCAGGGAACGACGCCGGCAACGCCCTCGACGCTCACCTCGACGCGATGATGGGCGACGCGCCGGTATGCGACGTGTGCGGGCACATCACCGTCCGCAACGGCGCCTGCTACAAGTGCCTCAACTGCGGAAACTCGATGGGATGCTCCTGACCCACCGGCTCCCGTAGGACGGACAGCCGGCGCGGCGACCCCGCGCCGAGCGTCCGCGTTGTGCTGGATGCGGTAGAGGACTACCCTTCCCTGTCTATGCGCCCCCCGCTCCCGCAAGAGCAGCAGATGTTCGACGCGTTTCGCCGCCTGCGCGTCGACTGGCCCCGACGCGGGTGGAGCTGGGACTCTCGCCTGTCGTGCATCGCGTCGACCTTCAGCGTCGACATGGAGCCGACAGCGCGCGCCGTCACGATGGCGGCCTTCCCGGCCGAGTGGACGTCGCGGACCCTCGCGACGTCACCGCAGCACCTCCAGGAGTTCGCCGAGCGCTGCGGCGGGCTCCGCGCGGGGCAGAGCCTCTTCAGCGGGCTCGGCGTGGGGCGTATCTTCGCCTTCGGCCTCTGGTGGCCCTGGGGCGACGGCGTGTCGATCTCGCTCCGGGTGGGGCTGTCGGGTCTCGACGACAACCACGAGATGATGAACCGCTTCCGCGACGTCTTCGGCATCTCGATGTGACGGGCGTCACGCGGCCGCGTGGCCGCGTCGGCGCCGCCAGGCGTGCCGCGCGAGGTAGAGCACGATCGCCGCGTTTCCGATGAGGACGAGCAGCCGTCCGGCGTGGCGGTGGTGGACGAACGAGATGACCTCGAACGGCAGGAGCGACGCCGTCGCGACGACCACGAGCCACTCGCCCCAGGTCCGGCCTCGGGACAGGGCGTACCACTCGAGCCCCGTCGCCAGGCCGTCGAGGAAGAGCGCCGCCGTCGCGACCGCCAGGTGGCGCCGCTCGGTCACGGAGACGACGGCGTCGGCCAGGTAGACCGACCACGCCGCCGTCACGTGCTCGCGTAGACGCGTCGCGAGGCCGTGGAGGTGCACGGACGAACCTGTCACCAGCATCCCCGCAAACAGCAGGGCGATCGCGAGCACCACCATGGCCTTGACGAGCTTCTCGAGGACGATGAGCCGAAGCACCAGCTCCCGCCGCTCGAGGACGTCGCCTCCGGGGCCGAGCAAGGCGGCGAACACCCCTGAACCCCTCAGCCGCCGCTCGCGGGCGAGAGCGAAGCGCAGGGCATGGTCACGCTGGCCCTCCCGGTGACGGTGACGTAGACGCGCAGGTACGTGCCGTGCGCGTGGACCGAGGCGACCTCGAGCTTGTCGATGTTGCCGCGGAAGCAGGCGTCCTTGCCGCCGAAGGTGAGGTCCCCCTCGAGGCTGGTGCGGACCTGGCGGAGCCGGTCGCCCAGATCGAGCCGGAGCGCAGCCCGGGCCTGGTCGCGGATGTTGGCGCCGCTCGTGGCCGCCTTCAGCGACAGGAGGAGGCTCCTGGTCTCGATGGTTGGCTCGAGGTCGGGCACCGAGAGCTCGTTGTCCGCGACGGCGACGTGCCCGCTGAAGAAGATGTCGCCGTCGAGCTCCGTATCGATGCCCATGGCGTGGACCGGGCCGGCGAGGTGGAGCTTGAGGACCACGAGCCCCTGCGACTCGTACAGCTCGGGGTTCGCGAGGAAGAGGCCAGGGTAGTCCTTCGAGAAGCTGAGCTTGCCGTCGGTGAAAGCGACGTTCATGGCGCGTGCGAGCTCGTCGTAGCTCGCTGCCACCGGGATCGAGATGGCGAACGGGCCGGGGGACACCGCCGCCACGTTCGAGAGGATCGGCAGCGGCCCCGATACCTCGTCCGCTCCGCACGGGAAGGTCACCGAGGGGGCCACGACGAAGGCGAGATCCTTGTCGAGCCCGTCCGCGATGACGGTCGGCCCGGCCTCCACATCGAGAACCCTGACCCGCGCGCACCCTTCGGCCCCGCCCGCCGGGAACCGCACAGGGCGCGCGACGCGGGCGTAGGCCTCTTCGACCGGCGGACGGAGGTCGTACGCGAATCGCTCGAGCTGCCCGCTCACGTCGCGCCCGAGCGCAGCAAACACCCCGGCCACAGCGTTCGCGAGCTCGAGCCGGCGGTCGCCACACGACACCTTCACTTCCACCGACTGGAGCTTCACGGCGTAGTCGCGGTTCACGACCGGCTCGGCCGCGACGTCCAGGTCGAACGGGAACTCGACGGTCTCGAGCGGCAGCGCCAGGCGCGCGTCGACGTGCACCGCGAGCACGAGCCGCCCCTGCGAGAACCGGAGACCGAGCGGGCGACGGGCCCAGGTGTACCGCCTCGGCGCGCCGAGGAACGAGAAGGCCCCCTCCCCCGTCCGCGGCACCACGCCGTCGAGCGCCGCGCGGAGCGCCTCCGCCGTCACCGACACATGCACGAACAGGCGCGCCGGAGCGGCATCCGCGACGGGGGGTCCCGGCGCCGCGACCGGACGCGGCGGATACACGGCGCCGAAGCGCGAGCACCCTGCCAGCGCGAGGAGGGTCACGAATCGCAGGGGGGGACGCACCTTGGAGAGCTTCATAGCCGAAGGTGTTGCTCGAACGCACGGGGGGAAGAGTCTCGTCCCGTTGCCCTCGGGCGTGGGCGCTTGGTACGGTGGGTCCTCACGCCGCACGGTGGAGGCCTCCGATGACTCGCTTGCCGGTCCGTCTGATGTTCGCGCTGCTCACGAGCTCGGGGGTAGCCCTTGTCGCGCTGCCGGCCTGCGAGAAGAAGGCTCCGCCGGCGCCCGTCGAGGCCCCGCCGCCCCCCCCTGCCGACACGGCACCGGTCGACATCAAGCCGCTCGACGACTCTCCCGGTGACGCCGCCCCCGAGGCCGCTCCGCCGAAGCCGCACGGGAACTGGACCCCGCCGAACCCGAACGCCGCCCGCGTCCGGCAGTGCTGCAACGCCATCCGCAACCAGGCCAAGAACCTCGGCGCTTCGCCGGAGGCTACGCTGATGATCGGAGTGGCGGCGCAGTGCGACCTGGTCGCCTCGCAGGTCTCGGGCGGCTCGGCGCCGGAGTTCGCGCAGGTTCGTCAGATGCTCAAGGGGAGGACGATCCCGGCCGCCTGCTCGGGCATGTAGGCAGACGCCTCGTCCCGCGTTCATCCCCCGAAGTGATCGAACCCGGGGGCGCCGACCGGCCGACGGCTGCCATCCCCGGCGCGCAGCCACACCCCCTCCCCCGGCTCCACGTCCCCGATGCGCGTGAAGCCCGCGATTGGCTCGCTGGACGTCGCGACGAGCGCGTAGTCCTCACCGCCGGCGAGCACCAGGTCGAGCACGCGCTCTCGCAGCGCCCGCGCCGCCCGCGCGAGCGCCTCCCCGGCGTGCGAGGTGAGCGACGCCTCGTCGAGGACGACGGCCACTCCGCTCGCGGAGGCGAGGTGTCCGACGTCCTGCGCCAGGCCGTCCGACACGTCGATCGCCGCGTGCGCAGATCGGCGCATGGCACGCCCTTGCGCGAAGAGGACCGGCGGCCGACGGAACGCCGCGACCGCCGCGTCCAGCTCACCGGCGGAGTCGCCACGGATGAGGGCCCGGAGACCGGCGCCAGCTAGCCCGACGGCCCCCGCGATCCAGACCCCGTCCCCCTCCCGGGCGCCCGTCCGGAGCACGGCGCGCTCAACGGTCCCGAGGAGAGTGGTGGTCAGGGAGAGCTCACCCGCGCGCGTCAGGTTCCCCCCGACGAGGGGACACCCGACGTCGAGCGCAGCCTCCGCCTGCCCCCGCGTCAGCTCGCCAAGCTCGCCGTCGCCGACATCCGCGGGGAGCGCGAGCGACCCCAGCGCGCACCACGGGTCTGCCCCCATGGAGGCGAGATCGCTCGCCGCGGCGACGAACGACCGCCAGCCGACATCGGCGAAGGTCATCCACGCGCGCCGGAAGTGGCGCCCCTCGACCTGAGCGTCGACCGTCCAGACGAGCTTTCGACCCGGAGGCGGGTCGAGGACGGCCGCGTCGTCCCCGATCCCTACGGTCACTCCGGGCGCGCTCTGCGCCCCGAAGAGCGCCGCTAGCCGGCGAATCTTCGCGAACTCACCGTCCTCCGGACCTCGCGTCTCGCCGCCCATGGGTGTCCTCGAGGATATACGCGCACCGCTCGCCGGGAGCAGGGGCTTTCGCGTCGCGGAGAGCCCGGCCCGCGGACCTCACCGCACGCCACGGCGCGACACGACGCGCTTCAGCCGCTGGTGCTCCTCTCGCTCGCGCTCCTCCAGCGTCCGGCGCATGCGCGTCACCTGCTGCTCGAGCGACTCCGCGACGCGCTGCTCGAGGGTGTTGACGACCCGGGTGGCGTGGCTGAGCGCCTGCCCGATCCTGCGCATGAAGAGCTCCTCCGGCGCGGCCTCGAGCAGCTGCCTGAGCAGGCGCTCGAACTGCTCCGCCGCCGCTGCGGGGGCCGCGTCGCCCGGCCCCCCTCCGTCGCCGCGCGCCGCGTGGCTGCGCACGACCGACGGCGAGGACGCGAGCCCGACGCCGCGGATCCCCCACACGTCGCGCGGGACGAACTCGACACGGATCTCGCGTGACGGCCACCCCAGCGCGCGCAGATCGCTCCGGCTGGCGATGCTGAGTGCCTCGAGGAGCGCGCGGTACGCGACCTGGGCCTGCTCTTCGATCCGCCGCCGCTTGTCGACCGCTGGACGCGCCAGCTCGAAGATCTCGGCAGCGAGCGACTCACGCTTGCGCCGGAGCAGCGCCGCCCCTTTCTCGACCTGGTCTATCCGACGCCGCAGACGCACGAGGTTCGACCGGGTCGCCGAGGCGTACGCGACGATCGTCACGGCGCCCCCCTCGCCGCCCGCTGGCGGGCGACCCCCTCTCTCTGGACGGCGCGCGCGGCGATCATCTCGTCACTCAGCTTGAGGAGGTCTTCCCGAGGGACGGCGTCCAGGAGCCGCCAACCACGCTCGATCGTCTCGCCGATCGAGCGCCGCTCCCTCTCCTGCCCGACGAACTCCCGCTCGAACGTGTCGGCAAACGCCAGCGCGCGCCGGTCCGAAGGGAGGAGGCCGGCCTCGCCCACGATGGCGACCGTCATCCGTGCCTCCCGCCCGCGTGCGTAGATGGCGTAGAGCTGATCGGTCCATCGCCGGTGCTCGGCGACCGTGTGCCCCGCGCCGATGCCGGCGTTCATGAGGCGAGACAGCGATGGCAAGACGTCAACCGGGGGGAAGACACCGCGGCGGTGCAGGTCCCGGCTGAGCACCACCTGCCCTTCCGTGATGTATCCCGTGAGGTCGGGGATCGGGTGCGTGATGTCGTCATCGGGCATCGTCAGCACCGGCAGCTGCGTCACGGACCCCGCCCTTCCGTCGAGGACCCCTGCCCGTTCGAAGATGGATGCGAGGTCGGTGTACATGTACGCGGGATAGCCCCTCCTCCCGGGGACCTCCTCGCGCGCCGCTGCAACTTCGCGGAGCGCGTCGCAGTAGTGCGTGATGTCCGCCATCACCACGAGCACGTGCATGCCGTGCACGAAGGCGAGGTGCTCCGCGCACGTCAGCCCGCACCGCGGCGCCAGCAGCCGCTCGATGGTCGGGTCGTCGGCCTGGTTCAGGAAGAGGACGGCGCGGTCGAGGGCCGCGGTGCTTGCGAAGCGGTCAAGGAATGAGCGCGTCTCGCGCTCGGTGATGCCGACCGCGACGAAGACGACCGCGAAAGGTTCGTCCCGGGGGGCTCTCGCGCTCTCGACGATCGTCGCTGCGAGCTCGAGCGCCGGGAGTCCCGGACCCGAGAAGACGGGCAGCTTCTGGCCACGGACGAGCGTGTTCATCCCATCGATCGCGGAGATTCCTGTCTCTATGAAGTCGCTCGGGGGGAGGCGGCGTACGGGGTTGATGGGGGCGCCCCACATGGACCGCCGGGCCTCGCCGATAGGGGCGGGCAGACCGTCCCGAGGCTCACCGACCCCGCTGAGGGCCCGGCCGAGGAGATCCAGGCCGACCACGACCTGCGGCAGCTCCCCCGTGAGGGTGACCTCGACGGACGAGGGCGAGAGGCCGAGCGTCTCCTCCAGCACCTGAACGACCGTGACCTCGTCGCCTACGTCTATGACCTGTCCGCGCAGGACGAGGCCTCCGGAGCGCAGCGTCACCCACTCGCCGAGCGCGGCCCGCTGCACGCGCTCGAGGTAGACGAGGGGCCCGGCCGCCGCGTGCGCCCCGTGATAGGTCCGCGCGATCGGGCTCACGCGGGCACCGCCTTGCCCGTCGTCGCGGCGAGCGCCGCAATCCGCCGGGCAAAGTCGTCGGCCCGTGCGGCCACGTCGGGAGGCGAGGCGTCCCGCACGGCCGCCATTGCCCGCCGCGCGGACCCGAGATCGAGATCCGAGAGGACCGCGCCCGCTGCCAGCGCCTTCCGGCCCGCCGCGAGCACGTCACCCGCGCCGCGCGCCAGGGCGAAGGTCTTCGCCGGGGTCGAGTACGCGTCGTTGGCGTCGAACGCGCTCTGACCCAGCACGAGTTCGCGCACCATGCTCGCAGCCTCGAGGAGCAGCCGGTCGGCGTCCTCCAGCGAGTCCGGGCCGACGATACTCGCGATGTCGCGAAGCTCGGAATCGCGCTGCAGGAGCGCGAGCAGCTCGCCCCGGGTGCTCCCCCAGCGCGCGTCGACCTCGCGCGCAAACCACTGCTCCATCGGCTCGGCGTAGAGGCTGTAGCTCGTCCCCGTGTCGACGGCCGGAAACTGGCGCTGGTGCGCGAGGCTCGGGTCGAGCGCCCAGAGCGCGCCCGCGACGCGCAGGCAGGCCTGCGTGACGGGCTCCGCGAAGTCACCGCTCGGCGGAGACACCGCGCTGATCAACGTGACCGACCCGGTCCGCTCCGGCGCGCCGAGGCACCTCACACGCCCGGCGCGCTCGTGGAGCTTGGCGGTACGGCTCGCGAGGTACGTCGGGTAGCCCTCCTCCCCCGGCATCTCCTGGAGCCGCGAGCCGATCTCACGCAGCGCCTCCGCCCAGCGGGACAGAGAGTCCGCCATGACGGCGGTCCGATAGCCCATGTCGCGGAAGTACTCGGCCACCGTCAGCCCGAGGTAAATGGAGGCCTCTCGCGCAGCGATCGGCATGTTTGACGTGTTGACCACGAGCACGGTCCGGTCCAGCACGGGTCGACCGCGGCGCGGGTCGAGCAGCCCGGCGAACTCGTGCAGCACCTCGGCCATCTCGTTGCCGCGCTCGCCGCATCCGACGTAGACGACCACGTCCGCCTCGGCGTACTTCGCCAGCGACTGCTCGATGATCGTCTTCCCGGTACCGAAGCCGCCGGGCACTGCGACGGTCCCCCCCTCCGCGACCGGGAACAGGAAGTCGAACACGCGCTGACCCGTCAGGAACGGACGCGGCGCTGCGCTCCGCCCGAGGACGGGCCGTGGTCGCCGCACGGACCACCGCTGCACGAGCCCCAGCGGCGTGCCGTCCTCAAGCGCCCCGACGCTGTCGCGCACGCCGACTTCCCCGCCCCGTAGCTCCCGCACGACGCCGTTCGTCCCGGGCGGCAGCATGATGCGATGCTCGAACCCGCCGGGCTCCTCCACAGTCCCGAGGATGTCCCCCTCGCGCACGTCGTCCCCTGGCCTGCGCGACGGACAGAACACGAACCTCCGCGACGGATCGAGCGTGGGCGCCATCGAGCCCGCCTCGATGAAGTCGCGCCCCCCCGAGGCCAGCGCCGCGAGCGGACGGCCGATTCCATCGATGACCGACCCGAGCAACCCCGGTCCCAGATCGACCGTGAGGGGCGTCCGGAGCCGCTGCACCGGCTCGCCGAGCGCGACGCCGCTTGTCTCCTCGAAGACCTGGAGGGTCGCCTCGTCGCCCGCGACGCGCAGCACCTCGGCCAGCAGGTTCGCCCTTCCGACGCCGACAAGCTCGTTCAGCACGGCGTCCCGCATGCCGCTGGCGCGAGCGAGCGAACCCACGATCCGGGTCAGCTTCGCCTCGCTCATCGCAGCCTCACCCGGTAGCCGACCGCCTGCCTGAGGATCTCCATGACGTACTCCTCCTCGAGACCGACACCTCCCCACGACGGCGACGGAAACGGGACCAGCAGGGGCGTGGGCAGGCGCTCGAGCCGCTGCAGGACGTCGTCCGGCAGCGCACGTCGGAGACGCTCCTCGATGACGATCACGCCGGTCGTCGGATCGGCGGCGAGGCGAAGGAGGGCCGCGGGAGCGCCAGCCTCGTCAGCCTCGTCAACCACGAGCCCCGACAGGTGAAAGCCCGCGGCGATCTCGGGCCGACACAGCACGCGGACGGTCAGCTCCACGGCGTCACCAGGGCGGCACGGATCACGCTCGCCGGCGCGCCGAGGGTAACGCCTCCGACGAGTCGCTGGATGTCCATGGTCTGGGCCTGCAACCGGAGGAGGAAGGAGACGAGCGGCGCGCTCCCGAGCGGGTCCAGACGCTCTTGCCGCCGCTGGTGCTCGAGCGCGCGCCTCGTAGCCACGTCCTCGAGCCGCACCGGGTCGCCCCCGGCGAGGCTCGCGAGCTCCTGCAGCGCGGTGCCTGCGAGCGCACGCCGCATCCGCTCGCTGGCCTCCCCGGCCGACGGCGCGTCGCACGCGCTCGCGAACGCGCGCCGATCCAGCGCCGCGCCGCCATCCGTGAACTGCATGTCCGGCGCGACGTCCCTCGGACGGCCGGCGACGCTCAGCGCCATCTGCATGTTGCAGACGTCGACACGGGTGCGGACAAACTGACGCAGGTTCTCGTCGCCGCTGCGAGCAGCCGCGACGCTCCGATCGGCGAACGCGGCCACCAGGGCATGCTCGACCTCGAGGACCGCGGGGTGAGCTCGAGTCGCGACCGGAGTCAGCATGGCGGCGTCCGGGTGGCGAGCGAGGACGAGCTGCGCCACGACGCGAGCGGCGGTAGGCTGGCGCGCGAGCACTTCTAGCAGGCGCTCCGGGAGGCGCGGAGTCGCGAGGAGGCCTGCGAGTCGCTCATCGACGCTGGCCCCCTCCAGGGCGCCGCGCAGGAGCGCGCGCAGGTTACGGCGATCCTGGTCCGCGTAGAAGATGTCGAGCAACGGGCAAGCTCGCGCCCACGTCGCCAGCACGCGCAAGTGCCGGGCAGCCGTTCGCCGAACAGCCGCCTCGACTCGCCCCCACGTGACGGGCTGCTCCACCGGCTCCAGCCACGGTCCCTGACGCGCGAGCCCCCGAGCGAGGCTCTGGACGTCGCTTGCGTCCGCCAGCTCATCGAGGACGCCCCGAGCGACGAGCCGGGTGCGGAGCCCCCGGGCGCGAGCGACGAGCGCGGTAAGGTCGAAGCCGGCGGTCATGCTCCAACCTCTGCGA
>Ga0316217_10002948_pt1 | contig 19977 bp, 25 predicted proteins | sample 1anoAmetaG_FD_203633 | JGI IMG/M metagenome (GOLD analysis project Ga0316217, IMG submission 203633) | Freshwater microbial communities from Trout Bog Lake, Wisconsin, USA - 1anoA | ecosystem: Environmental > Aquatic > Freshwater > Lake > Hypolimnion/Profundal zone | place: USA: Wisconsin...
GAGCTGGGGGTCCCGGTGGTGCCCAGCGGCGAGAACCTGTCCCAGCTGCTGGACCACCTCCAGGCCAGCGAGCGCTTCCACCTGCAGGGGATGAACCTGCCGCAGGGGGCCTACAACCCCTGAGCCGTCGACAGGAATGACCCGGTAAAAAGTACCTCTGGAATTCGGTCCGGAAATTGATCCCTCTCCGGTTTGCCCGGAGGGTTTAATGATTGCAAATTCTATCGTTTCATCAAAATCCGTCGTGACCTCTATTCTGCCGAATCAATCCGGCAAGCAGACGGCTGCCCAGGAGGCGGATTTCGCCAGGATTCTGGAAAGGGCCAGGAGAGGGGAAACGCTTACGACTCAGGAAATAGCTTCATGGGAACGGCACAGGGACAGTTCTGGAAAACCCTGTACCGAGCCGGATGAAGTCGACGAAGCGGGATTGATAAGCGGGTTTCAACCGACCTTCCCTGGGGTTTTTCCATCGGCATTGAAAGAGCGATTAGAGAAGATGTGGACCCATTGTCAGAGCTCGGATGAAAAATTTAAGTTTATGTAAATGTTTCAGTTGAATTTCGAAGCTGATCCTGGCAAGGCCTTTATTAGGTATAATGACAATAGTTGGCGCGACAGCATTAAAGCTGGCATTGACTATGGCAAATCGATTATATCGACTTCTGTTGGAGAAGAAAAAGCAAACGAATCAAGCATGATCAATCTTCTTCAGCAGTTACTCAACTAGACTCTCCTTTGCCTCGACTCGATCCAGTCCGCGCGGTGCACCGGACAAAAAGCTCAACCCGGAGGCCCAGAGCACAGACTGGAGGCGCGGAGAAAGAATTCTGATTGGGAAACCCAGGCCCAATGGGCCTACAACCTCGATTTGGAGGCAACCGTTCCCAATCGATTGTATTCATGCCTCAGGCTTCCCAACTCTCAAAATAGCCTACGGGCCAGCCCATGGCATCGGTATGGCATAGCACCAGGGCCTCTCCGTCAAGATAGGCCACCACCCGTTCACCCGGTTCGAACCCGAAGCCTTTGGGCAAACGAAGGGCAGCCGAGTTGCCAGATTTGAAGACGGTCAACTCCAGGGGCTCGGATTTGGGCTTTTTCATAAGAACCATCAAAACAATATACTCACTTAGCGTATCCAACCTTATGGTACCCCGCGCCAGTGAAGATTTTGTATTGGCAGTGGCTTGCAGGTTCCATTTATATTACGCCCATTGAAGGCCTATTTTATAATCTATCCATCGCAACACGATAGACCAGATTGCCTTCCCGCTTGCCCACAGCAATGACCATTACAACCAGTCGGGCATCAAAGACCCGATACACCAAACGGTATCCTACGCCCCTTAGCTTGATTTTATAGCAGTCAGGCATGCCTGAAAGTTTGCAGGATTCCAGTCTAGGTTCTTCAACCCTCTCTTTGATTTTCTTCTTAAATTGTTCACGGATACTGCCGTCCAGCTTTTGCCATTCCTTGAAAGCAGATTCTTTAAATTCAATATTATAAGTCATCCAACAACACCTCGATCGTGGGTTCGTCCTCGCGCTCCTTGACCAGTCGAGCAAGGTCCAGGTCATCGAGATGATCCAGAATGGCCTCGAAGGTGGCAGCAGGGACCAGATAAGCGGTTGGCCGATTGTGGTTGAGGATGACCACAGGCTCTCCCTTCGACTGGGAGATCACACCACTCGGATTTTTCTTCAGGTCACTGATACTTACGGATGAGCGGGCATGAAGGCGTTGCATGGAAGCCCCTCCTTGGTGACCTAATTATGGTACCAGTTATAGGTCATGGCAAGTTGGGTAATGGATGCCTGAAGCCACCATTGACCGGCACAGGCCCAGCGGGAACTTCTGGCGGTTTCGGGCTGCCGAGCAAAGAGTAGGCGATGCCCCGGATGAGGAATCGACTGCCCAGGGAAATCGAAGTCGCGATCAAGGCAGCAATCAATCCCATGATCGCAATGACCCTATATGCCTTTCGTCGAGTACCGGAGTCCATGCTGATCCTTGGCCTTCAGCCGAGCGTACCCTACTGCCCATGAGGTCTGCTAGTCCCACCCCAGTTCCCTCAACCTGTCCTCGCCGATCCCGAAGTGGTGCGCGATCTCGTGCAGCACGGTGATGGTGATCTCCTCCCGCAGTTCCTGCTCGTCCGCGCAGTCCTCCAGCAGCGGCCCCCGGTAGAGGGTGATCCGCGGCGGCAATTCGCCGGGCTGGGCCGGGCCTTCGGTGAGCGGATGCCCCGAATAGAGCCCGTAGAGGGTCTCGTCCTCGGGCACCCCCAGGGCGTCCAGCAGCTCGTCCGGCGCCCAGTCCTCGATGATCACCGGCACGCCCTGCAGGTAGCCGCGGAACCCTTCCGGCACCTGGGCCAGCGCCTCGTCCACCAGTCTGCGGAACGCGCGATCCGAGCGACGCATGGGGCGATCATACACCTCCTGCAAAATGAGCAGAGCCCGTCGCGGGACGGGCTCTGCCTCGGGACGCCCAGGGGGCGGCTGGCACCGTTGAGATCCGGCCCTGGTGTGGCGCCCGTTCCGGCACAAGCAGCTGTAGGGTCGCAAGCGACCCGACAGCTGCTAGACGGCCAGTTCCAGCACCCGGCGCACGCCGGCCTGGTCCAGCTGGATGAAGTTGCCCACGGTGCGGGTGTTGCCGTCGGTGCCCTTGGCGGCCATCTCGTCCAGGCGGTCGGTGCCGATGCCCAGGTCGATCAGCCGGGTGCCCAGGCCCAGGCCGTGGTACCAGGCCTCCAGCCGGCGCACGCCCTCCCGGGCCGTGGTCTCGGGGTGGAAGTAGTCCATCTCGACGTTCCAGACCCGCACCGCCCACTGGGCGAACCGGGCGGTGTCCCGGCCCATGACGTGCTTCATCCAGGCCGGGAACACCACGGCCAGGCCGGCGCCGTGGGCCACGTCGTAGATGCCGCTCAGCTCGTGCTCGATGTCGTGGGAGGCCCAGTCGCCGACCCGGCCGGTGTTGAGCAGGTTGTTGTGGGCGATGGTTCCGGCCCACATGAACTCGGACCAGGCGGCGTAGTCGGTGGGGCGGGCCAGCACCAGCGGGGCCTGCTCCTGGATGGTCTTCATGGTCGCTTCCAGCATCCGGTCCATGAAGGCGACGTTCTGCACGTTGGTGAAGTAGCGCTCCATGAGGTGGGCCATGATATCGGCGGCGCCGCAGGCCACCTGGAACCGGGGCAGGGTGAAGGCCAGTTCCGGGTTGAGGATGGAGAACACCGGATAGAGCAGGTCGGAGTTCACCGGCCGCTTGAGCAGGCCCTCCTCCTTGGTGATCACCGTGCCGGTGCTGGATTCGCTGCCGGCGGCGGGGATGGTCAGCACCGTGGCCACGGGCAGGGCCGCCGTGGGCGAGCCCTTGCCCAGGTAGTAGTCCCAGACGTCGCCGTCCATGACCGCGCCCATGGCGATGGCCTTGGCCGAATCGATGACGCTGCCGCCGCCCACCGCCAGGACCAGCTCCAGGCCGTGCTGCTTGCACAGCTGCACGCCCTCGTGCACCAGGCTGAGCCTGGGATTGGGCACCACGCCGCCCAGTTCCACCCACTCCACCCCGGCCGCCCGCAGCGAATCGGTGACCCGGCCCAGCAGGCCCGAGGCCTTGACGCTGCCGCCGCCGTAGTGCAGCAGGACCTTGCGGGCGTAGCCGGCGGTCTCGGCGCCGACCCGGGCCTCGGTGCCCCGGCCGAAGATGATCTTGGTGGGGTTCCTGAAATCGAAGTTGTCCATGGTGCGGTTCCTCCTCTAGGGTTGCGGGTTGACGGGCCTGGGCCGGGTGGTCCCGCGGACCACCAGCGCCGGTTCCATGACGATCATGCGGATGCGCGGCTGCTTGCCGTCGATCAGCGCCAGCAGCAGCTCGGCGCTGCGGCGGCCCATGGCGAAGGCGGGCTGGGCCACGGTGGTGAGCGGCGGCTCCACCAGCCGGGCCGGCTCCACGTCGTCGAAGCCCACCACCTCCACCTGCTCCGGGATGCGCAGGCCGTGCCGCTTGAGCGCGCGCATGGCGCCGATGGCCATGCGGTCGTTGGCGGCGAACACCGCGTCGACCGGCGCGGCGCCGGCGGCCAGGTGGAGCTCCATCGCCCGCTCGCCGCTATCCACCGAATAGTCGCCGCTGGCATGCACCAGCTCCGGACCGGAGGCCGCCCGGAAGGCGTCCTCCACCCCCAGCCGGCGCAGCTTGCACACCGAGAGCCCCTCGGGCCCGTTGATGAACAGCAGCCGCCGGGCCCCGCCCTGCAGCAGCAGCTCGGCCGCCATGCGCGCGCCCTTGCGGTTGTCCACGTAGACCCCGGCCCCGGTGGGCCGCACTTCGATGATCCGGTCCAGCATCACGTACGGCACCGAGCGCCTGTCCAGCAGATCCAGCTGGCAGTCGCAGTCGGAGAGGGTCGAGTTCAGGATCACCCCGTCCACCCGCTTCTCCAGCAGCATGCGCACATGCTCCTCCTCCTTGCGGATATCCAGGTCGGAGTCGCACAGGAACAGCCCGTAGCCGCGCCGGCGCAGGGCGTCCTCGATGCCGCGGATCAGCAGCGGGAAGAACGGGTCGGCCACGTCCGGGATCACCAGGCCCACCGAGCGCGACTTGCCGGTGGCCAGCCCCCGGGCCACGCCGCAGGGCTCGAACTCCAGGCGCTCCATGACCGCCTTCACCCGGGCCCGGGTATCCGCGCCCACGCCCTCGGCGCGCTCGTTGAGCACCCGGGACACGGTGGCCTCGGAAACGGCGGCTTCCCTGGCGATATCGGCGATGGTGGGGCGCATCCGGCTCCGGGGGAAACCGGTTTACGAAACCGGTTACTCAGCGTAGCAGCGAACCGCCGTCCGGGCAAATGATCAGGCGGGACCGCTCAGGGCCGGTCCGGCTTCAGGCTCATGGCCACCTTGATGTCGCCGCCGTCCCGGCCGTCCCAGCCGGGCCGGGCGGCGGTCTCGCGCCGGGCCTGCTCGGAGGCCAGGCGGATCCGGTCCAGCACGTCCACCACCTGCTGCCAGGGCAGACCGCCGTCGATCTTCAGGAACACCCGGCGCAGCCCGGCGGGCTGCAGCTGCACCACCGGCACCAGGGCCGGGGCCAGCCGGTCCAGGGTGACCGGCTCCTGCTGCAGGAACAGCCCTCCCTGGCCGTCCAGGGTCACCACCAGCGGCGGATTGGCGGCGGCCGGCGGCGCGGCCCTGGCCACCTGGGGCACCGCCACCGGCAGCGCCTTGGTCAGGCCCGGCAGCAGCACGATGAAGACGATGAGCAGCACCAGGACGATATCGATCAACGGGGTCATGTTGATCTCGGACTTGGCCCTGCCCCGGGGGGCGCCGGTGTCCATTCAGCTCCCCCCCTGCCCGGGCTTCGCCTCCCGGGTCACCACCGAGGCTTCCAGCGCCCCGGCCTGGCGGCACAGCTTCAGCAGCTGGTCCACCTGGCGGTAGGGCAGCGCCAGGTCGGCCTTGACGAACACCCGCCGGTCGCCCTGGCCGGCCACGGCGTCGCGGATGAAGCCCACCAGGCGGCCGCGCCCGTCCGGATCGCCCAGATCGAAGGCCGGGCTGGACCCGCCCGGCCCGGCGCCCTCCACCTGCACCTGGCCGGCCCCGTCGCGGGTGGCCGCCAGGATCAGGGTCAGGTAGCGCCGGCCGGGCTCCGGCCGGGGGACGAAGCCGTTGCGGGCCACCGGCAGCCGCACCGCGTCGCGCACCGCCGGGGTGATCACGATGAAGATGATCAGCAGCACCAGGACGATGTCCACCAGCGGGGTGACGTTGATCTCGGCCTTCACGCCGGCGGGCCCTGGGCCGAGCGCTCCCGGCGGATGAACTCGTCCACCATCTGCGAGGCGGCGTTGCTGATCCGGGTGGCCATGCGCTCCTGCTGGGCGGTGTAGAGGTTGTAGATCCACACCGCGGGAATGGCCACCGCCAGGCCCAGGGCGGTGGTGGCCAGGGCCTCGCCGATGGAGCCGGCCAGGGCGTTGATATCCCCGCCGCCCCTTTCCTTGAGATCAGAGAACACCCGGATGATGCCGATCACTGTGCCCAGCAGGCCGATGAACGGGGCCAGCGCGCCGATGGTGGCCAGCGACAGCATGCCCTTGCGCAGCAGGTCGTTCACTTCGGCGGTGCCGCGGACGATGGCCCGCTCCACCGGCTGGATCACGTCATGGCCGGCCTGGCGCCCCTGGAGCTGCTTCTCGTACTGGAAGATGTCCAGCCCGTGCCGCAGCACCAGGGCCATGTGGCTGCGGCCGTGGCCGGCGGCGGCGCCCCGGGCGGCCTCGAAGTCCCCCTGGCGCAGCGCCTCCAGGAACTGCTTGAGGAACGGCCGGGTCTCGGCGTTGCTGCGGGCGTAGACGAAGGCCCGCTCCACCGCGATGTAGACCTGCAGCGCCAGCAGGAACAGCAGGATGCAGATGATGCCCCGGTTGGGCGCCGAGGCGGTGGCCCAGATGGCCTGGGGGCCGAAGCCCTCGCCGCCGGCCAGGGCCAGGACGCAGGGGATCACGGGGCCGCCTTGGGCGCCGGCGGCTCCTGGACCAGCGGGCCCAGGCTGGGCGACGGGGCCTCCATGGCCGCCGGGGCCGCGGCCGGCGCGGGGGCAGGACTGCCGCCGGCCAGGATGCCGGCGATGACGATGAGCACGAGGGCGATGGCGGCGCCCAACCAGGCGGAACGGCGTTCGGGTTTGTCCATATGCGTATTTTATCCCAGATGTGAGGCGGTGAGGGTGAAAGGCATGGTGAGAATGAACCGGCTCGGGCAGGGCACCCCGTTCCGGACGTACGGGTAGAAGCGCCAGGCCATGGCGTAGGCCTCGGCCGGGGCCCGGAGCAGGAACGGGCCCTGCAGGGCCCGGGCGCTGGTGGGCACCCCGCTGGTGTCCACCTCCACCTGCACCACCACGGTGCCCTGGACCTGGGCCCGGCGGGCCAGGGGCGGATACTCCGGCGGGGGCGGGCGGAACTTCACCCGCACCTGGGCGAATTCCAGCTCCGCCACCTGGCCCGGGGGCCCGCCCGGTCCGGTGCCGGCGCCAGTGGCGCCGGCGCCGGACCCCGAGCCCTCCCCGCCCCCGCCGGCGCCCGCCGCGGCGCCGCCGCCGGCGTTGCCGCCGTAGAGCCTGGACTGGTCCACCCTGGGCAGTTCCCGGGGCGCGGCATCGGGCGCCGCCTCCTGGGCCGGGGCCGGCGGCGCGGGCTGGGGCCGTTCCGGGGCCGGCGCGGGGGCCGGAGGGGCCGGAACGGGCGTTGCCGGCCCGGGCGCCGGGGCCGGAGCCGGGGCCGGGGCGGCGGCATGGGCCGGAGCGGACCGGGGCGCCGGCGGGGGCTCCGGGCCCTCCTGCAGCACCACCTCCACCGTGGCCTCCGGTGCGGCCGCGGCCCTGCGGCCTAGCAGCAGCGCCACGGCCCCCAGCCCGGCGCAGACCGCCAGGGCCGCCGGCACGGTGGCCCAGGGGCTGGGCCGCGGCAGGCCCCGGCCCTCCCCGGCCAGGCTGGGCCGGTAGATCCGGTCCTCCAGGGTCTCCCCCGGCCTGCCCGGGGGCGGCGGAGGGGCCTGGGGGTGGTCGAGCACTTGGTCTCCCGGAGGAAGCCAGAACCTTGGAAAGGAGCCGAGTGGTTAAGATGACAAATCACCGATGGTCCGTCAAGCGCAGCCCAGGAGTCCGCCCAAGCCATGCCTTCCCCCTTCTCGAAACTCACCCAGGACTCGCTCCCGGTCCCGGATTCCCCGGCCCGGGCCGGGCATTTCCAGACCCTGCACGGGGAGGTGCTGACCCCGGCGTTCATGCCGGTGGGCACCCAGGGCACCGTCAAGGGCATCACCCCGCGCCAATTGGCCGAGATCGGCCCCCAGGTGATCCTGGGCAACACCTACCACCTGGGCCTGCGGCCCGGCGACGAGCTGGTGCGGGAACTGGGCGGGCTGCACGCGTTCATGGGCTGGCCGGGACCGATCCTCACCGATTCCGGCGGCTTCCAGGTGTTCTCCCTGGCCAGCCTGCGCAAGATCAAGGAGGAGGGGGTGACCTTCCAGAGCCACATCGACGGCTCCACCCACCACCTGTCGCCGGAACGGAGCATGGAGATCCAGCGCAACCTGGGCTCGGACATCGTCATGGCCCTGGACGAATGCCCGCCGGGGCGGCTGGAGCGGGACAAGCTGGAGATCTCCCTGGCCCGCACCACCCGCTGGCTGGCCCGCTGCCGGGCCTACCCGCTGGATCCGCACCAGGGCCTGTTCGCCATCAACCAGGGCGGGGTGCACCTGGACCTGCGCCGGCGGCACCTGGAGGAGATCCTGGAGCTGGACGCCAGGACGCCGTTCCAGGGCTTCGCCCTGGGCGGGCTGAGCGTGGGCGAGCCCAAAGAGGAGATGAACGCGCTCATGGCCGAGTTCGTGCGCGAACTGCCGGCGGACCGGCCCCGCTACCTGATGGGGGTGGGCACCCCCGAGGACCTGCTGTTCGGCATCAGCCAGGGGGTGGACCTGTTCGACTGCGTGCTGCCCACCCGGGAGGCCCGGCACGGCACCCTGCTCACCTCCCGGGGCCGGATCAAGATCAAGAACGCCCGGCACCGGAACTCTCCGCTGCCCCTGGACCCGGAATGCAACTGTTATACCTGCACCACATTTACCCGGGCCTACCTGCACCATCTGTTCCGCGCCGGGGAGATGTTGGCATCAACACTAAACAGTATCCACAACCTGAGCTACACTGTTGGGCTCACCCGCGCCGCGCGGCGGGCCCTGATGGAACAAAATTTTCCTGATTTCGAACGCCGCACGAGAGAAAATTGGAATTCAGAGGAGTCATAAATGAACTTTGCCCTTCTCATGCAGGCCAGCCCCAACAGCCCCGTGCCCACCCTGCTGTTGTTCGGCGGCATGGCGGCGCTCTTCTATTTCCTGCTGATCCGTCCCCAGAGCAAGGCCCGCAAGGCCATGGAAGAGCGGCTCAGCAAGCTCAAGGCCGGGGATGAGGTGCTCCTGTCCGGCGGGCTCTACGCCACCATCGACCGGGTCGAGGACAAGAACATATACCTGAAGCTGGGGAGCAACGTGGTCAAGGCCCGCCGCAACGCAGTGGTGGCCCTGGCCAACGAGCCCGCTCCCGAACAGAACTGATCTTGCCGGCACGCCGGACCGTTTCAATTCTCATGTCGAGGGCGGGGGTTTGCTTCCCCGCTCTCCTTGCGTAGGAGTCTTTTTGTGACCAAGCGGAGCCTATGGCGCCTCACGGTGACCCTCCTGATCTGCGGCGCGTGCGCGTACTTCTTCATTCCGTTCGCCAAAGTCAGGCTGGGCCTCGATCTCCAGGGCGGCGTCCACTTCGAGCTCGAGGTCCAGGGCGTCGAAGCCCTGGAAGCCGATCTGCGCGACACCCGGGACCGGCTGCTGGACCGGCTGCAGCAGAAGGGCTGCCCGGACGCGGTGGTCAAGGTGGAAGGCTCCATCCTGCGCGCCAGCGGCATCCCCGAGGACCAGCGTCCCACCGTCGAGCAGATGCTGAAGCAGTTCTACGGCTATGACATCGTCTGGACCCAGGGCAGCTTCACCCTGGCCCAGACCGCGGCCTACCAGAAGTCGCTCAAGGATGACGCCAACAAGCGGGCGCTTCAGATCATCGAGAACCGGGTCAACCAGTTCGGTGTGGCCGAACCGGAGATCACCGCCACCGGCGCCGAAGGCAACCGGATCGTGGTGGAACTGCCCGGCGTGGGCGACGCCGAGCGCGAGCGGATCAAGGGCCTGCTCACCACCCCGGGCCGGCTGGAGCAGCGCCTGGTGGCCAAGCAGGACCCAACCCAGGGCCGCGGCTGGCCCACCCGGGAAAAGGCCATGGACTACTTCAAGGGCGCCCTGCCCAACGGCACCGAGCTGCTGCCCGAACCGGTGGCCGAACCCGGCCGCCAGGGCCAGGCGCCGCAACCCGCGGCCCAGGGCCAGCCCGAGGCGATCCGCGGCTGGGTGCTGGTGGAGGAGAAGGTCTATGTCGACGGCGCCGATATCGTCAAGGCCGATCCGTCGGTGGACTCCCAGACCGACCAGCCCCAGATCAACTACACCCTGAACAAGAAGGGGGCCGATGACTTCGCCACCCTGTCCGGCATCGCCGCGGACGAGCAGCGGCTGATCGCCATCGTCCTGGACCGCAAGATCGTCAGCACCCTGTCCTGCCGGGAGAAGATCCTGGGCGGCTCGGTGCGGATCACCGGGCGCTTCACCAAGGCCGACACCGAGGACTTCGCCCTCAAGCTCAAGAGCGGCGCCATGCGGGCCAGCATGAAGTTCCTCGAGGAGCGGGCCATGGGCCCGAGCCTGGGCGCCGATTCGATCCACTCCGGGGTGCGCGCCGCGCTGATCGGCTTCCTGACCATCATCGTGTTCATGGTCTTCTACTACAAATGGTCCGGGGTCAACGCCATCGTCGCCCTGTCGGTGAACATCATCGTGATGCTCGGGCTCATGGGCTCGTTCCACGCGGTGATCACCCTGCCCGGCATCGCCGGCTTCGCCCTCACCATCGGCATGGCGGTCGACGCCAACATCCTCATCTTCGAGCGCATACGAGAGGAGATAGGCAACGGCCGATCGGTGCCCGGCGCCATCCAGCTGGGCTTCGACAAGGTGTTCTGGACCATCGTCGACAGCCACGTCACCCAGCTGTTCGCCGCCATGCTGCTGTTCATCTTCGGCACCGGGCCGGTGAAGGGCTTCGCCGTGACCCTCACGGTGGGCGTCTGCGCCTCCCTGTTCACCAGCATCTACATCAGCCGGTTCATCTACGACTGGATCCTGGAACGCCACCCCGGCATCAAGACCCTCTCCATCTAAAAGGGATGTTCCGATGAAAGTATTCGAGCACCTGCCCCACATCGATTTCATGAAATACAAGGGCTGGGCCCTGGGCATCTCCTGGGGCATCATCCTCACCTGCTTCCTGTGGATCCACCCCTGGAAGGGGGCCGACAGCCACGTCAAGCTGGGCATGCAGTTCACCGGCGGCATCGACATGATGGTGGCGTTCAAGGGCGACGTGCACCAGGACGACCTGCGCAATGCCCTCTACAACGGCGGGGTCAAGGACGCCGGCGTGGTGGCCTACACCGACAAGCCGGGCATCAGCATGTTCTCCATCAAGGTCAAGGCCCGCAAGGGCCAGGACGAGAAGGACTCCAGCGCCCAGATCAAGCAGATCACCGACGCGCTCAAGCACATGGACGCCTCCGCCGCCAGCGACCACCGGCCCGACCTCAACACCGAGAGCGTGGGCACCATGACCGACAGCTGGGTCCAGAGCAACCCCCTGGGCCTGACCGGCGACGAGACCACCCTGCGCATGGCCTACGAGCCCTGGGTCACCAAGGTCACCAAGGCCCGGGAGCAGTTCAGCCCCATGTCCGACTACAGCCACCTGCCCCAGGACCTGCCGGCCCCGCTGCGGGCCAGCCTGGAGAAGAACTACCGGCTGGGCAACCTGTCGATCCTCAAGAACGAGAGCTTCTCCCCGTCCATCTCCGGGGAGTGGACCTGGAAGACCCTCAAGGCGGTGTTCTGGGCCATGGGCGCGATCCTGGTCTACGTGGTGTTCCGCTTCACCCTTAGCTTTTCGGTGGGCGGCATCGTCGCCCTGATCCACGACATCCTCATGGCCCTGGGCCTGTTCGTCTTCTTCGGCTTCGAGTTCTCGGTGCCGGTGGTGGCCAGCTTCCTCATCCTCATGGGCTACTCCATGGCCGACACCATCGTGGTGTTCGACCGGATCCGCGAGAACAGCCACAAGCCCGAGTACCGGCGGGTGGACATCACCAAGCTGGTGAACGACTCCATCAACCAGACCCTGAGCCGGACCATCCTCACCAGCCTCTCCGTGCTGTTCGTGGCGTTCTGCCTGTTCGCCTGGGGCGGCCACGCCCTGCGCGACCTGAGCTTCCCGATCTTCGTGGGCGTCATCACCGGCACCTACAGTTCGATCTTCATCGCCTCCCCCGTGGTGGTGTACTGGGACCACTGGTTCGGCGGCCAGGAAAAGATCAAGCAGCACGCCCACGTGCGGAGCTGACATTTCCCGGTTTCCGGGTTGATCGTCCGGGTTCCCCCGGGACAGTCGCTGCTGGTGGAGGCTCGCTGAGCTCGCCTCTCCGGCAGCGTTTGCGTCCGGGGGTCCGAGTGCCGTGTGCCATCACCCGGGGCGGACGCCGGCCGCGGGTCCCGCCGCCGTCACAGCCGACCCCAGGCCAATGGGACACGTGAACATCAACTTCCCGCCGTAACGCTTCGGGAGAGGCGAGCGCACGCGAGCCGACACCGAAGCGAACCCCCGCGGGACCCGGCCCTCAGTCCTCGTCGATGCGCTTGACCAGCTTGGCCGAGGGGATGATGCGGGGCTGGTGGGAGGTGCCCTTCCAGACGTAGCGGGTGCCGCGCTTCTGGCCCTGCTTTGAAATTACTCCTTCATCCTCCAGTTCAGAGAAGAACCGGCGCAGGGTGGCAGGGGCCCAGTCGCAGGTCTTGAGCCCGAGTTCCTCCTGGGCCTGGAAGCTGGAGAGGGCGCCCTGGACCTGGAGGGTCTTCACCAGCCGGTCCTTCAGATCGGACAGTTCGCCCTTGGACCGCCGGAGCTTGTTCTTGAAGTCGGAGGACAGGTCATGGAGCGCCGGCGGGTCGGATTCGTCGGGCAGCAGCGGGACAGGAGCCTGCGCCAGCGCCAGCGCCGCCTGCGGCGTGGGCGCAGGCGCCTGCGCTGGCGCCGGAGGGGGCTCCGGCGGAGGGTCCGCCGGCCGTTCCTCCACTTCGAACAGGAGGCCATCCACCAGGAGATCAGCCTCTTCCCGGGAGAAAAACACCACCACCGAACCTGGCGAGAAACCTTCGCCGTGGAATGCCGATATGATCCGATCCCCGATCCGTTTTTTCTGTTCCGTGGACAGCCTGGGCGATTTAATGTGGACGGATGGCATAGACACTCCTTTAACAAGGGGGTAATTCAATCTAATCTGTCTTATGAGCGAGGGAAACTGTTTTTGGGCCCCTCAATTACCTTTTCCCCAGGGAGTTCACATGAGTCCCATCCCTTCGACCCCGTCAAAGGTGAATTCTGCAGAAACCCATCGTTTTGAAGCTTATCTGCGCAGCAAGAAGTTGAAGCTGACGGGCGAACGCCTGGAAATCCTGGCGACCATATTCAAGAAAACCTCCCATTTCGACGCAGAAGAATTGCACGGCGAGCTTAAACAGCAGGCCCGCGACATCAGCCGGGCCACCGTTTACCGGACCCTTGACCTGCTGGTGCAGTGCGGTCTGGTGCGCAAGAGCAGCCTGGGCTCCAGCCACGCCAACTACGAGGCCGCCCACGAGGACGAGCACCACGATCACCTGATCTGCCTCAACTGCACCAAAGTGATCGAATTCTACCGTCCCGAACTGGAACAGATGCAGGACGACATCTGCCGGGAGAAGCTGTTCAAGCCGCTGCACCACAGTCTGCAGATCTTCGGCCTGTGCGCCGATTGTGTGGCCACGGCCGATGAATCGACAATTCAACATCGGGTGGCGCAGATCCATACCTGATCCCTGGCGGGGTCAGATAGAATCGGTCATGCAAAAACTTTCCCTCGAAGACCTGCAACGCCTCCCCAAGACCGATCTCCACGTCCACCTGGACGGCAGCCTGCGGATCCAGACCATCCTGGACCTGGCCCTGGAACAGGGGGTCAAGCTGCCGGCGGACACCGTGGAGGGCCTGCGCCCGTTCGTGGAGATGGGCGACGACTGCGAATCCCTGGTGGAATACCTCAAGGCGTTCGATGTCGCCCTTTCGGTGATGCAGACCTACGAAGCCCTGGTGCGCACCGCCTTCGAACTGGCCGAGGACGCGGCCCGGGAGAACGTCCGCTACATGGAGGTCCGCTACAGCCCGATCCTGCACCAGCAGAAGGGGCTGACCCTGTACCGCATCGTCCAGGCGGTGCTGGAGGGCCTGGCCGCGGCGGAAAAGCGCTACCCCATCCGCACCGGAGTCATCCTCTGCGGCATCCGGCACATCTCCCCCGATCTCTCCAACCGGCTGGCCGACCTGACCGTGGCCTTCAAGAACAAGGGGGTGGTGGGGTTCGACCTGGCCGGCGCCGAGGAGGATTTTCCGGCCAAGAAGCACCGGGAGGCCTTCGCCCGGGTGCTGGCCAACAACATCAACTGCACCCTGCACGCGGGCGAGGCCTACGGGCCGGAGAGCATCCACCAGGCCATCCACCTGTGCGGCGCCCACCGCATCGGCCACGGGGTGCGCCTGATCGAGGACGGCGATCTGCTCAACTACGTGAACGACCACCGCATCCCCCTGGAGTGCTGCCCCTCCTCCAATGTCCAGACCAAGGCGGTGGCCCGGATGCTGGACCACCCGATCCGGCTGTTCTACGACCTGGGCCTGCGGGTGACGGTGAACACCGACAACCGCATGGTCACCCGCACCAGCGTCAGCGAGGAGTACCAGGTGCTGCACCAGGTCCTGGGATTCACCCTGGACGAGATCAAGGAACTGATCATCATGGGCTTCAAGAGCGCCTTCCTGCCCTACGGCGTCAAGCGGGCCATGCTCGCGGAGGTGGTGAACGAACTGAAGGCGTTCACCCCCGGCAGCCTGGACAGCAAGAAGGAACGGCTTTAGCACGAGTCGGGGATGTTCAATCCGGCAAGAACCCGGTAATCTTGATCCAAGAGGTCGGAATAGTGTCCATGCTCCAGCTGTTCGCCGAGTTTCTCGATCACCAGGGCCGGATCCTGCTCACGACCCATGAGAACCCCGACGGGGACGGCACCGGCGCCATGGCCGGCCTGGCCCACTACCTGCGCGGCCTGGGCAAGGAGGTGCGGATCGTGGTGGTCCCGGCCCTGCCGGAGTTCCTGCGCTTCCTGGATCCCGGCGGCTGGGTGGAGCCCTTCGATCCGCAGGGAGCACACCGGGATCTGGCCGGCTGGCCCGACGCCTGGATCCTGGTGGACGCCTCCGAGCCGCACCGCATGGGGCCCCTGCTGCCCCTGTTCCAGGCCTCCCGCGCCAGCAAGGTGTGCCTGGACCACCACCTGAAGGACGCGCCCCAGGGCTTCGACCAGGAATTCACCGATCCCTCGGCCAGCGCCAGCGCGGAACTGGTGTACGACCTGGCGCGCCTGCGCCTGCCGATGCCGCTGCCCATGGCCATGGCCGAGGCGCTGTACGCCGGCGTGGTGGACGACACCGGCAATTTCCGGTTCTCCAACGCCACCGCCAAGGTCCACCGGCTGGCGGCCGAACTCATCGAGCAGGGGGTGGCTCCGGCCCGGATCTACCAGGCGCTCTACCACCAGGGCCGGCCGGCCCGGCTGCGGCTGTTCGGCCAGGCCTTTGCCGGCATGGAACTCCAGGGCAAGGGGCGCTACGCCCGGCTGAGCCTCACCCAGGCGGACTTCGCCGCTTGCGGGGCCGACCACGACGATCTGGAGGGCCTGGTGAACCGCCCGCTGGAACTGCGCGGGGTGGAGGTGGCCTGTCTGCTCCACGAACTGGCCGACGGCCGGTTCAAGGCCAGCCTGCGCTCCCGGGAGCGGGCCGATGTGAACGCGGTCTGCCGGCGCTTCGGCGGCGGCGGGCACCGCCTGGCCTCGGGCGCCAAGCTGGACGGACCCCTGGCAAGAGCACAGAATGATATCGATGCAGCCGTCCTGGCCCAGCTCGGGATCGATTTCCCCTCGTGATGCCCCCGGCGTTCCCCTTTCCGCTTCCTGGCCCAGCCTGCATTCAAGGCTCTTCCACTTATCCATTCTTCATCCACCCGATTGGATAACCCATGTGCCCCAAAGACAGCAGCAGCGCCCCCCACTTCGAGCTAGGCCCGGATTCTCCCCTGGAGGTGATCACCCGGCTGGAGACCGAGTCGGTGCCGTTCGTCGCCAAGGCCAGCGTCCCTTCCATTTTCGGCAAGTTCGTGGTCTACGGGTTCCTGGAGAAGCTCACCGGCAAGGAGCACCTGGCCATCGTCTCGGGCGAAGTGGACGCCCGCAAGCGGGTCAATGTGCGCATCCACAGCGAGTGCTGGACCGGCGACGTGCTGGGCAGCCTCAAGTGCGACTGCCGGGCCCAGCTGGAGGCGGCCCTGCGCTACATCGGCGAGAAGGGCGGCGTGGTGCTCTACCTGCGCCAGGAGGGCCGCGGCATCGGCCTGCTGAACAAGCTCAAGGCCTACGCCCTGCAGGAGCGCGGCTTCGACACGGTGGAGGCCAACCACGAGCTGGGCTTCGCCGACGATCTGCGCACCTACGAATCGGCCGTGGAGATGCTGCGCTTCTTCGGCATCCACAAGGTCCGGCTGCTCACCAACAATCCGCGCAAGATCCAGGCGCTGGAGGATTCGGGCATCCACGTGCAGCGGGAGGCCCACCAGCTGGCGTCGAACCCCTACAACCTGCGCTACCTCAAGACCAAGGCCGACAAGTCCGGGCACATGCTGGACTTCACCGAGGATCCGGCGCTCTGAGCCGCCAGCGTTCGAATTCCGAGGGGCGCAGGCCGTAGCGGGCGAAGGTGCCCTCGTTCAGGTTCCTGAGTTCCTGGAGCAGCACGGCCTGGAACCGGGCCTGGTCGGCCGGGGCGATCGCCGAACGTTCCAGGAAGGCGGCGATGCAGCCGGGAATGGCTTCGGGCTCCGGCAGCGCCTGGACGATGCTCCGCACCGCTGCCCGCAGGCTCTCCCGGTGGCGCAGCCGGAACGGATCCGGCTCGCCCAGGGACTGGCGGATGGCCCGGTAGCGTTCGGCCGAGCGCCGGTAGGCCCACAGGAAGACATCCCTGAGGGCCTCGACCCGCCGCGTCTCGTAGACGGCGAGGGTGGCCAAGGTGTAAGCCTCTCCGGGAACGTCCATGAACGACAGCGGCTGGAGGTTGGCCTGGACCAGGGGCAGGTTCGCGGCGAGGCGCGAAGTGCGCTTGTTCACATCGGTGAACGGCTGGAGGTAGGGTATGTGCACCAGCAGGAAGAAGGCCTGCTCGAAGGGATCCCGGATCGCCTGGGCGGTCAGCAGGAGCTGCTCGAAGACCTCCTGGATCAGGGACGGGACCGCCAAGGGAATGTAGCTGCTCTGGAAGATGCCGACGATGGCTACCCTCAGGCTGCCTTCCTCCTTCGGATCGGCGAGCAGGTTCTCGGCCAGCATTCCGTGCAGCGTGCGCAGGGTGCGCGGGGCCAGCGTCAGCTCGCCGGCGCCCTCGATCAGGAATTCGATGGCCTGCTTGTGGTTGAGGATCATCTGGGTTTCCCGGACGTTCTTGCCGCCGGGAGCGGCGCCCTCCTTGAACAACTTCTCGGTATCCAGGAGCGAGTAGGTATTGCCTTCCAGCCGGCTGGAATTCCAGGAAAGGTCGATGAGCAGCCTCTCCATGATCTTGCGGGCATGGGTGCCTGCGGGCTGGGCGGCATCGGGGGTGCCGCCCAGTTCCGCCAGGCTGCTCCGGTCGGATTCTCCCAGGTAGAAGGTCCGGTTCGGCACATAGCTGTCCAGGAAGGCCCGGTCATAGCTGCAGGGCATCCGCTGGGACAGCGGCCGGTCCACCAGCGCCAGCACGGCGGCGCCCTGCTCGGAGGGCCGCCAGTCCCCGCGGAGCTCGCCGCCCGGCCCTGGTGCCGGCGGGAAATAGTGGCGTCCCTTGGTCGTGCCTTCCACCCGCACCAGGCCGCTGTCCGCCAGGCGCTTGAGCAGGGTGCGGAACTGGAACGCAGGCATGGCCGCGGAGCCGGTGAGCAGCTGCAGGTGGCCCCGGGTCATGCCGCCGGGGTGGATGGCCAGGACTGACTGGATGGCCTCGATCAGCTTTGCCTCGGGCGCGTGGATGGGCATGGGAATCTCCGGGGGCTGCCGGGGACAGAATCGGACAGTTTCAAAATTATTTCAAATTATTTAAAATATTTGAAAAAATTTTTAATCCAAGCGGGGATAAAAACATATTTAAAATAAGTTATCTGATATTTCTACCCCGGCAGCTCTACTCGTCCCGCCTCGGCAGCAGCAGGCTGCGCTGCACTCTTTCTAGGCTCCCCTGCAGCCGCACCTGCTTCCATGCCAGCGCCATGGCGTAGCCCAGCCAGACCCACAGAAGCCGCGGGTCGCAGGGGGTGCGCTTGAGCGGCTCCAGGCCGATGTCCACCAGCAGGCCGTTGACGAACCACACCACCACTCCGAACGCGATCAGCAGGTGGCCCCAGCGGATCCAGTAGGGGCGCAGGCCCTCCTTGGTCTTCCAGCGCAGCAGCAGCCAGCGCTCCATGAGCGTGCTCTTGGCTTCGGCGAAGTTCAGCGCCACCAGCTGGTCCACCAGGGGGGCGTAGTGGTGGACCTTCAGCTCGGTCAGTTCCTCCTCGCCGTTCAGCTTGCGCAGGAAGGCCGAACGGATCTTGCCCACGCACTCCTCCCAGGGCGCCTCCTCCCGCTGCAGGGCCAGGTGCAGGCGCGCCAGGCCCACCCAGAGCAGGGCCTGGTAGACCAGCACGCCCCAAAGCGAGAGGCCTTGCCAGCCGTGGGACCGGGCCAGTTCCAGGAATCGGGCGAAATCCATCTTCTAGCCTCGCTGCAGCTTTTCCATCCAGTGCATGAGCTCGGGGTCGATCTCCTGGCCCAGGCGGATGGCCTCCTTCAGGTCCTTCATCCCGCTCTCGACCTCTCCGCGCTTGAACTGGACGAAGGCCCGGTCCCGGAACGGCTGGCTCTCCCCCGGGGAGAGCAGCACCAGGTGGGTGGAGGTCCAGAGCGCCTCGGACCAGGTCTGGGAACGCAGGAACCGCACGTGCAGGTTGCGCACCAGCCGGGTGAGGATGGCGCGGTTGGACACCGGCAGCAGCATCGAGGGGTCGAAGGTGGCCCGGCCGCCGGTGGAGAGTTCCACCAGCCGGGCCGCTCCGGTCTCGCCCAGGGGCCGGCCGCCGTTGAAGGGGTCGAAATGGAGGATGCCCAGGTCCAGCCTGAGGCCCACGATGAAGTGCCCGGGCAGGGCCACCCCCACCGCCTGGAAGCCCAGCCGGCGCGCGACTTCCATCCACAGGATGGAGAGGCTGATGGGCATGCCCCGCTTGCGGGCGATGACCCTGGGGATGACGGCGTTGGCCGGGTCGTCGTAGGTCGCCTGGTCTCCCTGCAGGCCCAGTTCCTGGAACAGGTAGTTGTTGAGTTCGTCGATGGCGCCGTGCAGGTTCCAGGGCAGGGGCATCCGCCCCGCCAGTTCGTGGACCCACCGGTCCACCTCCGCCAAGGTCGGGGCCGGGTCGGGATCCTCCAGCATGGGCCCCACCGCCAGCACCGCCCCTTCCAGCAGCCGTTCGCACTGGGGGTCAGCCATCAGGTATTCGTGCAGGGACATGTCACCCCCTTCGGCGCAGGATGGCCCGGGCCACCAGGGCCACCACCAGCACCCCGGCCGCGATCCAGGACCAGCGCATGGTGGTGTCGGTGGCCGCGGTGATCCGGGCCTGCTCGTCGGCCTTGCGGGCGTTCTCAGTCCAGGACAGCTTCTCCTGGGTGTCCCGGGCCTTGGCCAGGGCATCCAGGGCGGAGCGCTTGGAACCCGCCAGGTCCTTGGACGCGGCCTGGTCCCCGCTGTCGGCGTCGGGGTCCCTGGCCGGCTGCTCTTTCTGCTGGAAAGCGACCCGGACCGTCCGCCCGCCGTGTCGCCTAGCCGGATGTCGGGCCGGCTGGATGCCGGTGGTGTCCCATGAATCCGGGTCCTGGCTGTCGTCCATGCTTTCGGCCAGGGCCTGGACATCCTCGCGCAGGGCCAGGATATCGTCGTGCTGGCGCTGCAACAGGCTGCCGTGGGTCCAGAGCAGGCCCACCTGGACCGCCAGCAGGATGATGACGGCGCGGCCTGGCCATCGGGAAGGGGTGGGGGCTGGGGCGGAGTCTGGATTGGGATTCATGAGAAGTCTCGGG
>Ga0316217_10002949_pt1 | contig 19961 bp, 15 predicted proteins | sample 1anoAmetaG_FD_203633 | JGI IMG/M metagenome (GOLD analysis project Ga0316217, IMG submission 203633) | Freshwater microbial communities from Trout Bog Lake, Wisconsin, USA - 1anoA | ecosystem: Environmental > Aquatic > Freshwater > Lake > Hypolimnion/Profundal zone | place: USA: Wisconsin...
CGCTGCGGAGCAGCGGCCCGACATCGCGAGGGACGATGTAGAGCGGGCTCGCCCCGGAGGGGCCGAGGGTCGACAGGCGCCGGAGGGTGGGGAGGTCGAGGTGGTCGTAGTGGGAGTGGGAGACGGTGACGAGGTCGACAGGCGGGAGGTGTTCGAGGGAAACGCCAGGCGCGGAGAGCCGACGTCGAGGACCAAGGCGCCCCGCCCAGATCGGGTCGGTCACGATGAGCTTGCCGCCCAGCCGCTGGACAAACGTGGCATGCCCGATCCAGGTCAGGTGCGGCGCCATCGCCCGGAGAGCCGCGCCGTCACTGTCGCGGCGCGGGGTGACGAAGGGGGGGGACTTGATCGGCCGTTCACGGCCCGCCAGGCGACTCTCGACCTGCCACTTCACGATGTCCGACAGCCCCTTGTCGGGGGTGGTGCCGTCGAGGTTGGTGTAGAGCACGGGCTTCGGGCTCACTTCCAGAAGAGCGTCCAGGTCCACGCCTCGGGGCTGGCGCCGCTCGCCCGGAGGACACGGATGTCGCGCGCTCCGACCAGCTCGAGCATGCCGTGGACGTAGCCCGAGAGGCACTCGCGGAAGTGCTCGGGGAGCGTGGGATAGCCCTCGACCGTGAATATCACGTGGTTCGCCCCCTCGCCCTGCCGCGTCGAAGCGCGGCCCTGCCGGTGGTAGGTGCTCCAGAGCCGCGCCGTCTGCGACATGAGAAATGGGACCGTCGTGAGCCGGGCGAGCGCCTGGTAGAGCCCCGTCAGGTGGTCGGCCGCCATTGCGCGACCGAGGTCGCGGAGCCCGCTCGACTGCCCCGGATAGAGCAGCGCAGCCGCGAGGTCCTGGTAGCGCGTCATCGTCTCGACTGGCACCCAGCTCGACGCCGTCGTCTTCATGAACAGCTCGCGCTCTTCGGGCTCGAGCCCGTCGAGGAACCTTGCCTCTGCCTTGGCCCCGCGCTCGCGCAGCAGCTTCCGCACGAACAGGACGCCGGCCCCCTTGTAGTCTCCCATCGGACCGGTCGATCGTACACGCAGACTCGGCGCGGCGGCTACGCAACTCGCGGGGCGACCGGGGGCTCCTTCACCGCTTGGGGACGACAGGCGGAGGCGCCTCGAGCGGCCCGCGCGGCCCCTCGGGGGGGAGGTTCTGCGAGGGGCGCGCGGCTCCTCTCGGCGTCGGAGGGCCCGCGCGCGGCGTCTGGTAGGGGACGCCGAAGAGTCGCTCGATGGCGTCGTGCGTCTTCTTCCCGAAGTAGGCGCTCATGAAGCTCCACGCCTGCGCAGGGTCGAAGTACGGGTTCTTGAGCTTGCCCATCTTGACAAGCAGGAGCACCTGCTCGGCGACGCTCACCGGACACCCCGTCATGCGGAAGACGTCCTCGTCGCCAGCCTCCCACATCCGGTAGTTGGTCTTCAGGATCTTCCCGAAGATGTCCTCGTCGGTCGCGGTGTGCGGGTCCTTCTTCGAGCGGTCGACGTAGAGGCTCTTCATCGACACGTCGCGCCCGTGGATCTTCCCGCTGTAGGTCGCGCAGTCGCCGATGAGCACCACGCGCTCGCCCGGCTTCGCGTCGACCGGGCCGTCGTACGCACCGAACACGAGGTGCGTGCGCGGGAGCTTCCGGTCCGTACCGGTGTCGAAGAGCCGCATGATCTCGATGGCCTCCTCCATGGCCCCGGGGCAGCCGCCCCAGCAGTAATCGGTCGTGTCGCTCGGCGGAGGGCCGGAATGAGCGACGATGCTCGACCCCTTGAAGTAGTCCTCCACGCGGATGAGCCCGACACGAAAGCCGTGGGCGCGCTGCTTCGCCTGGTCGAGCGTGAGGTCGCCCACGATGTCGATGGATCCGAGATCCACGGGCCCGAAGCCGCGCTCGTAGGCGAGGCGAATGTGCGCCACCGAGAGCGGGTCGATGCCGATGATGTGGCAGCAGACGGCGTCGAAGGCGACCTGGTTGTTGCCCATCGCCACGAGCTTCAGATCGAACGGGACGGGGGTCAGCATCCTCCCCTCCCCCGCGATGATGCCGTCGATCGCGATGAACTGCGGCTGCACGATGTACTGGAGGTCGGCCACCTTCTCGTCGAGTTTGTGGTCGTGGTCGATGAGCCGGTGCCGGTCGTCCTGGATGCCGATGTAGTTCTTCATGCTGAAGGTGACCGTCGTCCAGGGGTGCGCCTTGAACTTCGGGCAGTTCACGAAGAAGTCGGCCTTCGCGACCGGCTCGGGGGTGAAGAACGAGTCGCGAAGGCGCGCGGGGTGGTAGAGCGGCACCTCGACCTGCTTCTCCTCATCGAACCGGTAGAGCTTCAGCCCTGAGACGCGCCGCGCCATCGCGTCGTAGCCCGCCTCGGCGAACGTGAAGCGGGTCGGCATCGTGATGCCGGAGCGCTCGCCCACCGCGATCTCCTCGAGGTCCGGCCGCGCGCGGTCACGGAGCGCGCGAACGACCCCCTCGATGAACTCGGGGCGCGTGTAGGCGTGCGGGAAGCGCGCCCCCGCCGCCACGACGTTGGGCTTGACGAGGGTCCGCCCGAAGGGGCGCAGTCCGAGGTGATCGAGGCCGTCCTTCACGAGGCCCTCGATGACCGTCGCGTCGTAGGCAGCACAGTGACGGAGGATGACCGTAGGTCGCGCCATCCCTTCAGGCTACCGCGACAGCTTCGCCTCGTCGAACATCGCCGCCGACCCGCGGAGCACGCAGGGGAGCGCGCCTCCGCGTCGACGGGAGCGCCTCAGGCTCGCAGGCGGATCATCCGGACGATGAGCCACGCGGCGAGCGCCATCGCGACCCCCCAGACCGAGAACGCGGCGACGCGGACCGCCGACGCGATCGCCTCGCAGGAGTTCAAGAGGTGCCACTGTGTCAGCAGGTTGGCCCAGTCGTGCTCGGGCTTGCCTGGGCTCATGGCGGCGAGCGGGAGGTTCTCCTTGTTGGCGTCCGCGATGTAGGTCGCGAGGTTCCAGCCGCTGAACCCGAGCCACGCCATGCCCACGGCGAGCCCGAACCAGTCGCGCTGGCGCAAGAGGAGATACCCGGCGGCGAAGGTCGGGACGAAGAGCTGCATGAGGCTCCCGCCGAGGATGTAGATCGTCCGCCCGAACGGCCGCGCGAGGAGGTGCCCCATCTCGTGGAAGACGAGCGTGATGCCGTCGAACAGGCTGACGTAGAGCGGGTCCTGCATGTAGCGGACGCCGGCGTAGGCGAGGTACGCGGCCAGCGCCGCGCGGAGCCACGGGCTCCTCCCCTCGCAGTAGTCGGCCGCCTCGTCCCGCAGCGCGACGGCCCGCGCGCCCAGCGCCCCGAAGAAGCCTCGCTCGCTCACGGCCACCACGCTGCAGCAACACGCGCCGGACCGCCATCCGAAACGTGCGCCGCGGACCGGGCGAGCCGACCGCGCGCGGCGCCCCCTCCGCCGCACGGGAGGGGGCCGCGCGAACGACCTGCAGGGTCAGCGTCGCCGGCTCAGTCGCACGCGACGCGCGTCAGCTCGATGGGCATTCCGTCGCCGACCCAGACGACCGAGTCGGACACCGCGCCCGAGAGCCGCGACACAGACGAGAGGTCCCCCTCGGGGAGGACGACGCTGACCTGATCGAGCGAGTAGTCGGAGACGCGCTCGCCGCAGAGGTGCTCGCCCACCTTCCACGAGGTCCCCCCGAACGAGAGCGTATGGTCCTCCCGCACCCGCCCGGCGGCCTCCTCGGCGACCGTCCAGTGGTAGCCCGCTCCGCACACCTCGGGCGGCGCGACGTCCTCGACCTCCCCCTGCCACGAGCGCGCGACGATTGACCCGGTCAGCTCGCCTCCGCCCGGGGTCGCCTCCGCGACGTGGAGGGTGAACTCGTAGTAGCCGGCGTGAGGCGGCGAGAAGACCTGCCCGCGCCAGGTCCCGGTCACTCCATCGCAGCCCTGCGCGGGGACGAAGCCCACACCGGCGGCGCTCCCGGCGGCGACCGGCTCGTCCACGGCGTCCACCTTCTGGACGCTGGTCGCGGGGGTGTCGACGCTGCCGACGGGCTCCGTGCCGCCTGGCGCCCCTCCGCAAGCGAAGAGAAGGCAAGAGAGAGCGGTGCCGAGAACCGGTGCGATGTGTTTCATCGTGTGACCTCCCTGGTGAGCCTTTGGGACACGGGGTCCTCGCAGAAGTTCCCGGAGGGGAGCTTCGAGGCGCGCGTCTGGCTGCTGTGCGGGAGGACGCCCGAGCAGAGCGCCCCTATTCCGCGTTCCACGCCGCGCCCCCGCGGCACACCTACGCCTCCACGGTCACACCGGCGTCCGCGAGCGCCTGCAGGAAGGTGGCGCGGTCCTCGGGCGACACCAGGACGCGGGCCTCCCCCTCGAAGAGCACGACCCGTCCGAGCTCCGTCGCGTAGACGCGCGCCGCCTGCCCCGACTCCCGGAAGCGGCCGGTGTAGTAGCCGGGCGCCGCCGTCCCCGCGACGCGGAGGAGCCGCTGGGGCGTGTACTCCCGGGCGCGAGCCCCGCGCGTCGGCCAGCTCTGTCGCCCGAAGAGCGTCACGACCTCCAGGGCGCCGTCGCCGACCCGGTAGCGCATCTTCCCGGGTCCGAGGAGGAGCACGGCGCCCACGAGCACTCCGGCGATGAGGCTCCCGAGACCGACGACCGTCAGGAGCACCCAGAGCGGCCCCTTGTCCGGCGCCGGCAGGGTGACCTGCGTCGCCGTCCCCGCGTGGAGCCGCTCGATGAAGACCTCTGGATCGGGCGGCGAGATGACCACGGGGACGTCACCCGACGTTGTCCGGATGACCACGCCCACCCGGCTGCAGGTCGTCGCCTGCCAGACCGTGCCGAGGTCGGGGTACCGGAAGCGACCGCCGCAGAAGCCCGGGAGCGCCGTCCCCGCCACCCTCCGCCCCCCGGAGAGAGGGGCGACGCGAGCGTCGCTGACCTCGGCGAGGCGCACCGTCCTGGTGCCGGTGAAGAAGTCCCCCGTCCGCACCGTCAAGGCACCGTCGGCGATGGTGTAGGTCGCCGGCGACTGGCCTAGCAGGATGGCGAGGAGCCCGCCGATGGGGATGAGCACGAGGAGCGGCAGCGCCACGGCGAGGACCACGCGAAGCTTGCTCGGACGGACGGGGGGAGAGAACTCGCGCATGCGTCGATTGTCGGTCGACGGTGCTCCGTTGTCACGGGGAGGGGGGGGCGCTCAGGGAGCCCGGCACCGCGCCCTGGCAGCCATTGCGCTCGCGGAAGACTAGCTGCCTGGGCGCGGCACCGGGCTCCCTTCGCTGGGCGCTCGGTAAAGAGGCCTCGCGGCGGAGGGGGGGGCGCGCGGGGGGCCGGGGACATGCGGGTCCCGCGGCGGACTCGACGGGTTCCGGCGTGGACTGGACGAGGACCGCGACGCACTCGACGGGTTCCGGCGTGGACTGAACGAGGACCGCGACGGAATCGGTGGGGTCCGGCGTGGACTCGAGGATCCCCTTGCCGTACTCGACGCGTACCGACGCGGACTCGAGGATCCCCGCGACGGACCCGACGCGTACCGACGTGGACTCGAGGATCCCCGCGACGGACCCGACACGTACCGACGTGTACCCGACCATCCCCGCGACGGACCCGACGCGTACCGACGTGGACTCGAGGATCCCCGCGACGGACCCGACGCGTACCGACGTGGACTCGAGGATCCCCGCGCCGGACCCGACACGTACCGACGTGGACTCGAGGATCCCCGCGACGTACCCGACGGGTACCGACGCGGACTCGAGGATCCCCGCGACGTACCCGACGCGTACCGGCGTGGACTCGAGGATCCCCTCGCCGTACTCGACGAGTACCAACGCGGACTCGAGAATCCCCGCGACGTACCCGACGCGTACCGACGCGGACTCGAGGATCCCCGCGCCGTACTCGACGCGTACCGGCGTGGACTGGACGATCCCCGCGACGGACTCGACGAGTACCGGCGTGGACTGGACGATCCCCGCGACGTACCCGACGCGTACCGGCGTGGACTCGAGGATCCCCTTGCCGTACTCGACGAGTACCGGCGTGGACTGGACGATCCCCGCGACGGACTCGACGCGTACCGGCGTGGACTGGACGATCCCCGCGACGGACTCGACGACGATCCGTCCGTCCTCCGCGAGGGTCCGTTGGAGGTGGACGAGGAGCCGGTGGACCTCCATCAGGATCGGCGCGACCTCGACGAGGATCCCTCGAAGGAGGACGAGGATCGGTCCGACCGGGGCGCGGAGCCGTGGGGGGTCGGGGAGCTCTCCGCCCCTGTGGCGCTGTTCCCTCGACCCGCCCAGCGTGAAGGTCACGCACGCGAAGGCTGCCTCCTTCCGGTGGCGCGGGTCCGAGGAGTACGCCGGGTCGCCGGGTTCATCGTGGGCCAGTACGAGCGGCAGAAGCCCGGCGCCGCGCGCGTGTCGCCTGCCGGAACGAGCCGACTCGGGCCCGGACGGCGATGACACCGAGCGTCGGCTGGCCTAGAAGCCTCCCCCCATGCCGCTCTGGGTTGCGCTCGTCCTCGGGATCGTCGAAGGCCTGACGGAGTTCCTGCCGGTCTCCTCGACCGGCCACCTGGTCATCATGGATCGCCTCCTCGGAGGCGCCGGGAGCGCCGGGAACGCCTCGTTCGACATCGTCATCCAGCTCGGCGCCGTGCTGGCCGTGCTGCTCCACTACCGCAAGCTCCTCGCCGAGCGCGCCGCCGGTGCCCTCCGGAAGGACCCGGTCGCCCTGCGCCTCGTGGCGGCCCTGGTGATCGCGTTCATGCCGGTGGCGGTCATCGGCCTGCTCGTGCGGCACGCCGTCAAAGAGCACCTCTTCGGGCTCACGCCCGTGGCTGGCGCGCTCATCGCCGGCGGCGTCGTCATGATCGCCGTGGAGCGGTGGCTCAAGGCCCACCCGGAGCGAGGGGTGCTCGAGGGGCTCGAGCACGTCACCCCCCGGCGCGCGCTGCTCATCGGCCTCGGCCAGTGCGCGGCGCTCTGGCCCGGCACGTCGCGCTCGATGTCGACCATCGTCACCGGTCAGCTCACGGGTCTGTCGACCGCGACCTCGGCCGAGTTCTCGTTCCTCCTCGCCCTCCCCGCGCTCGGAGCGGCGACGGTCTTCGAGGGGTGGAAGGCGCGCCACGAGCTGCTGGCCGGCGGGGGTGGTCCTGCGCTCCTGGTCGGCCTTGTGGTTTCCTTCTTCGTCGCGTGGGCAGCCCTGGCCTCCTTCCTCTCGTACGTGAAGCGCCGCGGCGTCGAGCCGTTCGGCTACTATCGCGTCGTGCTCGGCGTCGCGATCCTGGTGTTCCTTCGGTGAGGTCAGGCTGACATGAGACCGTCACAGCTCCTTCCGCTCGTCGTCCTCGTGGCCTGCGGCGGCGCGGCTGTCCCCGCCGCCACGACGCCCGTGCCGCCCGCGTCCGCGCCTTCGATGTCGTCTGCTGCCTCGCCGCCCGCGTCGGTCACGCGGGTCGCGCCCACCCCTCCTCCGATGACTCCCGGCGTGGTCAACATCGGCGACATCGTCGCCCCGGCGCAGTTCGACCCGAAGCCGACCATGGCGGAGATGAAGCCCGAGCTCCTCCGCTGCTACAACGAAGCGCGGTCGCTGGTCCCGGGCCTTCACGGCAAGCTCACGCTCCGCGTCTACGTGAGTGACTCCGGGGCCGTCACGTCCACGGAGGGGGTCGCCGGCGGCTCCGCGAACGATCCCGGGCTCGTCGCGTGCATCGCGGACGCCATGAAGGCGGCCACCTTCCCGAAGCCGGGCGGGCTGGCGACGATCTCCGTGCCTCTCGTGTTCCGTCCGTAAGGGGACGCCCCGTGGGGCGGGTCGCCCGGGAGCCCTACGGGGCCAGCTTGTGGATCTTGGCGCCGTCGTCGAAGATCAGCGCCTTCGCGGCGACGACGTACTTGAGGTGAGCCAGCGTGGCGCACGTGACCGTCGCGAGCCGCCTCGGAGCGGTCGCCTGGCTACCGTCGCCGGCCACGCGGAAGAGGGTGGGACCCGCGGTGAAGAAGAGGCTCACGCCGTCCGACGCCAGCCCGGTGATGGGGCCGGCGCTCGCCGTGAGCACGGCGGTCGGGCTCCCCGCGTCCGGCTGGAGCGGGAGCGACGTTCGATGGATCTGCCCCGTCGCGCCGGAAGCCCAGTAGATGTGGGCGCCGTCCGCCGCGACGAACGTGGCGCCGACCGCGACGCCGGACGTCGACAGAGCGCGTGAGTACTGCCCGAAACCCGGCCCCAGCGCCGTGATCGGCGTGATCTCCACGAGCTGGCCGCTCGACGCATTCGCGAAGACCTCGCGGCCCCGGGCCCGAGGGCGACGCTCACGCTCCCGCCGTCGGACGCCATGCCGGCGTTCTGGGTCGGGTAGAGCCCCGAGTGACTGCACGACGGGATCACGCCCGTCTGCGCGAAGGGGAAGCAGTAGAGGCCGGAGAGCCCCGCGTCGGGCGCGTACAGGTCGGCGTACGCCCTGGCGCCCGCGTCATCGAAGACGAAGCCGTGCACGACCGCGCCGACCGACGGGCCGGTCATCGACGTGCCGGACAGCGGCAGGCCGAGCGTCGCCTGCATGAAGGTCAGGTGAGCCCCCTCCCCCCGGGACCAGACGACGTCCCCGTTCGTGCTGACCGTGACGCTCCCGGGCGCGTACCCGGTCGCCGCGGCGAGCTGCAGCGTCCCTCCGCCAGGCTGCAGCTCGTTGACCGTGTTCGTGCCGTCGTCGGCCCACACGAAGGTCGTCCCGTCCGCTGACGCGATGTCCGCGATGTGCCCGACCCCCGCTGGCGTGAACGTCACCAGCGGGCCCGCGTCCGCGCTGCCGAAGGGGTCGGCCGCGGCGTCGCAGGCGGGCGGCAACCCGGCGTCGCTGGCGTCCGTCGCCGCGTCCGCTGACGTTCCGTCCCTGGCCGCGTCGGAGGGAGCGGTCCCGTCCTTCGTCGCGTCAACGGAGGGGGTCGCGTCGCCCGTGGCGTCATGATGAGGTGCGTCGCCGCCGGCCGCGCCGTCCGGGTGCCCCTGGGCGCCGTCCTGCCGCTGTCCAGCGTCAGGCCTCCCGTTGCCGTCCACGGTCGCGTCGCGCCCCGCGGACGCCCCGTCCTTCGACCTTGCCCCGTCACGCCCGGCGTCGACCGCGCCGTCAGCCGGGACCGGCGGGTCCGTCACGCCAAGGATCAGGTCACACCCCGAGACGAGCGCCGCCGCCGAGCACGCGACGAGCACCGAGCCGCCGAGCCGCCCCATCGTCACGGAAGCCTCCCGGAGACGAGCAAGCCGCCCCCCTGCGCGCCCGCGACCGGCGCCACGATCACGCCGCTCGTTCCGAGACCGACCTGTCGCGGGTGCGTTGTCCCCTGCGGGGCGGTGAGCCACAGGACCACCCCTGCCGCCAGCCCGACGGCCCCGACAGCGAACGCGGTCGTCGAGACCGCCCCTTCGGTCACGGTGCTGCTGTGGGCCGCCAGCGCCCCCGCGGGGTTCGTGCAGCTGCTCTTGCTGCTGCAGTCGCTCTTCGACGCGGACCAGTCCGCGCTCGCCTCGAGGCCGAACACCGAGCCGACCACGACACCCGCCAGGCCGAGCCCCGCCGTCGCGACGGCGAGCGACCTCTGCCCGCCCCAGTACGGCGCCGGCGGCGGCGACTCGGGTGCGGCGGGCGTGACCGTCACCGCGGGCGCGGCCCCAGGCGCGACCGCGGGCGACGCGGCGCCGGATGGGGGCCCTCCGAGGACCACGGTGACGTGCCGCCCCTTCTCCCCCTCGCGCGCGACGATGACCTTCTCGAGCGGAGGGACGCCGGGCGCCTCGAAGCGGAGCGTATGCCGCCCTGGATCGATGGAAAGGGCGCGACCGTCGAGCGCCTGCGTGAACGGGACGCCGTCCGCCATGACGGTGACGGCGACGACATCGTTCCCGGTCGTGTCGGTCGCGCCGAGCACGAGGGTCGGCATCGCGGCGTTGACGACCACGAGGCGACGGCTGCACTCCTCGCGCACCTCGCTCGGGCAGCTCCTCGCCGCGCAGACGGTCAGCTGGTCGACCGCCGCCCGGAGCCGCCCCGCCTTCATGAGGCCGATCTCGCTCTCGCTGGCGGCGAAGCAGGCGTCCGCGTCGCCCCTGGCCGGCCTCGGCGTGGACATCACGGCAGCCACGCACGCAAAGGCGAGCAGCGAGCGGACGAGGGACGCGACTGGAGGACGGGCGAGCATTCGAGCCAACGGGGCTGCGAAGCCTACCACCCGACGCGTCGAGTGCCATCACCGACGGCGGACTGCGACCCTACCTGCACTCCTTGGTGAACCGCTTGTTCCCGTCCGCGTCGATGTAGCTGACCATCCGGCAGTTCGGCTTCGCAGACGCGGACGGCCTCGTCGGTCCGGGCTGCGCCGGGGGCCTCTTCGGCGCGGACGCGCTCCGCTCCGGCGCCTCGTGGACACCGGAGGCTGCCGCACCTGCCTCCGGCGACGAGGTCGTCTCGGGACGTGCCACGCTCGGATCGTCGGCGCGACCGGTCGCCGGAGGTGCAGGCGTGGGCACCCCCGGAGGATCCAGCGACGGCACCACCGCGCTCGCCGGTGCCGGCGCGGCCACGGGGCTCGCCGTGGACACCGCGGCGACGCTTCGCGCGTGGTGGCCCCACGCGAGCGCTCCGCCGGCGATGGCCAGCAGCCCCAGGGCCACAGGGAGCACGAGGAGCAGCTCTCGTCGTCGCCGCAGGCTGTCCGGGGCTCCCACGGCGACCGTCTCGGCCCACTGCGGGTTCGTTCTCCCGGAGGGGCGGTCGGCTGCCGCGGCGGTCGGACCGGTGATCGCCGGCGGACGAGACTCCGTGCGATCGACGGCCGCGCCGGCCTGCATCGGCAGCCGAAACTCCGCGCCGGTCGTGCGGAGCAGCTTCTCGATTCGCTCGACGGCGTCCACTCCGCGCACCCCCGCGAACGGCGCCAGCGCCTCCGCGAGCTCCGCGATGGTCGAGAACCTCCTCGCCGGGTCCTTCTCGAGACACCGGCGGACGGCGGCTTCGAGCTCTCGGGGCACGTCTCCCCTCGTGGACCGGAGCGGCGCCTCGGCGCGGTGGAGCACGGCGACGACCAGCTCGGGCATCGTGTCAGCCTCGAACGGAGGGCGCCCGGAGAGGAGCTCGTAGAGGACGACGCCGAGCGCCCAGATATCGCTCCGCGTGTCGAGCGACCTCGAGGAGACCATCTGCTCGGGGGACATGTAGAGGGGTGAGCCCATCAGCGAGGCCGTCCTCGTGACGTGAGCCCGCGCGGTCGACGCGGTCTCCTTCGAGATCCCGAAATCGAGGACCTTGATCATCGGGTCGCCCGCCGGGCGGTTCGCCAGGAAGAGGTTCGCCGGCTTGAGGTCGCGGTGCACGATCCCCAGCGCGTGCGCCTCGGCGATCGCCTCGGACGCCTGGAGCACGTAGGAGACGGCAAGGTCGACCGGCAGCGCCCCTTGACGGCGGAGCAGGCGCTCGAGGTCCTCCCCCTCGAGGTACTCCATCACCATGAACGGCGAGCCCGTGGGGAGGGTCCCGACGTCGATGACGCGCGCGACGTGATCGCAGCGGATCCTGGCCGCGGCCCGCGCCTCGCGCGCGAATCGGGCGGTGACGCCCGGGTTCGACGCCGCCGTCGGGAGGAGGAACTTGAGCGCCACGCGCTGCTCGAGGTCGAGGTGGATCGCGGAGACGACGACCCCCATCCCACCGACGCCGATCACCCGCTCGACACGGTACTTCTCCGCGATGACGTCCCCCTCGTGGACCGGGCTGGCGGAGTCGGCTTCAGGCATCCGGGCGGGCTCTCGTGACCGCGGCACCCTACCACGCAGCGACCTCCTCTGCAGGCCCGTCAGGTGGCCGCGCCACACGCCCCCGCCGGTGACCACGAGCCGTCGCTCCGCACGCTCGGCGACGAGCGCGGGCGCGAGGAGGCCGGCTCACGTCGGGCGGTCGAGCGTGGCCCGCACGCGCCCGAGCAGCGTGCTGACATCGAACGGCTTCGCGATGACCTCCGCGCCGGGGGGGAGCACGTCCTTCGTCCGGTCCATGTACCCCGTCATGAACAGCACGCGCGCGCGGGGGCAAAGCGGCGCCAGGCGCCTGACCAGCTCGGGTCCGCGCACCGACGGCATGACGACGTCGCAGAGGAGCAGCGCTGCCTCCGCGCCGCTCCGCTCGCACCAGAGCAGCGCCTCCCCCCCGTTTGCGGCGGTCACGACCGTATAGCCAGCGCGAGAGAGAATGCGCCGCGCGACGTTCAGCACGTCCACCTCGTCGTCGACGATCAGCACCACCTCGTTGCCGCGCGCGTCTCTCCGCGCGGCCATCGCCGGACCGGCCCGGACGGCCTCCGGGGCGGCGTGACGCGGCAGCGTGACGGTGAAGGTAGAGCCCTTGGCGCGCTGGCTCTCGACGGCCACGGCGCCGCCGCTCTGCTGGACGAAAGAGTAGACGAGAGAGAGCCCGAGGCCCGTGCCGCGCCCGACGTCCTTCGTCGTGAAGAAGGGCTCGAAGATGCGAGCCCGCGTCGCCGTGCTCATCCCCTCCCCCGTGTCGGCCACGCGGAGCACCACGCTCTCCCCTGTCGGCCCCCCCGGCGGGGCGCCCGCGGGCCCGGGCCGCGCCGCCTCGATGGACGTGGAGAGCGTGAGCGTCCCACCACGGGGCATCGCGTCGCGCGCGTTGCTCGCCAGGTTCAGGAGGGCCTGCTCGAGCTGGCTCGGATCGACCCAGACGACCGCCCCCTCCGCCTCGGTCTCGACGACGAGCTGGATGTCCTCGTCGACGAGGCGACGGAGCACGCGGTGAAGGCTGCGGATGAACTCGTCGACGTTCACGCTGCGGGGCTCGCCGCTGTCGTGCCGGCTGAACGCGAGGAGGCGACGGGCGAGATCGGTGGCGCGCTCTGCGGCCGCCTTCACCTGCGCGAGGTCCGCGGACATCGGGTCCGACGGGGAGAGGTCCTCGATGGCCATGCTCGTGTACGAGTCGATGACCGTCAGCATGTTGTTGAAGTCGTGGGCCACGCCGCCTGCGAAGCGGGACACGGCCTCCATCTTCTGCGCCAGGCGGAGGCGCTCGTCGGCCTCGCGGAGGGCCGCGACCGAGCGTCGCTGCTCGCGCAGGTCCTCCTGGAGCGCGACGTAGTGGGTGACCCGCCCCTGCTCGTCGAGCACAGGGGAGATGGAGACCCGGACAGGGTACGGCTCCCCGTTTCGATCGAGGTTGGTGAGCTCGCCGGTCCACTCCCTGCCGGCCGTGATCGTGGCCCACATCTCCTGGTAGAGCCGGCGCTCGGTGTCCGGCGACTTCATGACGCGCGGGTTCTTCCCCACGACGTCCTCCGGCGTCCGCCCCGAGATCTCCGTGAACCGCCGGTTGACGTAGACGATCGTGCCAGACAGATCGGTGATGACGACGCCCACCGGGCTCTGCTCGATCGCCCGCTCGAGCTGTCGCAGACGCTGCTGGTCGCGCCGCTGCGAGGTCACGTCGCGGAAGAGCCAGAGGTGGGCCCCGTCGGTGCTCGGCTCTCCTACGTGGACATAGTCGCGCTCGAGGACGCGCCCCTCCCTGAGGACCAGCGCCTCTGCCGCGACCGGACGCCGGGCCGCGACGATCTCCTCGGTCCGTCGCAGGAAGCCCTCGGGGTCGGCGAGGGTGCCGGCCAGCGCGCGCCCGGTCGCCGCGGAGTCCCTGTCCACCATCGCGTCCGGAGGGTCGTGGAGCGCGAGGATCTGGCAAAGCGCGGAGTTGGCGACCAGCACGCGCCGGTCGTCGGTCTCGAAGAGCACGCCGACCGGGATGCTCCGGACGAGCGCGCCGAGGTTCGCCATGTTCCGGCGGGCATCCGCCAGGGCGTGGCTCCGCTCGTCGATCACGCGGAACTTCTGGAGCGCGACGGCGACCAGCTGGGACGCATCCGCGACGAGCTCGATCTCGGCCGCAGTCCAGCGCCGGATCCGGCTGACCTGGTGGAACGTGAGGAGGATGAAGCCGCGCTCGTGGAACGTGACCGGGTACCAGAGGAGGCTCTTGGACGACATCGGTCCGTGGAGCACCGCGGCCGAGCCGTCAGCGCGCAGCACCTCAGCGGGCGCGTCGACGTGGCTCTCGATGTGCCGCCGGTTCTCGCGCAGCCAGCGGGCGGCCGCGCCGAACGCCTCGAGCGGGTAGACGGCGAGCGTCGAGGTGACCCCGGGCGTGCCCGGGTTGAGCCACTCCGTCAGCCCGGTCACCTCCTGCCGCTCGAAGTCCACGTCGTAGATCATCGACCGATCGACCCCGAGCGCTCTGCCGATCACCTCGGAGAGCACGGCGAGGGTGTCGGCAGGCGGGAGGTCGGCCGCCGTGGCGCGCGTCAGGGCGCGCAGGGCCCCGCGGCACGTGCGCTCCCAGGCGAGCTGATGTTCAAGGTCCGAAGGGGTGTCCATCCGCCTCTCCCTGCAGGCGCCCCGCTCGGCGCCGCCGCGGCGGCCGCGCCAGGTTCCGTCGGAACGACAGTCGGACCGATGCTGGCATCCTGGTCGGGAACTATCCTGCCCGGCCGCGCCGGACGCAAGCGTTCCTGGCCGCAGCGACGCCGCGTCAGCCCCGGGCGAAATGGGGGTACCGTGCCGTACCCGCACGACCGGTTAGACCTTCCACCCCGCCGGTCCGTCCAAGGCCCATGCACCTCCGCACCTTCCTCCCCTTCCTCCCCGCGCTCGCGCTCCTTACGGGCTGCGGCCCGGGCGCCGCGAGCTACGTCCACGCCAGCGACACGACGCTCGGCAGGGTCGTCGTTTACCGCAACGGCATCGCCTACTTCGAGCGCACCGCCGACGTCCTGGGCGATCACCTCACCCTGAAGGTCCCTGCGGACCGCATCGACGACTTCCTCAAGTCGCTGACGGTCGTCGACGCGAAGACGGGGCTCCCCGCGCCGATCAGCTACCCCACCAAGCTCCCCGCGTCCGAGACCGGGCTCCTCGACATGAACATCGGCCTCGAGGCCGGGGCCTCGCACAAGCTGAAGCTCTCCTACGTGACCGAGTCGCCGTCATGGAAGCCGAGCTACCGCCTCGTGCTCGGGCAGAGCGGGAAGGTCGAGCTCGAAGCGTGGGCGATCGTCGACAACACGAGCGGCGAGGACTGGAACAGCGTCCGCCTCGGCGTCGGCTCCAGCTCTGCGCTCTCCTTCCGCTTCGACCTGCAATCGGTCCGCCTCGTCGAGCGCGAGACGCTGCAACAGCACGACCTCTTCGCGCTCGCCCCCCCGACCGGGGGGGCCACGTACGGCACCGAGGGGCTGCAGAAGAAGCTCATCGCCGACCTCGACGACCGCGTACTGCAGAGCGCGGTCGCCTCGCCGCCGCCGCCGCCCCCGTCCGTGGTCGCGTCCGGCGGTCGCATGAAGTCCAGGATCCAGGTATCGAGCGACGCCATGTCCGCTTCGGGGCGGCTCGGCGCCGGCCACAGCGCGGGCTCGGGCGGGGCCCCCGCGTCGGCGGCCCCCTCGGCGCCGATGGAGCAGGCAGAGCGGGCGCCCGGCTCCGACGGCATCTCGCGGATGGCGCAGTCGCTCCGGGGCTCGCAGGCGCAGGTCGTCATCGAGGGCTTCGCGCGGGACGACGACAAGGACAAGCAGGCCGCCAGCCTCGAGCGCGCCAACAAGCTCCGGGAGGAGCTCGTGCAGAGCGGCGTGAGCCCGAGCCAGCTCGTGGCCGTCGGGCGCGGCGCGCAGGTCGGGAGGAACGGCGGCGCGCGCGTCGTCGAGGCCCCCGCCCAGCAGTCCTCCGCGAAGCCGAAGCTCGACGCGAAGGACGCCGGAAAGGCCGAGGCGGCGCTCTCGGGCGAGCCGATCGGGACGTCCAACTTCGAGTCCGGCAACGTGACGAGCGTCGCGCGGGGGATGAGCGCGATGGTGTCGATCTTGAAGCGCGAGACCGAGGGGGAGGTCGTCTACCTGTACGACCCGGAGAGCGCGCGCGGCAACGGCCGCTTCCCGTTCCGCAGCGTCCACTTCAAGAACCCGAGCGACTCGGCCCTCGAGACCGGCCCCGTCACCGTCTTCGGCGAGGGGCACTTCATCGGCGAAGGGATGGCCGAGCCCATTCCCGCCCACGGCTCGGCGTTCGTCCCCTTCGCGCTCGACCGGCAGATCGTCGTCGACCAGGCGACCGGCGAGACGGATGAGATCGCCCGCATCCTCGCGGTGCAGCGCGGCGTCTTCTCGACCGAGGTGCAGCACCGGCGAAAGACGACCTTCACGATGACCAACCGCCTCGACGAGCGCGCGACGGTCTACGTCCGTCACACGGTCCCCGAGGGCTACAAGCTCGCCGCGCTCCCGCCCGGGGGCGGCGAGGAGAAGCTCGGGTCGGCGAACCTGCTCAAGGTCGTCCTCGAGCCGCGGGGGAAGCTCGACGTCGCCATCGAGGAGGTGACCCCTGTCTTCAAGACGATCGACGTCAGGACGCCCGAGAGCATCGAGCAGGTGCGCTTCTTCCTGTCGCGCGCCGCCGTGGCGGGCCCGCTGAAGCAGCAGGTGGACGCGCTCCTCAAGCTCAACAAGGAGATGGCCGACATCGACCAGCGGGTCGCCACGACCCGCGAGCAGATGGGCGAGTACCGCACGCGGATGAACGAGCTGCACGACCAGATCTTCTCGCTGAAGGCCGTGCGGACCGCCGGACCGCTCATGCAGAGCCTCGAGTCCAAGATGCAGGAGATCAGCGACAAGCTCTCGAAGGCCACGATCGATCTCGTCGCGCTCGAGGAGAAGCGGATGGTCGCCCGCGTTCATTTCCAGGACGGCGTCGCCGACCTCTCGCTCGAGAAGGCCGACGCGGAGGCCAGGAAGGCTCCCTAGGGGCCGGCCCCCCTCCCCGGGAGGAGCCGGACGAGGAGATCCGCAGCGCGCGAGTCGACGTCGGGGCCAGGTCCCCGAGGAGGGGGTTCGCCGAGGGCGAAAGCCGGACGCCGCGACAGAAGTGACCGGACCGGGGCCGCGGAGGTCGGGCGACGAGGATCCGTCGTTCCCGTCCGCCATGACCGCGGTCGCCCGCGCGCCCCCCAGACAAGCAACCGCCCACCCTCTTTCGAAGGTGGGCGACCGGTCAACGTCTCCCGTAAGCCGAGTTCTGTTCCGCGCGGTGGTCACCCCTCGCGCGGCGGCGATCATTCCTCTAGGACGACCGTTACCGGTCGCCTCAAGCAGCCAACCCGCAGGCTCGGGCGAGTCGCCCTTCCTCGGACGCGCGCGAACGCGCTCCCGAGAGACCTTGCGGTCATGCCTGCCTACGCGGCCTTGCTCCCGATGGGGTTTACCTTGCCGTCCCCGTTACCGTGGACGCGGTGGGCTCTTACCCCGCCGTTTCACCCTTACCGTCCGCGCTCGCCTTGCGGCGGATCGAGGACGGCGGTCTGTTCTCTGTGGCACTCTCCTCGGCGTTGCCGCCACCGGGCGTTACCCGGCATCGCACTCTGTGGAGCTCGGACTTTCCTCCCGCCAGCGAGGCTTGAGCCACGCCAGCCGGCGATCGCCTGTTCGACGTTGACGGACTGACCGTAGCAGGGTCCCGGCCTGCGCTCTACAGGAGCGCGAGGCGCTCGAGGGCGACCGAGACCTCGCACGCCGGGAGGCCGACGACGGCGGAGTAGGAGCCGTCGATGCGCGCCACGAACGCGCTGGCTCTCCCCTGGACCGCGTACCCGCCGGCCTTGTCGAGGCCCTCGCCGGTCGCCGCATACGCGCGCGCCGCCTGCCGGTCGACCGGGCGGAACGTCACCCGCGTGCGGACGGTCTCCTCGTGCAGGAAGGCCCCATCCTCGGGGCTGGCGAGCGCGAAGCGCGTGTGGACCTCGTGCGTGGCTCCCCCGAGCCGCTCGATCATGCCGCCGGCGTCGGCCACGTCGGCAGGCTTCCCGAGGATCGAGCCGCCGCGCGCGCCGGGGAGGATCACCGACGTGTCCGCCACGAGGACGGCGGACGCGGACCGGCGCAGCTCGGGCGGCAGGCTCGCGCGGACCGCGGCGAGCTTCGCGCGGACGACCCGCACCAGGTAGTCGTCCGGCGCCTCCCCGGGGACGACGTCCTCGTCGACCGAGGCCACGAAGACCACGTGGGGGACGCCGAGGCTCGCGAGGATCTCGCGGCGGCGGGGCGAGGCGCTCCCCAGGATGAGCGGGCGCTCCTCGGTGGGGACAGGGGGCATGTCGCCTCAGCCTCGCAGGTAGCCTTCGAGGACGGAACCGTCGTCGCAGAAGGCCGTGACTCGCCCGCTCCCCGCGGAGAGCGCGCGGACGGTCGCGCCGGCGACGCCCACGGTCACTCCGGCCCGGACCCAGCCACCGGCCCCTCGCCGCAGGATGCGTCGGTCCTCGCCGCCGGCCCAGAGCCCCCCGTCGCTGCTCTGCGTGACCGCCGTCAGCGCGCGCGTGGTCTGCACCGCCTCGAGCCGCGCCTCGAGCGTCGGCAGCACGTGAAAGACGAACCCCCCCGCGCCCACGGCGATGGCGCCGCCGTCTCCGGCGGGGGCGAGCGCGAGGAGCGGCTGCGGGCACACCTCTGCGGCGAGGCTCACGCCGTCCTTCAGCACCGTGACCACGCCTCGATCGCCGCAGGCGAACGTCCGACCGTGGATGCGGCTCACGGCGCGGAGGGGCCCAGCCTCCGGGACCCGGGCCCACGCGAGCGCCAGGACGCTCGCCTGCTGCAGGTTCATCGCCGCGATGACGCCCACGGCGCCGCCGTGCGTGAGCTGCTCACCCGCGAGCAGGATGCCCGTCGAGTCGGCGTAGGCGCCGTGGAAGACGAGGCCCGGGAGCCCGAACGTGAACGGCGTGTACGTCCCGTCCGGCGCGCGCAGGTGCACCGTCGAGGAGGCCCCGGCGACCACGACGTGGCTCCCGAACCACGCCAGCGCCTCGACCGTCGCGGGCGCGACGAACCTCGGCAGCTCCAGGCGCGTCCAGGCCAGACCGCTCCAGTAGGCGAGCCCGTCGGCGCCGATTCCGACCGCGTTCGAGCCGTCCTGCGAGAGGGTAATCGCCCGGAGCGGCTTTCGCCACGCCGGGGCGGCGCGCATCTGCCAGTGCATCGGAGGGACAGACGGGGGGGGCGCGCCCGGGAGCTCGACGCTGTTGCGGCCTCGACCGGCGTCGGCGGAGAACGAGGGGGCCGAGAACGAAGGGGCGGAGAGCGACGCCGCGTCCGCGGAGAGCGTCGCGCCGTCCCCCGAGACCTGGGAGGCAGGCCCCGAGAAGACCGCCCGGTCGCCCGGTCCCGAGGCCCCCACCGCGGGAGGCCGATCGCTCATGCGCAGGCCCGCCGCCGGGCCGAGCCTCGACAGCGCGTCCTCGACGGCGTCGTGGAAGAGCGTGACGGTCGCGTAGCGCGCGTCCGGCGAGGACGCGAGCGCGCGCGAGAGGACGCCGTCGAGCGCGGCCACGACGTCCGGGCGCGCCCGGAGCTCCGACGGGAGCCGGTCTCGCGTCTTCGCGAAGGTCGGCCGGTCCCCCTGCAGCAGGATGTGCAGGACCATCAGCGGATCCGACACCGGGAAGCACGGCTCGCCCGTCAGCATCTCGAAGAGGATCGCGCCGAGCGAGAAGACGTCCGTCGGCTTGCCGACCCGCGGGTTGCCCCGCTCGAACTGCTCGGGCGGCGCGTACCCGACGGTCGCGCCGGCGAGCGCGACCGTCCTGTGGAGCGAGTCGCCGAAGACCTTGGCCAGCCCGAAGTCGGTGACCTTCGCGATCTCGCGGGCCCCCTGGCCGTGCATGGTGTCGATGAGGACGTTGGACGGCTTCAGGTCGCGGTGGACGATGTTCTGCGCGTGGACGTCGCGCAGCGCGAGGACGATATGGCGGAGGATCCGGCGGGTCCGCTCGAGGCCGAGACCGTCGCCCCGCTCTCGCGCGAGCGCCGCGGCGAGCGTCTCCCCCTCGACGTACTCGAGCACGGTGAACGGGAAGGTCCAGGTGTCGGCCGT
>Ga0316217_10002951_pt1 | contig 19957 bp, 23 predicted proteins | sample 1anoAmetaG_FD_203633 | JGI IMG/M metagenome (GOLD analysis project Ga0316217, IMG submission 203633) | Freshwater microbial communities from Trout Bog Lake, Wisconsin, USA - 1anoA | ecosystem: Environmental > Aquatic > Freshwater > Lake > Hypolimnion/Profundal zone | place: USA: Wisconsin...
TTACAGCTAAAAATCGTAGCAAGCACAGTATTAGCGTTAGGGATATTCGGAGGGGGGCTTTGGACCGGGAAACAGGTTTGGAAGCCCAAGATTGCCCAGGTGATTCCACAAGCCCAGATCAACCTAGCGGGAGGGGCTGTGATAGCCCCCGTAAGGGGGGATCCAGGGGCAAAGCCTCTGATTCCCCAGGTGCCAGCCGGGTACAAGGTGCTGAGGCAGGGGCAAGTATTCGTATCACCAGGGGCAACGGCAGAAACGAATGGGCAAAGCCCAAAGGGCGATCAAGCCAATGGGGCCAACCCCCCAGCTATACCGAAGATTGATTGGGAATTGCTAGGGGATCCGCAGGGGAATGAGAGGTTTGCCGTAGCCTCACCTGATGGCCAGATTGAGGCTGTAACCGATGTGGTGGTTTCTGGGCCACCATCGGCCCCGGTAATCCGTCCCAACGCTCTAGGGGCCTCCTGGGATCCAGCAAACGGCACCTATGGGGTTTGGTACAGCCGGGATTGGCATTTGATTAGAGCCGGGGTAGAGGTAGACCAAATCCGGGTTAGCGGAAATACCACGTTAGCGGCAACTGTAAAACTAGGAATTATCTTTTAGAGGTATAGCGTATGAACGTTTCACCTGATTGGAAACTGTCTGCCAATTTAACCGTTGCAACCTTTACTCATAGCAATAAGGCTATTGCCAATGGAATTGATAATTCCATGCCTGATGCATACTTAGAGTTTGCAACAGATTGGGCCACTAACATATATGAACCGCTTTTGCCGTTGCTGGGGGTATCGGTCCATATTGATTCCGGCTATCGGGATCCCAAGCTTAACCAGCTTGTTAAGGGGGTTTCAACCTCACAGCATTGCAACGGGCAAGCTGGGGATTGTGTGCCAGCTATGAATATCCTCAAAGCGTTTAAGGTGATTGTGAGCAGTGGCCTAGCCTGGGATCAGTGCATTTTTGAGGGATCCTGGATCCACCTAAGCTATCTAGCTGGAAAGAATAGGCATGAAATCTTAAAGCACAATGCAGACGGTAGCTATACCCATCTAACCAAGGATCAAGCTTTAGCTCTGGAGAATTAATTTATGATTTTGTATGACCGGAAGTGTGCCTCTTGTGAGGAAATCTGGGAACAATTTGAAAACCTCTATTGTGAGGAAGCTTGCAATTGCCCTATTTGTGGTGGGATTAAAACGGCAAATAGGCATGTTGCAACCAGCCATTTTGCAATCTATGGATACTCAGAAAGTAATGGGTATTCTTGATAAACCGCTCCCATTATGGTCTGCCATCGGACTAGGGCCATAATGCGTAGACCCAGAGAAACCGTTAATTTTCCTGGGTTCATCGGTTTTGAAAAATCCCTTTATGTAGGGGGTATGCGATGCATCCAGGGGAAAAGTATTCTATGGAAAATAACTTCAAAGTAACCATTAAGAGGGGCCAGCAAAGGAAAACCGCCATTATGGGTGGCTCTGGGGCATGGGAAATACTGGTATTCATGTATGAAACCGAGCTAGGCCGGAAGGCTACGGAAGATGAATTGCATAAGGTATTTGTAATCAAGGGCAAGGATACTTTGGAACATATTGAATACTACCAAGCCAGAGTAGGGGAAACCCTAATTACCGTTAGCACCCGCTAATTAACTAACAATAGGATGGAATTATGAGTAGCATAGCGTTAGCTGTCTTTGTGAATAATGGTTGGGTTGTGCTAGAGGATGGGTACCCAGTGCTAACCCTAGAGGGTAAGGCCCAAGTGATATTGAATCTCAGAGCCAGGGATAGGGAACGATCAAACCGGCACCTATATAGATGTTAAACGGGGGCCAGCAGTGGCCCCGTTTAAGTTATCGTTTGGAACCGAATAGTGTAGCATTACACTAGCTATAATGTGGCATTTTGCACTTATAGTGGTAAAGTGCAAGCGTAACTCTAGAGCAACGCTTTAAAGTAGCATTATCCTTATTCAGATCATAGACGTAAAGCTAGATAAACCCTTAGCTCCAAGTGCAATAGCATATCTAATAGTTTTATGCAACACCTAGGGTTTTTATTGGTTACTCTGCTAATTTGCCTTTGTCCTAGTGGCCATTGGCTTTCAGGGCTTATGCCTATTTTGGCATGGCCATTGCATTTACAAGGTATCCCACAAAGGGGTAAGAGGAGCAGGAATGAGCAAACGCAAAATGCAAGCTTTCAATCAAGGCGGTCAAACCATGATCCCGGTATCCGAGGTGAAAGCCTGGGTACAGTCAGTGTTAGATGACCCAATCGAGTTTGTGAAGGAATCCACAGATAGTAATCTCAACCCTAAACAATTCCGTGAGCGGCTGGAAGCTCTGTTGAATCTCTAAACCCTAACCGGCCTCTCATTCCGGGGGGCCAATTCTCAGGAGAACACCATGTCAACCTATCAATACACTGAAACCCTAACCAAAGGACAACAGGCTAAGTTGAATATAATTCTAGTGGATCACCCTGAGGCAATAGTGGTACGCACTAACTCTGAATCATCCTGGGTAACTGCACACAAGCGGTTTGGGCAATGCCGGGTAATTGGTTACACCACGTATCATCATGCAACTGTGGCAACCTGGGCTCCCTGTGATCTGGAATATTTTAAAGAGGAAGCGGAGCGTATTATGGCCTCTGGTATTAAGTGGGTTACAAATAGGCAGTTGGTCTAAGGAGAACACCATGAAAACCGATAAAATGATTACCCAGGCACTAGGGTTAGGAATGACCGGGCCAATGATTATTAAGGCCCTGGCCAAAGCCTATGCAATTCCCCTCAGGGGCAAGGATCTTGGCCTAGGGGTATCCATTGAGATTGAGCAAGGCTGGCCCCTCAGCATTTACCCAGGCTGTAAGCACAGTTGCGAACCGGGCGGATCCCACGTTGTTTCCACCAATAGCACCCGGTCTATCACGTACCGGCCCCGGTATTCCGCTTCATCGGCTGAGGTGGTAGCCGCTCTAGTTGAGCTTGTCTGGCCCTGGGGCATCAGTAACCGGATGGGCCGTTAGATCGTCTAGCGGTTCCTGGGGCCGGGATTTCCGGTTGGGTTGTTCCGGCCCCTACTTTGAAAGGATTTTGCAATGGAAATTAAAGTTAATGAAAGCTCTTTTCTGGCTGAGGTTAAGGCCCTTGTGAACCTTAAGGCTTGTCGCACTAGGCTTAAGCATGAAGGCTGGATCCTAAGCCTACATGAGCTAGAAGATATCATGTATGCCAGACTGGATGCCGCTAAGGATACCTCTATTATCTCTGTACCCAGAAAGGATAGGTATAGAGCGGTAAGACAAGCTGGGCTATCTGTTGAATGTGCGATTATCGCAGAGCAAATGCTTAACGAAATTAATTAATTCCTTTTGGAAAGGGGAACCAATGAAAGACAAGCATCTAAATTTTGCCATCCTGATTCTTGGGACAATTACGGCTATCCTCTATTATTATGCAAAGAAGGGTTAACCATGAATCACAGACTGAAAATTAAGCCCAAGCTTTTCCGGCCTCAGCCCATGACAGAACAGGAACAGGCCGATTATTTGATCTATGCCGAATTGAGGGATCAGAATATTTCAACCTATACCTATTGCTATTCTGAGTACCAGGGTAAATTCAGATTCGTTGGTAACAGTATTGGTTTTGGTATTCCATATGCATTACAGTTCACAAATCCTCAAAAGATTGAAAGGAGTAGCAGCGTTGGTTATGCAATTCTGCCAAACGCTGACCCTAACGGCCTATACTCCCCATCATCGGCTGAGGGTACGTTTATTCTGCTGAAAAATCCCAATGGGGATGAGGTTAAGCCGGTCTACTTTGAACCGAGAATGACCGTAACACCATTTAAACTCCCTGCAAATATTGTTGCAGATTAAAAATAGAAATCCTCTTTGTATAGGAATACGTCTAATGCCGGTGGGGCCGGTGGACGAAAAAGAAATTAGAGGTTCTAACCCTCAAAAGAAACGCTAAGAACATTGATTGCCTTTTCAAAATCCCCCCGTTGATGCCTGGGTAGCCGCTTTAACAAGTGGGTAGCACACCAGAGGTTAGACAGACAACGGGGGCCTTTGAGGCATATTGCCATGCATCAATCTGAATATCTAGAAACACTTAAGCGAATAGAAACGCTTAAACTCCAAAATAATTCCTCAGACTTAAAGGAGTTGCTGGAATTAAATAGGGTGGTTTGGGAATATGAAAAATCCCTTGAAACCACTATTGGCCAAACTAGGGCAAGGAAAGCTCAGCCGGTAGAGCCAGGGGAAAGCTTTGAATCTCAGATTCATAGATTGTTTGGAGTCTAGCCATGTATCAATGGTCCTATTGTAAAGGTGGGATTCCAACCAACATAGATGGAATCAATCTAATTAAGTGGAACGCTTGGCCCCGAACTGTTACCGGGGATTGGGCAACGCTGGTTACAAGCCTATACCGGGTTAACGAGATACCCCATTTTTACCCAGATGGTAGCCCAATAGAGGCGCAACATGATGCAAAAATGTGTGCCCCTAGCATTTCTGGGGCAGTCTACCCAGAGGGGCAGAAACGGGGAAAGGAATTTATCCAGTCTATCAATCTGCTAATCATAGACGTTGATAACAAGGGTGAACCTGAAACCCAGCTAAACTGGGAAACGGCTATGCAGCTTGTCTCATACCTGCCATACCGACTAGTGCTATACACCACTTACAGCAACTCAGAGGAACGGAATAAGTTTAGGATTTTGCTACCACTAGCAAAGGGGGTAAAACCTGACCTTTGGCCGGAATACCTGGAATGGGCTATTGCCCAGTTGGGCTTAAGCCAATACCGGGAAGCCATGGATTTAGGCTGTATGCGAAAACCGGCCCAAGTGTATTTCATGCAAGGGGCTTGGGATCCAGAGGGTATTCAAATTCAGTGGAAAGATGGGGTTGATTTACCAGTTCCAGAGGAAACGGATTTGATGGTTATCCCGGTTCCGGACCTTCCGGGGGTGCCATTCAAACCCGGCTTGAGCGATACCGATTTCAGCCGGGTTAGATCCTACAATGTGGACTTAAATACACTGGATTTGATCGGGGTTTTAAGGCAATTAGGCATAACTATGTCAACAGAACAAACCATAGCCGGGGGAGTTAAGGTTAGGTGCCATTGCCCTTGGGCAAAAACCCATACCGGGGGCCGGGATGATGACGGATCCTATGTTATCCAGGTTGACGATAAGTGGCCGGTTTTCCGTTGCAGCCATAGTAATCATCAAGGGTTTGGCTTACTTGACGTACTAGATTTAGCCGGTCCTAGAATTGTTGCAATGCATGGTGACCCATACGTTAAACCAGCTAGACCATTTGTAGGAATTAAATCATTGAAACTAGGAGATTCAAATGAGTAGAGGAACAACACTAACACCAGAGGCCGAATTAGCCAGAATTCGCAACGGTATCAAGCAATCGTTGGAAATGACGGAAAAGCAGGCGCCCAGAGCGGCTGGGGGAAATCTGGTTACGATCATGGCTGAGGATCCAGATTTAGGGACTCAGCTAGCAGTAAATGATATGTCCCAATCTTTGAGCCTTTCTGGGGGTGAATTTGGGGAACCTCAAATTAGCAATATTCAGAAAATGCTATTGGTTTCATATGGTTTGAACTTTTCAAGAGGGGCTATCTCTGATGAGGCTAGGAGCCAGGGTGAGCGGCACAGATTCAACCCGGTTAAAGCGTATCTGGAATCACTCCCAACCTGGGATGGCACTAGCCGGATGCAATCAATTCTAGAGGATGTATTGCACGTTGAAGCAACCGTTTTGAATAAACTATATATATCAAAATGGCTCACAGCGGCCGTAAAGCGAATCATGGAGCCAGGGTGCAAGTTTGATAGTCTCCTAGTGCTAGTGGGGCCTCAGGGCCGCAGGAAAGGCATGTTCTATGAAACCCTTGGGGGGGATTTTTACGGTTCCCCTGATTTTGGAAGCCGGGGGGTTGGCGATAAGGATAGTAAGATGGGACTTTTCAAAAACTGGATTAACGAAATTCAAGAGGTTGATAAGCTTAATGGCAAGGTTGATGCTAGAGAATTGAAAACCCTACTCTCTACCAGAGAAGATCAGTTCCGGCCCCCCTATGGGCATAAGGTGGAAACCTACAAACGGCAATTTGTTCTAGCTGGATCAGCCAATGAACCAGAGGGTTTGCTTGTGGACCATACCGGAAACCGCAGATGGTGGATTATCGAAATTGGGGATCAACCCATAGATATTGAATTGCTGATTACAATCAAAGATCAACTTTGGGCTGAGGCTGTGGCCCTTAATAATTCCGGATACCAGATATGGCTAGATGAGGATCAACAATCGGCCCAATCGGAAGCTTCAGTGCAATTTGAAGCCTATGATCCTTATACAGATTTACTCTCAGCGGCAACAGCTAGGCTTGAGGGGGCCATTCATAGTGCATGGCACCGGGGGAATGTTAAGGGGTTGAGACTTCAAGAGATTTTCGATTGCATGGAATTACCCGAGCATCTAAGGGTTTCTGGCTCCGCCATGGCGGTAAGAGTGCTAGGGCCTCACTTGAGGAAGAATGGTTGGGGAAAGGAAAAACGGGGAACGGCTGGAACTAATCAGGCTTGGAGATGGTATCCGAGGAACTGGGATGAAATCGTAGCTCGCAAGGGCACTGGACCAATACCGGCTATGCCTTGGCTGGGGGGTAATGTGCAGGAATTGAGGGTGATTCCTGAGTAAACTAGTAAGAAGCTTATTCCGGCCCCCTACTTTGGGGGCCTTTTCAATGAGTGTTGTGTTTTTCAATATAAATTTGGTGTTGATATAATTAGGCTTACCTTTCTTACTAAATCACTCGGGATTATAAGAAATGCGGGTATTTTCCAAGGCCGGATGGCTGAAAGCTTAAAAATGGGGTTTTTTGGTATATTTCCGGCATGAAATCCAATACAGATCCAGTCAAATCCAATCAAGCCGGGTTGCTGAAACCTTAGTCTAGCTAGGTTAGATCCACTAAATCCACTAAATCCACTCATTTTTATAAAATAGATAGTAGTAGTAGTAGCTGGTGTACATATATAGAGGGAAGTTTACAAAAACCACTGGATCTAATGGATTTGTGGATTTGTCTATATATATCAACACTTACAAAATACTTGAACTGGATTTGACTGGATTTGACTGGATTTAGGGGTGTGCCCCCCGGCGTTGACCTTTTGGTTACTTTTAAAAACGGGGTTTTCCCCAAAACCGGGGAAAACTAAATGTATCCCTTTAGGTAGGGGTAAGGATATGTCATCAGACTACACAAGAGCAATTCAGTTTCAGCTACGGCAACTGGCTAAATTCCAAACCCTATCTGCCGAGAAACCGGCCTATGTCCAATCCACAACCTCAACAATGCTGGCCCTAGAGGCTCTAAGGATGATTGAAACCCTAGGGTACAAGCATCAACTCTTAGCAACCGTGAAGGAAATTAAACATGCCCAAGCCAGACAAGATTCACAGTTACCTTTGGACTAGCGATTATAGAAAGGCTCTGATTAAAAAAGGTTACCTCTATTATAGAATTGACTATAATATGATTAGGATCAGAGCCGATGAAAATCCAGGGTTTAGCCTTATTGAAATTTGAAATTGCCTTTAGGTAGGGAGACATACTTTCAGAATGACCACTTTATTTAACGCAGCCGATGTGCTGAGTATGGAGGCTGAGATACTGGCCATATTGCCCACGGCAAAGGCCATTAAGCATGTTTACTTTAAATCCAGTGTTGCTGATTACCTTTATTATCATTGGATGGTCAATAACTTTGATACCCGGATCTTTCAGTATTGCTTTCCACTAATTCAAGCGTTAATGCTCAAAAAGGTTAACCTTTTGATGAACCATAACCAGCGGGAGGTTTTCAATATACTTTGCCTGGATCTTATGGAATCCATGGATAAATATGATGTACTAAGAGGATCCACAATTTACAGCTATGCAACCCAAACCGTATCATATAGGATTTTGGATTTCAACAATGAAGCCAGAATCAGGAATGCCAGATTAGCCCAAGGGAAAACCGTATGGGAAACGGTACAGCTAGACTCAGAACATGATAAGCCAATGGAAATGATGGATTTTGCAAACCTGTGTGATTTCCTGGATTTTGTTAACAAGCTTAAGCGGATTGAAGGCCCAACAGCCAACCGGATAATTTCAAGCCTCTTGAATACCCTGAAAAACACCCCAGCCAAAGCAAGCCTTGGAAGAGCAACCCTAGAGCAGCTAATCACCACAGAAACCGGATTGCCCCCTTTGATAATCCAAAATTATTTAAACACCATTTGCAAACGCTATGTAAATGCTGATCTTCCCTGGGATTAAGAATTATCTTTTAGTGAGGATTATATGGGTATCTCAATCAAAATTAATAGAGAAGCAATCATGCAGGAGCTAATTGGGTTAGGCCAGGAAAAGCAAGGGCCTTTCATCCTAAGCCGTACGCTCAATCTATTAGCTAAAGAGATTCAATCCGCTGAAAGAATCCATGTCACTGATGCCACAAAGGTTAAACGTCCAGGCTGGATCAAGAATCAGATTAGGATTGATAGCGGTACATGGGCAACCAAGACAAGGTTAAAGGTAAAGATATACGTTACAGATCAAGCCTCATTCTTGGTGGATCTAGATGAAGGCAATGAACATATACCCATTGGTGGCAGACAATTCCTTGCTGTGCCATCAACCAAGGCATTTGGTTCAAAGGTAATAGGCAAAGATAACCCACTAAGGATAGTAAACCTGCACCTGAAAGAATCCCCTAATGGGCAACTTAAAGGGGATCTTAGAACCTTCACTGTTGGCCACAATGGAAAGAATAAACATCCTCTGATCCTTCAACGGGTATCGGCATTGAAAGCTAAACGCTCTAGAGGATCTATTGCTAGCATGGGTGCAAAGACTGGCCTTAGATTGCTCTATACCTTAGTGGCCCATACCTTTAGGCCCAAGAAGCTTAGATGGTATGACGTAGCCAATGCCACTGTTATACATGAGCAAGAGGGGATATGGACAAGTGTAATGATTGATGCACTTAGAACAGCAAGGGCCAAGGCTTAACGTTATGATAAAACCAAAGAGTTTAACAATAAAACCAACAGATATAAGGCCGGGTCCTCTTGGAAGATATTTTTTAAGAGGGTGCCGAATCGACCCTTCGCGTTTTGTACACAGTAGGTAAAAATTTGCCCACCACCTTCTAGAAAGTGAAAATTTATGGCTACCCGAGGTAGGCCCCCTAAACCAAAACCAGTGCCAGCACCCAAACCCCCGGCCCCCGTTTCGGAGGCCCTTAACCTGGACAAACTTAGCCAGAAAGATTTAGGAAAGATTCTGAATTTTTCCCCCCGGACTATTCGGGATTGGATTGTAGCTGCTCAAGAGACAGACAACCCATTCCCGAGCCACCTGGATAGCGGCAACACCCTTGTTTACCGGCTGGCTGAGGTTGTGGCTTGGTTGCGGGAGGATGCCGCTAGAAGGGCAACGGCAAGGCTTGAATCAAGCCCAGTGAATCAGGCTGAGGCCCAGCTTCGCAAGACAACGGCTGAGGCCACCTTGAAGGAAATCAGCATTGCCAGGGAGCAAGGCCGGTTGGTTGACCGTGAAGATATTGAAACCACCTGGAATGGTGCCCTATCCCGGTTTAAAAATGTCCTACTCAACGGTAAGGGTACCTTTGCTGATAAGGTAATGGCCCTAGAATCAGCGGATTTTATTTCTATCTCAGAGGTTTACAGCAATCTAATTCATGATGCCTTGGTGGAATTATCTGAATTGGTTGTGGATACAACCGATGATGAGGTAGAAACCGTTGAAGTTGATCTTCCGGGTAAACGCTAATGAAAGCCAGCCAACTTTTGCAACAGTGCCTAAGCACACTTAAGCCACCTAGAGAGTTGGCCCTATCAGATTGGTTTGAGGAAAATATTGTCTTAACATCAGGGGCCAAGAAAGGTAAATGGGATAGAACCTATGCAGCCTATCAGGCCGGTATCATGGATGCTATCTCTGATCCAAGGTACGAAAAGGTTGTGGTGTGCAAATCCGGCCAATCCGGTATTACCACCGTTGGCCTAGCCGGGTACATGCTCTATTCAATTTTCCATCGGCCTAGTGATATCTGCTATATTCGGCCCAGCATTTCAGACGCTAAGAATTTCTCAAAGATGGAACTGAAAAACCTGCTGGATGGTAACAAGAAATTCAGTAAATTTTTCAAAGACAATAAGGGCAAGGAAGGCAGCAACACCATCCAAATTAAGATTTTCCCTGGTGGTAGCCTCAGATTGCTTGGCTCTGGATCCGCTAACCAGATTGCCGGTTTCAGTGTCCAGGTAATGCTAATGGATGAGGTATCCAAGTTTGAGGCCCTTAAAGAAGGTAACGTTATTGATTTGGCGGATACCCGTACTAAAACCTGGGAAGGCCGGGGCCGGAAGATTGTCTATGTCTCAACCCCAGAGCTTGCCGGTAACCCTAATGATGTGTATGAGATATACAAAACCCATTCAAACATGGGGGAATTCCACGTACCCTGCCCTAAGTGTGGACTATTCCAGGTAATTCGGATGGGCAATGTTAAGTATTCCCATTGCTTACCGGCTCTAGATGATATCTATATTGAGTGCATTAACCCTGAGTGCAAAGCCCATATCAATGAAAAGCAACGGCTGATAGCCGTTAGAAAAGGTAAATGGGTTTTCACTAGGCCAGAGATTACAGATTTTGCCGGGTTCCAATTCTCAGATTTAATTTCACCCTTTGGCTGTGCCGCAGACGGAGGTGGGTTGAAATCTATTGTTAAGAAATGGATAGGCATAGGAACCGATAACCTAAAGCGCAAGAATTTCATCAATGAAACGCTAGGCGAGGCTTGGGAGGAAAGGCTAGAGAATAAAATCTCTGATGATATGCTTTATAATCGCAGAGAAAAATATGATGATTTAATCCCCTGGGGTGTGGGAATGCTCACCATGGGGGTAGACGTACAGGATAACCGTTTGGAATACAGCATTTGGGGTTGGGGCCTCAATGATGAAGCCTGGCTAATTGAGCATAAAATAATCATGGGTAGCCCAGGCTTAGATGAGGTTTGGGATGTATTAAATAAGGCTATTTATAAAACCTATCCCCATGCCAGCGGTATTCAGATTCCCCTAGATAGAGTCTGTATCGATACCGGGGGCCACTTCACCAGCAAGGTTTATGGCTATGTCCACAAGAAAGGGCCGGTTGTGGTACCCATCAAGGGTGCTGAGGCTGTGGGAACCCCCATGATCCCGGCCAAGGGGGTTAGATCCGGCCCCAGGAGCATTACCCGGTTTGATCTTGGCACCCTCACAATCAAGGATCAGATTTTCAGCTATTTACAAAATCCGAATGAAGGGCCTGGGTATATCCACTTTCCCGAGCATCCAGACGCAGACCATTCGGAAAATGATGTGGAATATTTTAAACAGCTAACGGCTGAGGTTCCGAGCTATCGCTATGTCTCTGGCCAGAAAACCAAATATTATCGGCAAATCAGGGATAGAAACGAAGCCTTGGATTGCATGGTCTATGCCTATGGTGGTTTTAAAATGGTCAACTTTAACAACCTGCTAGAGAAGCGGCTAGCTGGCCTTGAATATCAGCCCCCGGTTGAGCCAGAGGAACCCACCCCAGCACCGGAACAGCAACCGGAAGCACCCCAGCCACAGCCCCAGCCACAGCCCAAGGCACCCATACCAGCAATCCCTGCACCTAAAAGGGCACCTTATCAGCTACCAGCGTTGAAACCTTATAGATTCTAGAATTACTCTAAGAGGTTGAGACAATGATTGATAGGGATACTATTTTTCCAGTTTCACAGTTAACCCAAGGGGATACCTTTAATTGGGCTGTGGATTTATCTTCTGCTGGCTATACCCCGGATAGCTGGATCCTGAAATATACATTTAAGAAATATGGGGTGGATCCCTTTACTTTAACCTGTACAACACAGAATGGTATTTACCTTTTGAATGCCAGCCCCACGGTTACAGACGGTTACCCATACGGTAGGTTTGTTGTGGTGGCTGCTGTATTTAGCCTGGATGGCGAAAATAAATTCACGGTTGGCCAGACTGAATTAACTATTCAGCCAAATATGATAAGCAATCTTGACACTGATCCAAGATCCCATAATCAGCAAATGCTAGATAGCATTGATAAGGCTCTAGCCGCTTGCCTAACTGATGCCACCACGGAATATACAATAGGTGGAAAATCAGTAAAGATGAACAAAATTGAGCTTCAAAAAATGAGGCAGGTTTATGTTCAAAAGGTTAAGAAAGAAAATGGGCTTAAGACTGGAAATATGATTCAGTACGGCTTTGCACCTTTGCACAAGTGGGGTATGTAATATGTTCAAATTTGGAAATAAGAAGAAACAGGAATTGGAATTATTTGCCAAAATTGCTGAAAAGAATGCCGAGAAAAAAATTATCGGTAGATTAATGCAAAATTCTAAACTTTGGAATGCTGGTATGTTTGATGCCAGCAATAGTGATTGGATGGGAACCCTTCTCAGCCCAAATCAAGAGTTGAGGCAAAACCTTAAGGTACTCAAGCAAAGGGCCAGATATCTTTATCAAAATACACCTGTGGTTTTTTCAGCCGTAAGGAAGGCTCAACAGTTTGTAAAGCCTATCACCCTGGCCAGCAAGGTTACCACTAGCCGCAATGGCTTTAATATCAAGGCCAACAAAACGATTGAGGAATCTTGGGCCGATTTTTGCAAAATGGGAAACTTTGAGGTAAGCGGAAAATTTTCCCTTAACGATTGCATAGACCAAATGCTAATACAGCTATTCGTTGATGGTGAAATCCTGCTTAGAAAGGTTATGGGTAGGGGTAAGTATGGCTTTCAAATTCAATTACTTAATACGGATCAGCTAGTAATTGAAACTCACAACAGCCTATCCGGCCCTTATCAAATGTCTATTGAATATGATGAATTTGATAAGCCAACTAAGTATTTTATCCTAAATAAATTACCCACTGAGGGTGGATCAATGGGTACCGGGGCAACCGGGGCAACCCCCATACCCTTTGCTCCAGAGGAAATCATTCACGCATACCTGCCCCATGCTGTGAAAGCTGGCCGGGGGGTGCCCCTCATTGCGGCATCCATGAGCAAGATAGAGGCTCTGGATTCCTATGATAATGCCGTTGCTGTGGCCGCTAAGATGGCTGCTTGTACTAGCGTTACCTATGAGCAGCTTGGGCTGGATGATGAACCCTATGAGGGTGCCGCAGCCCAAGGGCCAGCCATGTTGCCGGGGGTTTCCCAGACTGGCTTAACACCTGGGATGGCTGAGGCCCTACCACCTGGGGTGAAAAAGGTTTTGCTTACCCCTAATCAGCCAACGCAAAGTTATTCCGAGTACACCAAGAGCGGCAAGAAAGATATTTCAACTGGTATCGGTTGGAGCTATAACACCCTCTATTCCGATATTGAGGATCCTAGCTTTTCCGGCATGAAATCAGCCCATACCCAGGATAGAACCTTTATTGGTGAGATTCAGCGGTTCCTAGTTGAAAAGGTTCTAGACGTTATCTTTTCTGATTTCATTGATAATGCCTGTGCCCTAGGAAAGATCAAGCTACCGGCTGGGCCGGATGGCTATGAGAGCTATAAGGCCCATGCCTTTGTAGGGGCCGGTTATCCATTTATTGATCGTCTTAAGGATACACAGGCAGATATAGCTGATCTAGATGCCGGTTTATCCACCTTCTCCGATATTTTAGCGGCTAGAGGCAAAGACTTTGAGGAACACTGCCAAACGCGACAAAAAGATAATCTGATTTTGGAACAGTACGGATTATCCATTACAAATCAAATTCCCACAAATAACCCAGCCATGGGTAAGCCAGGGGCAACCCCCAATACTGATGAAATGGTGGAAACAGAGGGTAAGCCAAGCCCCAAGGAACCTTTGGAAAAATAACTATTAAGAATTACTTTCAAGAGGGTTAATTATGAAGATTAATAGGAATCAGATACGCAGCATGGCCCTAGATGCCCCAGTCTTTAATGAGGATGGCACCTATGATATTACCTTTTCCTCTGAAAAAGGGGGCAACCGGCCCTATGGGTATGAGGTAGTAAAGCATGATCCCGGTTGCATCAATCTTAGTGATACAGGAAATGGCCTAAGCCTACTTTTCAACCATGATATGAATAAGCTGATTGGTAAGGCTGAAAATATCAGGATTGATCCTATCGATAAGAAAGGCCATGCCACCATCAGGTTTTTTTCTGATCCAGAATCACAGGCCATAGCAACCAAGGTTAAGGAGGGTGCCGGGTTCATTTCCTATCGTTACAGCATTGATGATTTTGAAATTCAGAAAGGGGAAACCAAGGAAGATCAACCAACCGTATTCATTACCAAATCCACCCCCAAAGAAATCTCTATCGTATCAGTACCCTTTGATTTCTCTGTTGGCATAAACAGAGCAGACGAATTAGAGGAAACCCTAGACGTTGAAATAGAGGCAAAGGAAGAAATCCCAGAGCCGGTTATTGAGCCTATCAAAACTGAAATTATTGATAATACAGAATTACCAATTAGTGAGGATAAATCCTTAACTTCATCCCAGACAATTTTCGTACAGGAGACTAAGAAAATGTCTACTAATGACCGTAACGAAATCCTTGCCCTTTCCGCCTATGCGGAAAAGCTTGGTGTAACCAAAGAATTCATGGAGCTTTCGGCAACCGATAAGCCTATGGATGAAATCCGCTCTGCTCTAGTTGACGTAATTAACGCAAAGCAGGTGCCTGTTTCAACCGCTAACGTGGAAGATTCCAAGGAAGTAGCCAAGAGCTTTTCCATTGGCCGCGCTATTGCGGCTGAGATGAGCAAGGATTGGAGCAAGGCCGGTTTTGAAGCCGACGTACAGCGGCAATGGGCAAATAAACAGCCCAACTATTCCGGTGGCTTGATTATCCCCCACGAAGCGCTTCGTGCTGGATCCGCAATGAACACCCAGACTGCGGGCCAGGGTAAGGAATTTGTTTACACCCAGTATGCCGGGTTTGTGGAAATGCTGAGGCCAGCTTGCTTGGCCGTAGCGAATGGTGCCCATGTTGTTGGTGGCCTAACCATGAATTACAGCTATGTCCAGGAAACAGCGGCACCCGCTACTTACTGGATTGGTGAAAACAGCGGAACTGATGTAACCCCTGTTTTGGATACCTTACAGAATAAGGTTCTATCTCCTAAACAGCTAATGGCCCAGATTCAGTTTACCCGTACCCAGATGGCTCAAAGCCCCGTTGCTTTTGACCAATTTGTAGCGGCTAGACTAATCCGTGAATTCGGTATTGCTATTGATGCAGCCGCTTTCGGTTCCTATGTCTCTGGTGGTGTGCTAGGTGCCCTTGCCAATGCTCCCTCTGGTGGCATCCTGCTTGATGGCTCAGTTCCTACCATTGCCGTTGGAAACGGAACCTCACCAAACAACAACATATCAACCCATGTTGCCAGTGTTCTAGCACTCAAAACCCAGCTAAACAGCAACAACGCTCTTAACGGGTTCAATCCTGTATTCATTACAACCCCTGGTATTCAGGGTGTGCTTGAATCCACAGTGCCCCCCGGCCTCACCTATGCCAGTGCCCCTTACTGGCATGATGGTAGCCTCTCTGGTTACAAGGCTGTGTCTACCGCTAACCTGCCTTCCACCATTGCTAAGGGTGCCTCTGGCAACATCTGCCATGCCATGATCTTTGGCGATATGTCACAGGAAACAATCGGGGTCTTTGGTGATATCGTCCTAACCCTTGATCCCTACACCCTTCTTGGCCAGGGTGCCGTTAGAGTTGTTGCCAATCAGCTTCTTGATGTTGGTCTAATTCGGCCTACCGCTTTTGCAAAGATTGTTGACGCAGTAGCTCTGTAAGTAGTAAGCAACTTAAAAGGGCCACCATCTAAACCGGTGGTGGCCCTTTTGGTAAAGGTGGCCAATGTCTTTTAACGATATGGTTAACTCAAATTCACCCTTTTTATATAATCACGCTGGAGATATGGTTGAATACAACGGCTTTCAGTCTAAAGGCCATTTGTTCTATGAACCAACCGAAACACTCCAAATGAACAGTAAGCAATATGCTGTGAATGACAATACCTTAACCCTTACATTGGCTACCGGATCCATTGGAACCATTACAAACAACACAGGAATTAAGGTTAAAGGTATCAAATATCAAATCAATAAGTATTTACCTCTATCTGATGGAAATGATACAAAACTTTGGCTATCTGAGGTGCATTAGTGTTTACCAATTGCCAAGCAATCCTGAATCAGATTCAATCGGATCTTCAGGCAGCTATTCCGGCAATACCTGTATTCATTGATGAACCCTTGAACCTTGTTTATGCGGATCTTCCTAACATTGCCCTTTACCCTGTAAGGGAAGATTTTGTATATGATGAAAGCTTTCAATCAGAGGATAAAAAACGGCTAATTATTCGGGTTGAGTTACGAATGGCTGGAGGCCCAGCATCCAGCCTATGCAGCCCGATCATCAACACCATAGCCGCAGCCATCAGAGCGGATCGAACCTTAGCCGGGATGGCTATGTATGTGGAATTACAGGGTGTTGAGTGGGCTAACGATACGGTTTCACAAGGAAAAGTTTGTGGGGCTTCCCTTGATATCCAGGTAGACAACCTGGTTTCCTAGAGGTTTTAATGAAAATTATTTCAACACTTACAAACTGGCTGGTTGAGGGTGTATGGCTTCCCCTTAATACGGAATTAGAGGTACTAGAATCTGAGGCCGGTATTTATCTAAAGCTAGAAGGCGTACAACTAGCCACTGAGGCTAAATCAACCGAAACAGAATTACCTATTAGTGAGGTATAAATCATGGCAGTTCTAGGAACCCTAAACCAATCCAAGAGAATTTCAGGCCCAGGCCAAGTTTACCTAGTGGCTTATCCCACTGGTGGCTATACAGGTGGTACCGATGCTTTAAAGGTTACCGCTCTTAAGGCTCTATTTTTCTCAGATTCCGCTACTGATGCTTGCCGGGTACTCATTCCTAGCATCTATTCTGATATTGATGCCAGCGGTATTGAGGTTAAGCTGAAACAGGGTAGCGTTGAATTTGATCCTAATGCCGGATCCAAATACAAAACCTCTAATGCACCTTCTGAGGTTACCGTTACCTGGGCCTATAAGGATCTTGATGCAAATAAGATTATTGACGCTTTCTCCGCCGTTGCTGGGGATACTTTCACCACTGCGGCTGCGGCTGGTGTGGCTGGCCGCAAAACCGTCATTCTTGGTAGACAGTCTGCCCCTCTGTATTGTGCAATCCTAATCCGCTATCCCTCAGAAATTGTTAGTGCCGGGGGTGTGGCTGAATTCCGTAATATCTATATCCCCTATGCGACCGTTACCCCTGATTGGACTATCAAAATCGACAAGAAATCAGTTAGCGTCTGTAAGGTTGCCGCAACCGGTATCTGTGATTGGAGCCTAGTTGGTACCGCCGCAATGCCCCCAGTTGCCCTAGCTGATGACGTTACAACCGCTGGCAGCTAGTAGCTAGCCGCAACACCCCAGCCCCCCAGCCTTGTAAACTGGGGGGTTTCTATTTACAACCATCAAAAATATTGAGAATTACCTTTATATAGGAGGCTCAATATATGAGCGAAATTTTTAACCTTTTGAAACTTGAATTAGCTTCACCCCTTATGGATGCCATGGAAAAGAAAGATCCAAAGGCAATTGTAAGCCTAGCCGCTCTGGCTCTAGCTGATAATCAAAGCCTTAAGCTTTATCAAGCTGGCAATACAGATGCCCTAAAGGTTTTCACAGATCAGGTTTATGAAAAACCCTATGAAGAGGTGGCCGCTCTGTTGCAGGGTTTTATTTCAGCATCAAGGAGATTTACTCTCATTCTGAGTGGCTGCAAGCCAGAGGAGGCAAATCAGATAATGATAGCGGCACAGAAGAGCTTTCGGGCCAAAATGGATTTACCATCGCAAGAAGAATAGCCTTAACGGCTGGTGGCTTTAATCAGGCTCTTGAATTGCCAGCGGTTGAGGCCCTAAGAATCCTGGAGGATGTACTTAAGCAAGCTGAAATTGATGCCTTTAAACATCAACAATTACTTTATTGCTCTAGCTTACCACTTTATCAAAATGCAACGGAATTACCAGAGGCCCCACAACCCCCAGATTGGTTGTTGGAAATGATTGAGGAATAACCATGGGTACCACTAAGCTAGAGTTGGAATTAACTGGTGAGGAATCAGGCTTAATAGCCTCACTAGAGCGTAGCATGGCCGGGATTAATTCCTTTGCCAAGGATGGCTCTAAGGCTATCGAAGGCATGGGGGGATCATTTGCACAGCTTACCAATTCCTTTGGTGCCATCAAAGAAGCCATAGCTGGGCTAGCTATTTTTGAATTCATGAAATCCAGCGTTGATGCCGCTGTGGAACTAGGGGCCGAGGTTAGACGGTTAAGCTCATTTTTCCAGATTGGATCCGAAAAAGCTGGAGAACTAGCGGAAGCTTTAAAGCGTATGGGTTCATCCCCTGATGAATTCATTACCATGGCCGCTAAGATGGATAAGCAACTTTTAAAGAATAGTGAAAGCTTTCAAAAGTATGGCATTGAAACCAAAACCATTGGTGAGGATGGAAAGATTCAATGGAAATCACAGGTTGATATTCTTACCGAGGTGGGAGCCAAGCTAAATAGCATTGAGGGTGATACGGCTAGGACCATTGCCGCTCAAGAGCTTTTAGGTAAAGGTGGTGCTGAGGCTGCACTTTATTTACAGAAACTAGCGGCAGCAGCCCAAGCATCCAAGGAAAATCTAGCCGCTATGGGTGTGGCTATTGATTATGATTCCCTGAAAACCCAATCAAAAGAATATGCCAAAACCCAGGCCGATATTAGCCAGGGTTTCAACGTCATGAAAATTATTGTTGGCCAGGAGCTATTACCATCCTTGATGGGCCTATTTAGTTTCTTTTCAACCCTCATGATTCCCGCAGCCCATGCCCTATCATTTGCCATCAAGGGATTAACCACAGGATTCTTCACCCTCAAATATATCATTGAGGATGCAATGGCCTATGTATCTGATCTTGTGCTAAAGAGCGTTAATTCTTTGGCCGGGGTTGGGAATATCGTTACAGCTATCCTCAATGGTGATTTTGGCAAGGCCAAGCAAATTTTCCTGCAAACCAGTGCAGAGCATATCAGGATAGATAACGAAACCAAGCAGGTTCTAATTAATAATGAGGATGATTATAACAATAAGCTTATTTCAATCTGGGGAGATGGGATTGAAAAGAAGAGAACCATTGAAAAAGATGGTACCACTGGGGGTAAGGTAACCGGCTCTAATGCTGAACGGGCCAAGGAAGCCAGCGTATTGAAATCCCTCCAGGCTGAAATGAATGCCCTTGATAAAGAGGATCTAACCTATCTGGATGCCTCAACCATTGCTCTTAAGGGACAGAAACAGCTAGACGAAGCCGATTTAAAGCTAAAGCAGGATCTAGGTAAGATTGATAGCATTTTGGCTGAGGATAAAACACCGGCAACAATTGCCGCAGCCAATCAAGCCAAAATGTCTGCCCTTATTGCGAATGATGACAAGGTAACCGCCATTCACAGAGAGGCTGCTGCGGCTAGAGCTAAGCTTTCCCTAGAGATAGCCAAGGTTGAGGAGGCTGGGGAAAGGGCACACCTGGGGGCCATGGAATCAGCCAAGCTGGATAATATCCAGAGGTTACGCTCCCTAGGCATTATTTCTGGTGAAGATGCTATTCAATTGGAAATGGCTATTCATGAGAAACAGCATAATGAGCAGATGGTTTCCTATGCTAGAGAGTTGGA
>Ga0316217_10002952_pt1 | contig 19955 bp, 12 predicted proteins | sample 1anoAmetaG_FD_203633 | JGI IMG/M metagenome (GOLD analysis project Ga0316217, IMG submission 203633) | Freshwater microbial communities from Trout Bog Lake, Wisconsin, USA - 1anoA | ecosystem: Environmental > Aquatic > Freshwater > Lake > Hypolimnion/Profundal zone | place: USA: Wisconsin...
CCTTGAATGGATATGTTTGGTTTGGCAAACTATCTAGTTCTTTGATTCTAAAGCTGACATTGACAAGAAAGTGAGGCAGGTTACTTGAGGCCCACTTTCAGTAAATTCATGATTACACTGTTCGCAGAGATTATTATGGAATGACTTTTTGTCTCTTCCTTAAATTTTTAGTAAAACTAGCGATTCCTCTTAACTATTTAGATGTTTTTTCTCAGCGAACAGCTCAGATGCTTTTGAGCTTGCTCATAGTCTTAGTTTATAAGTATTTACCTGCAATCGCAACTTTGGTCATTCTGAAGTTTGGCTCAAACCTTGGTCTCTATATTCTTAAGTTTCTTCTCTGAATTCCAATCGACAGTAATCCAGTTTCTTCCTCAGCTATCTGCATCATAAGGGAGAGATGCTCATCGTTTTCTCTTTCTTGGTCATCAATCATTTCCTGGAGATTGCGGATAAGATTGGATATAGGCATATGATCCCCTCGGGCAATGTAGCTTGATTAAGTGTTTTGTGGGGTTTATTAATATTCTGAGGGCAACTCAGAGATAATAGGCAAGAGAACAGTGACTTTGAACCTCATCAGTGCTTGATTATAAGTACTAAGTAAGTAAAATGTATAAACACTTCTTACAGAACAAAATAGGCTTAAAAAGATCCACTTTATTTGTTTTTGTAGAGTGCCAAATGATGCAGCCGCAGATATGCCTTTTCCTCACTCTGGTCTTCCAGAACAACACATTTTACAGCATTCAATCAAGATAGTGTTTTAACTTATATGACCAGTACGAAATAATTGACATTTCATCATACAAACAATCAACAGATGCTCTTAGTCTCTGTATTTCATCATTCAAAAGGAACCTTCCAAGGGAAAACTTCTCTCATGGTCAGCAGTTGAGAGGTAGGCCAGGCGAGATGTGCCAAGTGATTAGGATGCACTAAATATTTGAGGCAGAATATAATTGCGCAAATGGTATAATACAGCGAATTTGAATGAAAACGTTAATGGGGGAAATCAGTGACATTTCAGTGGACCAAATAATCGAAAGAGTTCTCATCCGCAACGGTCAACTGCCATACGACTATACACACAAACAATAACAGAAGCTCACTCCACAGGAGCACATTTGGCATTTTCAGCTGCAATAAGAAAATCTCGAGCTGAAAGGCAAAGTACAGAAACTGAAGGCAATGCTCAAAAAAAAGGAAGATCAGCTCCTGAAGCAGGCTAATCTGCAAAAACAACTGAGCCAACTCAAGTAGGAACTGGAAAGCGTGCTGAATCATAACAACCATCTTCAGAATGGTATAAACAAGCTGAGACTCAAAAACAACCAAAACAGTCAAATCAATGAGAGTCTGCAGGATTCCTTGGAGGACAGTTTGAGAAATCGAAAGACAGTAAGATAATGCTCATGTAGCTCGTAGATCAACCTCATTCGCTCAAGTCCCCACAAGAAAACTCAATCCAAAGACAAAATCGTAAATTTGTTGTAATCTCCAAAGAAGGAAATCCTAAAACTATCGAAATAAGTGTCTATTTTCTGTAGAATTGATAATGATGGGGGTGCGGAATAGAAGAAACAAAAGGTTTTGACAAAAAGGTTAGACATAGAGTTTCTTTAGCAGTTGGTTAGAAACCAGGCGAAAATTTTGGAGTAATATGAGCGAGAAATCAGCAGCAGGCCTAAAAAGCAGCTGATTGAGAAAAAGTACACACAGGCCTCCACAGAAAGGCTTTATCCCTTGATTAGACCAACTTCTGTCAAAAATTTCCTGTCTCCTTCAGCAGTTGGATCCATTGTCAAGATAAAGCGAAATTGATTTATTTAATGAATTATCTCTTCAAATTGCTACGAAACAAAGCACTCAAGCATTCATGACTCAAGATTGGGAGATTGGCACCCATTTTTCATCAAAAACGAGAACCAAAAGTGCACTCAGATTGTTTCTGCTTCATTCTTAGGTTCTTTGCTTAGTAGGTACAATATTTGACGAAATAGAGCTGTTGAAGTATTATCATTAATAGGAGAAGTCCTTGAACTTGTCGTTGGGCTAGAGACCTGGAGATTTCTCATTTATTGATTCGATAGAACAGCTAGTGAACTCAACGTCGAAGTTAGTGATATCAATGTCTGAGTTGAGCTTGGGCATGAAGGGGGCTTTTATTTTTTTGTGGAGCAAGGAGTCCCAGTTTAGCTTTTCAAACCAAGGGTGCTCTTTGATTTCCTTTACATTTGAATGTCCCAAACGCTTGGATGGGTCTTTTATGAGCAGCTTTTTGAGCAGATCTTGCAATTTGCCAGGTATCTAGCTAAAAAGTGGCTTACCTTGGAGAGGTCTGGGTTTTTGTAAACAATTGACTAGAAAAGCTACATTCTATTCTAGCTACGGAAAGGAGGGAAACCAGTCAGCATCTAGTGAATCAGGCAGCCTAAACACCACCAATCCACATCAGTGCCATGCCCCATCTTCTTGATGATTTCGGGGGCAAGGTACTCTGGAGTTCCACAAATGGAAGTCGCCGCTTCTTGGTTGTTGAGTATTTTGGAAAGGCCAAAGTCAGTGAGTTTAATGTACCCAAACCTGTCAATGATGATGTTTTCAGGCTTCAAACTAAATAAAATCAAACTTTACTCTCTGTAGATAACTTTGTGCTTGTGGAGTTCCTCCAAGGCCAGGATGATCTGTCCTGCGTAAAACTTAGCCCTAAATCAGCAAAATAGGTACTGGTCTTCCATTAATTTGTCTTTGGCTGCCAGCAGGCTGAAAAGCTAGCCCCCAGGGCAGTACTCAAGTAGAAAGTAGAGCTTCTTTTCATCTTGAAAACTCATCTTCATCTTCACGAGGAAGGGATGCTAGATTTGGGCTAAAATTTATTTTTAAGTCATTATGTGTTTTTCCTGGTTCTTTTCGAGGATGTATTTTTTCTTCAGGACCTTGAGAGCGTAGAGCTGATTGTCCTTTAAGTGGCGAACAAGTAGGACTTTGGCGTAGGTCCCTTTGCCTATCACTGACAGCGGCGAAAAGTCTTTTATCGATGGTCCTGCGTTCATATTAAGATAAAGCGAACTTGGATTATAAATCCTTTGAACTCAGTCAAATAACTCTTTTACTTAATTCTTACAAAATAACGCCCAGTCTCAGAAAAAGGCACAAAAAACCAATTTATCTCTCTTCCGCCTCTCTCAACAGCAATCAAGCAGCCACTGAAGAAACCACTTGTCCAAATAACTAGTGGCAATCAAAGTGGGCTGAGAAGAATCCTAAGTATTTTCAGCTCTAGAATGTTCCAAATATGATTTAACCAATTGATAATAGTTCTCAAACATTTGATATGCAAGTTTTCGAGGACCCACGCTTTAAGGCCTCTCCCACCATACATCCCGTTTTCAGGTAAAGCTAAGAACTTTACTCTTTCCAAATACAGCTCACTAATGACTTCCCTGAGACTCTTCATTTCTATGTAGTCATTTTGTGTTTCAGGTTGCTTCCACTTTTGGCTGCCGTCTTTAAGAAGCCACCCTAGCCCGATTTATTAGGCCCCATTCCCAGATCACCTTGAGCTTTAGGCTGAAATAAATCAACCTTATAATGCCCTAGCAGTTAGCAACGATGACTGAAAGATTGACCATTTTTGGATCAAAGTCTGAATCAGCTGAGCTTTTCAGGCACAACAACAGCTATGCAACGAACACACAGCTTATCTTTAAGGAAACTGAATTATCTGACTCCTTTATCCAATAGTTACTTCGTAACTAACAATCATAATCCTTGGCCGAAGCCCACCAATTCAAACAGCAAGGAGATTTACTTCAGGCCTTGAGCAAATACGAAGATGCCTACGTATTTTTGCACATATGAAGCAAATCCTGCGGAGTTCTTCGGACACAATTAACCAGATGATTGCATGCAGGCTGCTGCTCAATGATTTCGAAGGCGCAGTCAGAGACATCGAAAGCGCTTTACTTTGGGGGTTGAGTATTCCTTTTTTCCTCTTGAAAAAAGTAGAAGTGCTAATGCTCTGGAAAGACTAAAACATTTCCTAAGACTAGTAGATGTTCAAAAATCTAAACGAAATCTTTGAGTTCATCAGAAACAACTATCCTTTGTATCATATCAGCCCAGCCGATAGGGAGTACTTTGATCGACTCTTTGAGAAGTTCAAAAAGCTTTAGAAAGTTTCTAAAGAAAAAATAGACCAAAGACTGAACGAATTGTATTAGAGAGCAGTCAGTCGGCTTCCATAACACAATCCTGCTCTCAAATTCTACAACAGCAATCAGGAATTCTAGCAATAACTGCGCTAAATACTACTCTAAAAGAAGGAAGAGCCGACTATCACTCCCTAGGAAGTTTTGGACCCCATAGGCTACGTAGGTATTGCGCTATGTAGGAAATTATGAAGAAACCCTATATCCTGCCTTGTGGAAGCTCATGCGAAGAGCAAACCTTGAGGACCTACTTCTCAATCAACGGCTATAGAGACCCAATCACCCGAAAGCCAATACAAAGGGATGTCTTCAGGAACCTGAATCTTTAGCATTACATCAAAGAGCACCCTCAGCTGAAAAAGTGGCAGAAGTACGAAGCTGATTATTTGCATCACTGATAGTTTTTATTAATGGCGACTTTGCAGAGGTTGTTAAAAAAGCCCGTTAAGGGAGTCGAACCCTTGGCCTTTTGCTTACGAGGCAAATGCTCTACCAACTGAGCTAAACGGGCGTTCAATCTTACTAAACCTCTTAGCAATTAATTATGTTCCCAACATTTGGCAAATCAGTCCAAGATTCATAAAAGTGCCATTTCAGATTATTGTCTTTATTGATTCATCCAATCTTGTTGATAGTTTTGATATGATTCTAATCTTGATTGTAACCAATAAACATCAGTGCAGTCTGGGTTTTTCACGGGGTCTGGGTGCACAAGTTATAATGTCGTCAACTCTCATAATCATTTAAGCGGCTTCACTTGCAGATATCAAAGCTTGTTCCTTTGACCTTAAGCACTCCTGAATAATCAAAAACTTACTGTAATGGCCAGTTTTTCCATTGAGTCCACCAATCCCGTCTAGATGTTTATCCCTGCGTCTTCTCTTTCTTTCAACTAGATTTAGAGGTCGTGGATTAGCTCATTTGAGTCGAAACCTGCGTTCTGAGCTATGGTGATGGGCAGTTGACGTAAGGCTTTAGCGTAGGCTTGGATAGCTAGTGCTTCTTTGCCTTTGACTGTTTGTGACAAGTTTTCGCAAGCAATCGCCATATGCATCTCAGCATTACCCCCTCCGTAAATAACTTGCTTGTTTTTGACAGTTTGGACCAATACACAAAGAGCGTCATGCAGTGAGCGCTCTGCCTAATCAAGAATGTGCTGACTTGAGCCCCTCAAGACAATCGTACAAGCCTCATTTCGTTTGCACCCTGAAAATTTGATCACTTTGTCTTAACCTATCAAAATCTACTCAATTGAGTCACAAGTGCCTAAAACCTCCTCAGCTCTTTCAGGGTTATCAAAGGTTGACAGTATCTCTGCACCCAAAGCAGCTGAAATTCTCTCGATTCCTTCGAAATCTGCATGTTCAATAACAATAATCCCTTTTTCGACCAAAAGTTGCTAAGGGTAGTCGTAAATGAGCTGCCTATTGATGTAAACGTTTGGGTGGTAGGAAGCAATTTTCTCCACTTTTTCCTTCATTTTCAACTTTTCGGCTTCAGACACTTGTTGTACTTGCTCCAATGATTCAACTCTTACTCTAGTTCCGTAAATCTTAATTTTGTCGTAATCCATGGGGGTATTAGAGGCCAAGATTTTGCAATTCTTTAGCGACCTTTTGCAGCCAATTGAAATCTCTTTCTCAAGAATAAGGCCGTCACAAAGGAAAGATTCTTTTATGGATCCTCCTAGCTTTTTGATGACCTGAATATAGGAAAGGTTGGTTGAACCCTTCAGCCTGAGGACAGCTTCAACTGCCAATTCTGCGAAATGTTGCTTATCTTGGGTCAGAAGCTTGGAGCTAAGCGTAGTTTTGGCGATATTGATCAAATCTTCTTTGAACTTAGTTTGGTCAGTGGAATGGTCTTTTGCGATTGAAAGCAGTTTTGTTTTGGCTGCGTCTCTGGCCATTCTCCAGCCATTGATGATCGTTTGAGGATGTATCTTCATATGTATAAGCTTTTCTCCTTCTCTCAGCAATTCTCCAGCTAACACAGCAACTGTGGTTGTCCCGTCTCCTACTTCCTCATCCTGTGTTTTCGAGATGTCAATTAAAATCTTAGCTGCTGGATTGTCGACATGCATTGATCGAAGGATAGTGGCACCATCGTTGGTTACATTGATGTTTTTGTTTTTGGGGCCTGCTGCAATTGGCACAAGTATCTTGTCCATGCCTCTTGGACCAAGAGTGGTTTTTACGAGATCAGCAACAGCGATGGCTCCAATAAAGGAAGACTAAATAAGGAAAAGTGTACAAGTCTTGCGATTTAGCCCTTTTCTTCGTTAGCACCTTCTTTGATGACTTGGGGAAGAACATTCTAAGTATTAAGGTAAGTACTCCGACTGAGTCCATGATGATATTATGATTTAAATCTTTTTAAATTCGAGGATTAGGTTAATGAACAAAAGCAAGTGCAACATTTAAGGAGAGAGTACCACTACAAAGCAGATGTAAAGTAGGTAAGGTGGATAGTAGAGCAAAAGGGAAAAAGCAATCAATATATAGGCTAAATCACTTCCCTCCTTTTTCTATCTCGTCTAAAGCTAAGTTTAACTCAATTACCACAACTGGGCTCTACTATTTATACTAGTTAAATTGAATCTCTTTGACTTTTTTGCTAGCATGAGAAGCAACGTCCAACTCTCTTTCTTCTTTCTATTGCTCTTAAATTGATATCTCCCTTCGGATTCTTCTTACACTTTACAGCTGCTCGAGTTGTTCTTGAGTGTTTGTTGGATTTGGATTCTCGACCTATTCTTGGTCCATTTAAGATAAAAGTTGGGCTTCTTCTTGTTCTTGCTCCAACTAAAGCTTATGTTTTGCTGCTTACTAACCTTCAATTCCGACGTCCTAAGGAATTTCTTCTTCTTTGACCTCCAAAATCTTTGATATGAATTTGGTTTCCACGAATCCCTAGCGGTATTTTTTTTGTATTTCATCATGAAACTTGGTGTACCTGGCGATTTGAGATAGTATCTTTAGGTTTTCTAGCATTGAAGAGCAAATGACGTTGTTTAGTTTCATGTTTTTTTGCAAAACTAACATGCAATATTAGAAAAATCCACTTTTTATGATCTCTGTATTAAGTCTTTGCAAAAAGATCTTCTTTGCTGTCCAGGAAGTGCCTGAGTTCTCTGATAAAACTCGCTTTAGTAGCTTTATTGCCTTCAGCTCAGTGGTCTTTTCTTGCTTTTGACTTTTTAAAAATGAACTTAGTCTAAAAAAGACCTTGCTTTTGATTGCTTGCTCAAAAAAGGATTCAACACTTTCCAACTTATTTTGAACTTCACTTAAGACCGCAAGCAAAGCTTTTTGATCTTTGCATCCTCCGAAGACCAAAGAGAAAAACTTGTCATTAAAAAAGTCCATATTTTCTTTCACTTTAAAGCCTTAAGCCAAATACTTAACAATTTCAAGTATGGAATTCTGCATTTGTTAGCTGCCTGTATTGTATTTTCTGCACAACTTCATATAAAGATTACTGGTTGGACTTTATTTGTAGTTGGCCTTCAAGAACTACATGAACTTTGGTTGAGAAGATTGCACAAGGAACACCAAAAAGTCTAGGGCTCTGAAAATTCCTCGATCCAGGTATTCTGCAGCCATTTCGATGGCTCCAGATTTATAGAGCTTTTACAGGAAGCGGTTTCTGGCATTTTCGTCTTGAATTTGTTTGGACATGGCCAAAGATTACATCAAAAACTAGAGCTTCTTTTCGTAGAATTGTCGCCTTTTGATCTCTTCATTTTAGCTCAACAAGGTCTCATCCTCAAGTTCTTTACAAAGATTGGGCAAAAGTGAGAGCTGGTCTTGACTGTTATAGAAAGGAGTTTTTATGATGTCTTCAAGAACTTCATCTTTAGTCAAGTGCAAAATGATGTCTTTACTGAACTAGACTTGAGTCTATGTTACTAGATATGTACCATAACCAACATCTGCTAAAGGTTTATTTCTTTCATTAGGTCTAAAATGGACTACCTGTAAAAGCTCAGCCTATGCACAATCTTAACTTTGTTGCTAAGTTAGTCATTCAAAGGGATTAGGCTGCGAATTTTGAGTTTTTATGCCCAGCACCTAGGAAAGTCTATTTTTTGTAAAACTGCATACAAGACTATCTACATTTATGGACCTGGAGAAGGAGATCAAAGACTGGATCTTTGAAGAGGACTTCTATCATCCTATAGTCCAAGTTATTGAAGATAGACTTGACGATTTTCCCTATAAGCCCCATTCCGTTGTTGTCGTTCTTGGTTTGGAACTTTTTGAATACTGAAATGAGTGCTTTTAGGAAAGCTGGAGAGTTCAGGATGTTGTATTCGACTAGGTCTCTCGAGTTTTTGGTCTTATCCAGGATGTATGAGAGGTTAGTTTCGGTGGGAAGTTCAAGGGGGTCTCTCCCGCTGATGTCCAAGTAATTCTTGCCGATTTTTTCGCAGATCAACCGCCTATTCTATATCTACAGCCACTTACCAATAAATATCGCATTAATTAACGCTTTCGAATGAAATTGCAAGGTCACAGTAAGTTCTGCGTTCACAGTCATTCCACACGATTACTGAGCCTCGTTGTTTTTCGTAGCTATTGACGCTTTGTAGCCGAGACCTGAGCAAAACTTCGTTGTCGCCTCTACTTTGTACTTCTATGTAGTGCACCGTTTAGTTTTCAATTTAGTCAGTGATTATTGAGAGAAAACCATGTCCCATCATAGAATAGTCATCGCCTCCTAGCTAGACGATAGCGTATATTTGGACATGGGGCTTGAAAACAGTCAAAGGCAGGTCACGTGCCGAATTCATTTTATTAGTTCATTGAATATTTATAAAGCGCACACTTAAAGGGGGGGTACCGAAGGCGACCAAACTCCCTCTTCCTATCGTATACATATAGAAATGATGGGATGGATTTAGCAAAGGCTTTGCGACCCCTTTGGGCATCCGGACATCCTTCTCTTATAAACTTGCTTGTTTTTTAAAACGAAAGCAACAAACGACACACACGTTTTTACCCAAATATGGTAAGATGGGTCAAAATTCTCGCTAGCATAAAAAGCAGAATTTTGGCACCTATAGTTAGTTTGATTAAAGATAAAATCCGGAGTTAATACATAGATATATATAATCGATTTGTTGTATTCATGACATCAATAAAGATAGTTTTAAAAAGGTTTGTATGCTTCAATTTTTAAATTTGACAATATTTTATTTTGTTTTGGTCACAAAATATTTTTTGATTCTCCTTGTAGCCTTATTTTCTGGTAAAAGGCAAAGTGTAAAATCTTCCTTCAGACCAGCTATTCTTGCAGCTGAGATTTCGTTATTTCATAGATGTTCCAAGTGTCTTTTTCTAGGTTAGTCAAAGTGGTTGTTTTGATTACTAAGTTTTTGTGGGCTTTAATTCTCTCCAAATTTGTTCCAATCATCTTTGGAGCTAGGATTAGTTAGTTTTCTTCTTTACTATCACAATTCGCTCTTTTCTATAAGGTACTCAGACTTTGAATAAGTGCTGACCTTGAAATATTAAATAAAACCTATATGATGTCTGTTTAATGCAAAGAACTTTCAATATCTCATATACATCATTCTTCATACTTGCTTGAGCCCATTCCCTTTCCAGCCCTCATTATTTCGTCCACAAGCAGCAGTTGCTGAGCCAAAGTTGGGGCAATGTTCAGCCATTGCTTCTTTGCACAGTAATTGTCGAATATCTGCTCTTTAATGGGAGAAATGGTGCCCAAAGTTTGCAAATTAAGGCCAACTGCGATTTTGTTTTTGTTGTATTCGTCTTTCAAGCTGATGATGGCTTCTTGGATGTCATAGCCACTATTTTAAGCCAAAGTCTAAGTATACTCAAAACTACTTTGGGAATCACTAGAAGAGATTCAGCAAAAGCTTGGACTCCAAGTTGAGGCTTTCCTGCAACAGTTTTACCGTATTAGGTGAGATGAATGTTGCAAGCGATTTAGAAAGAACCTGCCCCTGGAACCACTGCCTTGTCATCATACACATTCTTGACAGCTCTTAGCCCATCTCTTACAGCATCTTTTATCTGTGCGATTGTGTGCTAGTTGGGACCTTTGATCAAAATGGTGCAAGACTTAGGGTTTTTCACACCTGTAATGAATGTGTACTTTTATTCGCCCAAAACATGCTCTTCAACTACATCGGCGTAGCCTAGGTCAGCTTCAGTAAGTTATTCAACGGAGTTGACAGCAGATCCTCCACAAGCCAGCACTATTCTCTCCATGTTTCTTCTTTTGGCTCTCCTCAGAGCAATGATTCCTGCTTTGGCGAACAGCTAGAGGCAAATAGGGTCAATACCTTTTTCATTGATCACAACAAAGGACTTATCGTTTCCCTAGGTCACCTTGTTTTTCAGCTCAATAATCTTTCTGCAGCGTTCATCAGTGAATCTTCTCTCAGATTTAGCCATTTTGTCTCTATCTGTGGCGTTTGAAAAGAAGAATTGGGAATTGACTTCAGTTTTTTCGTACTAAAGGGAAACATTGCAAGTTAATATGTAACAGTTTTCCAACCTTTTGGGCATATCTGGGTTCCTAGCTCCATGGTCAAGCACCAATCCTTTGACGAGTTGAGTATCACTTGCCAACTTATGGACCATATGCATGATTTCAATCATGTGCAGGTCAATAGGCTTATCAGCGATCCTGATGATATTCACAGCATCAACAACTATGTCCACCAATTGGTTAGCTAGATCTGGGTGCAGTTTGGTACAGAGCGCAGTTCTGGCTACGCTTATGAGCAAAGGCTTTTCAACAGTTTATCTGGCAACTTTGAAACTTTACAAAAACTTTAGTGACTATTTGCGAGCCAGCTAGTATCCTTCGGTTATGATTCTTGGGTGCACTTGTTCCTGCACCAATCTTTGAGCCTGCTTCATCAACTCCCCAATCAGCAAGACATTTGATGTAGTACCATCGCCGACGATATCATCTTGGGCAGTTGCAGAACGAGCTATCATACCTGCAGTTGGATGCTGAATTTGCATCTAGTGAAGAAGAACATTGCCATCTTTGGTGAGCTTGATTTGTCCGGCTCCTCCCACTAACATCTTTAAAGTTCCCTTGGGTCCAAGGTTTGATTTCATCACTTCTTGAAGCCCCATCGCGGCATTGATGTTCATAGCTAGAGCTTGTACCTTTTTAAGCACTTCCGCCTTTGGATTCAGAAACTGTACGCTTGACATTTATAAATCTTTATCACAACCTATTTAAAAATATTTAAATTTTAAAGATGCCTCTTAAAATTGGATTATTATCTTTTTACCTTTAAGAGGCATTAGAGTTTATTGAAGATTGCTATAATTAAATTTGATTTGAAAATGTTGACTCCTTAACAAAAAGCTGAAGCCTAGCGCAAACTGAAAAGTTTCAATGAGGAAAAGTAGTACTAAGAATAGGTCAAGAGCAAAGTAAGTAAATTTTAGTTAAATTAGAAAAGTTTAGTAAGACTGTGAATGACGCTATAAATAGTATAAAGTAAGAACCAAAAAGGCAACTTTAGATTCTCAAGAATCTTCTCAACGTTTAAGTAACACTCGAGATATTAAGTTTGTTCAAAAAATTGCATCCTTCTAAGCTTCCAAAACAAACCTATAGGGACTGACATAAAAGATGAGTCAAAAACGGGAAGAGCTAAACAAAGAAGTACTTATGCTTATTGATGAGGAAGGAAGATACAAAAAGGGCGTAGAGTAAATTAAGCAAACAATTAAGAACATTCAAAAGACTGTTCAAGAGAGTGTTTAGTAGGAAGCTAATAAAAGAAAAAAGATAGAAGATGACCTCGAGAAGTCCCTTGATGATATAAGAAACAAAATCGTTTAATTCGAAGCAGAATCTTAAAAACTCAATAAAGAAAATGTGGAACTCCAGGAGAAAATCAATGCAATTAAAACAAAGCTAAGTGGCATTGAAGAAACTTTCAAAGCTAAGGCAGATGAAAAGGATTAAGAAATCAAAGCTGAGAAATAAGAACTAACTAACAAGCTCAAAGACCTTGAAGTTGAAGTTTAGAGAGCTAATGAAGTTAGTAATTAGTATAAAACCTTCTAAAAGAGAAACTTTGATAACAAAATAGCCCTTTTTATGAAAATAAAAAAGTTTCCTTAGTATTGCTCAAGTTTCTAGAACTCAGCCAATACTATACACTCCTGTAAAGAAGAGCTACTAAAAGGAGTCCATAGAATGAATTTGGCAGCTTAGTCAGTCCAAGAAAACTAAAAAGTAAATGAATAGATTAGTAACCAATATTTGCTGTAACTGAAGAAAAAGCAAGAAAAAGAGACGAAAATCTAAGAAATAAAGAAAGCAAAAGAAGGTGTAAGAGCAAACATCTTGTAGCTTCAGAATAAGATTAAAGAGAAAAAGTCTAAATTGGAGGTATGATTTGATCCAATAACAAGATGGCACCCTAATAATTGCATATTTATTTTTGAAGACGAACAAAGTTGTCCAAAAGTGATTACCCAAAATTAAAAGAACAATCACAAACATAATGCCTTTCTAAACTAATCGAGAATTTGAGGGGTTACTTTGCGTTATTTGAGATATTTGGTGATAAAGGGGTGTCTCATGATCTATTTTATTTCCATTCTTTCTTCAGGCTTTTTCTTCATTATCCGCAGAATAAAGTCCTTAGCCTCCTCAGTCACATCCACGTACTATGGAAACTTTATCTAATCTTACACCTACATAGATTCATCATTACTATTCTGTTTAAATCGAATTAAGAGTAGATTCTGAAAGGAATCTTTCCTAAAAGACATTAATAAGCCATCATGCCTACAGCCCAAATGTCGATTTTTTCATCATATTAAGTCTCTAAAACTATCTCAGGAGAGTAGTATAAAGGAGAGCCTGAGACTGTTTTGCGCATTCCGTTGCCACAGTGCACAGCCCACCCAAAGTCACTAATTTTGACAGTTCCCTAAATAAAGAATGGAGTACAAAGTTAAAAAGAATGTTTTAAGGTTTGATGTCTCTATGTATGATTTCTTCCATGTGAATGTAGTCAAGTCCTTCACAGATTTCTCTAATGATTGGGCTAACTTCGTTTTCCTACATTCTCCGGTTTTTACGGATCATCTCCAGAAGCTGTCCATCTGTACAGAACTCAACCAAAAGATACAAGTTTTATTCGTCTTAAAAGAAACCGTAAAGAGGAGCTATGTGACGATGAGACAAAAAGAACTGAATACTCAGCTCTCTTGCAATTTGATTCTAATACTTTTAGGACTTTATCTGCTTCTTGGACATTACTTTCATTCCACAGATAAAGCCAGTTAGCTTATGTTGTACTAACATTACTTCTCCGAACTGTCCCTTTCCCATCTTTTTACCAATTTTGAAATCATTTTTTGTTACACATTTCCGTATTTAGGGTGTTTGAGCATTCTTTGCGATAGGTGGCTAAAGCACTTTGTTTGGAGTAGACAAAGGCTATGCTTTCTTGCTATTTGCTACAGATTCTGGCTTCAATTCTGTTGACTTGTTGGGGGAGACAGCAAATTACTTGCTATATGAAGTTTTGATGTTTATTCCGAGTATCTTCAGTAAATTTTAATTCGTCTGTTAGCTCTATTGTGCAACATAAGCACTTTTTTTCTTAAACATCCCATTTTACTCTTTGCTTTGGCTCTCGATTGTAGGATTGCTGCTTAAGGGCTGAGTTGGCTTTTTACTAAACGCATCATTAGGTGGATTAACGTTGTTATATTTAGACTATGAAACTTTGTTTGGAGTGGTAGGGATTTGAACTGATTGAAATGGCTACTTTTGGAAGGTACCTTTATTATAATCGGGTTGTTCTGAGTAGCTTTTTTTAAAGTTGAATTCAGCTGAAGTTTAAGCTGAACTGGATACACTCTAAGACCTGTTTTTTACAAATGTAAGTGGGACGACTTCTTGAGGCTGAGAAGGAACAAAAGCAGGAGTGTTCTTTGGTCTAAAACCTTCAATCCTATTCGAAAGTTGGTCCATTTGCTGTTTTATCTCTAAGATTTATCTTGTTCTTTTATCTTGGGGTGACTAAGATGTTTAGATTTCTTAATGGACTATCTTTGCTTTCGACATTAACGATTAAATTCCTTTGGGGGCTTCGTTTTGATGGACTGGCTCATGGTTCAAGGATGGAAAATTAGCATTTTGATCGTAACCTTTGTTATTGAAAAAGATCATAGAAGAGGCCATTTTAGGTTTTTCAGGTCTTTCGGAGCGAAAAGCAAAAGGTTTGGGCTGCTGGTGTTGAATAACTGCAGTTTTTTCTTGGAATTTGTTCGACTAATCTTAAGCCTATTGTATTTCTCTGCCCATAGATGCTAGCTTTCCAAGACCAAAAGAAGGCACTTGTTGAGGTTGGTTGTTAGGAGGATTAAACAATTGAATGGTGGATTTGTACATGATTTTTTCCGATTGCTCATGTGGATTGTGAGGCAAGTACTCAACGTTCTGTGGCGACTTCTGTGGGGTCAAAAAGACAGGTTGAGGAGGAGCATTTGGCCTAAATTGAAAGTTCTGAACATTTTGAGGTTGGTTAACAAAGCTTTTGTTTGTAAAGTTTATCTGCATTTAATTCTTTTGATTATGAATCAAGCATTATAGAAAATATAAATCTCACTTTCAGACCTTTTCCTGGCTCCAATCAAAAGAACCTTACGCTAATATCTTATTTCAAGGTGTGTGAGCTCATAAATGCTTCTTTCTTGTACATATAGTTACCTCTTAAATGAACAATTTTTACAAGGAGTCCACTTTTTTCTATCTTTGTCTTAAAATTGGGCAAATATGATAATCCAGTAAGGGTCGAATGATGTTTGCTTTATATCTGTTAGGTAGGATCTTCTAGGAGAAGCAAATAAAAGTACTTTTTAGGAAAAGGACATTTCCGTTTTTACTTTTGATTAGCACAAATGTGGGATTATTAATTGGGCTTTATAACCTATTTGCTGTTATTATTTTTATCAATAATTTATAAATGCTAACCAAGCCAAAAAAAGAGCACAAAGACAAAGACATACACTCAAAACAGCTCAACTGCCCTCAGAAGCAAGCAGAATCATCTAAAAGCAGTTTGGTCGTCACCCGAAGGAAAGGGGATACGACCAACAAAGAAAATTACATACAAATAACTGAACCTTTGGATTCAGTCGGATTGACATCTCAATCCAAATAGTTTGTTCTTTCGAGGGACAGTCTCTCAACAAACAGCAGATCGAAATTGAAAGATATTAGTAACACTAACACCTATTCTAAAAACGATTACGTTCGCTAGATAACGACCAAAAACCAAAAGGAAAGAGAGCAGTAGCTGTTTGATCGTAGGCTATCGCTAAAATGTACAGGAAACTACTCTCAGCAGATCTAAAATCAGAAATCGCAAAGACTTTCAATGGCGCCTCTCAGAAGGTAGTCTTTCTCAACACAATTGGCGCCTGCGAATAACCTTATAGAAGAAAAAGAATCAACCAACTCAGTATACCAGAACTCAATGTTGAGCACCCAAACGAAATCGCGACAAACCTTGAAGAAATAGGCCATAATCACAAACCTAATGAACAAGTTGGATCATGAATAAGATCTAAGATCAATCATTGAGCTGAAGTTGAAATCAGGATCAAGTTCGACCCAACTACACAGAGAAAAGAGAAATCAAAGTTACATGACTGATTTCACTTAGGAAAATAACAATCATTCAATGGCTGCCAAACTTAAGCATTGTGAAGCCTAGATGGCCTATTTCAAGGACATCATCAAAGAAATGTCTGAAAGTACTTTTTCTTTAACACAGAAATCATAGAACTTACTCACTCCAAAAATTTTGGGAAAAAGGATTTTCCACACCACGCCAATTCTGAGTAAAGAGCAGGAGACAACCTTAGTTAAATTTATGGGCTTTTGAAAAAAATGAACCAAAATGACTGTCAAAGGTGTAGAAACTGCTAATGTAAGCAAAAGTAAGGAGAAAATACTTCTAAGAGTGTGCAAACTCAACACGCTTAAATTAGATATCCTGAGCCGCATTCGATTGTCAATGAGTCTTTTGATTTTCTGGACAACCTGGAAAGTACTTTGAAAGTTCTGGAATGCAAGAAACACTGAAAGCTCATAATTTTTATACCTTGAAAGGGAAATCTATCTTTTGATGCTTCCATAATCCATTATGAAATCTTTACTCCTTAGTCTATTTAATCAAAGAATCTTGGTTATTCTCCTCAATCCCTTTATAATAGCTATGGCGTGATTTGTAAATCTATGAAGTGAATTATTGCAACTATTTCTAATAAACAATCAAGCAGAGTAAGGCATGCTGGAGGTAAAGAATATCAGATCGTTTGGAGCACTAAACTGCATAATTGTTATGGAGACATGATTTACAATTTCGAACATTTTAGGTGCAGAGAGGGCTTTAATTTTAATGAGATATCCTTCACTACACTTTTTAAAGAGTCATGCAAATACTCGCTTAATTCTTTAATTCTAATGCAGTCCATCCTTCTTATGGCCAACGCACACAAAATAGGGTAGATTTGTCCGTTGCCTCCTAAATCATCAGCATTTTGCTTTTGCGGAAGTGTTGACTCCAAGAACGGAGAGGTCAGGATTACCTTTGGCGTAGCTTGTCATATAGAGATAAATCTGTTTTTTGAGTTTAAGAGAAGTAGTGGCGATCTTTTGGAATACGACTATGAAGAGTCATGAGATATCCTTACTGTTGGCCATGTAGAAATGATAGTCTGAACGGCTTATTGCTTCTAACTATTCCTCATTCCATTGAGCTTCTATTGCCGTCTCTAAATTCTTCTACTTTTATGCTCCTTATTATTTGATGAAATATATTTAAAAATCTTATGCTTTGCAATGCAAAACTTTAATGTTTGCAACTATACGTGTAATACACAGCTATCAAATATTGTTGATACCCTCATCCCTCCCCTCCGGCCAATAATGAATCCAAATTAGTCACCCCAGCAGAACAGCAAGGCATGCCAAGGCTGCCTCAATAACAGACTTTCGGCAAGAGTCCAAAGAATCTACAGTGCGCTTTTCGGGAAAGCAGACCTCCAAAATGCACCAGCCATGACGGCCAACAAAAGTGTCTACTGCCAGGCAGTACTAAACACAGTGCCCCAGAACAACTAGTAAGCACAACTATTCCAAGAGTGCGCCCAATATTTGTAAGCAGCCACGCAGGCTTAAAAGCTGGCTTGATTTACTATCTGATTACTATTGACCTTGCTAAAGATTGTCAGCACACTCCAATACCTTTGCAGATTTAAACTAAGCTATATAACAGACACAGCTATAGCCTATAGCCCATAGCCCATAGCCAGACCAAGGCTAGTGGGTTTATTATTGTTGTGTGGGTTTGAGGAGCTGGGATGGTTGGCTTGGGGTTGGGATGTGTAGAGGGTGGAGGGATGGTTGAGTGGTCGGTATTTGTTTCAAGTGGGGTGCTTATAGGGAAGATTATATATCTTCTTTATAGAATTTAGTAAATAGTAGAACATGCAACTGAAGTTCCAAGACAACAGCAACCTATTCGCCTCTGCCAAATTGCTGCAAAAATGCACATCCATGCCGAGCTTCACTGACACCAACCACTCCTCCAGCAACTCGACCAATTCGATCGAGAGCATCGACGATGAATATAGAAAATAGGCAATCCGATGGATTCTGGGGTACACCAAGAAGGTGACCCGCGATACGCAGTACCTAGCGATCTCGTACCTCAACCGCCTCAGCCGCAAATCATTGTACATCACCGAGTAAAACTACCAAAAGACCGCACTCACCCTCCTGCTGCTGGCTAGCAAGATGAACGAGATCTACCCTCCCAAAATCAGCTCCATGATTGCCAAGTGCAACAGGAACCTCACCCAGGAACAAGTCATCGCCTTTGAGGCACTAGTCCTCACCGCACTCGACTTCGACATGGCCATCGACAACAACGCATACACATACATGCACAACATTCTGGGGTGTCTGTACCGGTAGAAGCTGGAGGAGTGCGAGAAGTTGCTGCGCATGGTGGCCCCCAACCGCTAGATCTACCAGTTCGGCGAAGAAATCCTGGCCTACGCCATCATCTACCTCATCATTCCCGACTTCGTGCGCAAGATGAAGCTGCGAGATAGCCAGAAGATCAAGACCCTGGCCATCAAGATCTACAGCCTCTACACCGAGACCAAGGAGAAGTACGAGCGCGAGAAGGAGAACAGGCACTGATCATTCATATATTGTAAGAGTTCACTCCTGTCTACCTATTGTCTAACCTAGCTGTCTACCTACCTGCCTTTCCTACTGTCCATCCTTACTACCCCACATAACTCATCCTCGTGCCGCACACAAATATGGTGCTGGAGTCCTATGAGCACAGGTAATGCAACATGCTGAGGATAGTGAGTGCACAAAAATATGAGTGAAGTTCATAAACTACAGATCACTTCATGCTCCTGCTCATCTTTTCAGCGTCCACCGTCCCAGCCTCTCCTGCAACTGCTTCTTTTTCTTACGTATACTCACCTCCCCATTATTCTCGAACTAGTATTAGTAACGCAGCTCATTAGTCCCGTCGAACTTGCTGATCAGCCGGTAGAACTCCACGAAGTGCAGCGCCACTCCCACCCCATACACCATCATCAACTACCCACTGTTGCTACCAATGTTGCCACTCCCCTCCTCGCTAACACTCCAGTCCTCCCTCCCACTGCCCTGCTGCTGCTTGCGGCTGTGGATGAACTGCCAGACCAGAGCCAACACTGCCAAAAAGGACACGAGGTGGACCAGCTTGGATATTACGATCTAGAGCTTTGCCCACTTATAGTTCATGGCCTGGATGCGCACGGTGGCTGCTGAGTGGAACAGCCAGAACGGCAAGAAGATCTGCAGACAGACCCTTGAGGCTGGTGGCAACCCCATCATATCAATGGTAGAGGCATTGGCGAAGCAGACAGCAACCAGGATGAGGAAAAGTTTGTCCAGACATAGGTATATTTTAAGGAAGGCGAGCAGTCCGAAGTTGAGGGTGTGCAGGCTGATGAAGTATATGCCGGAGAAGAGTGACACGAGCGAGAAGATCTGCACCAGCACTGGCAGGTTTGGAGAGGTGTGGTTGCGCAGGATGGTATATTGGAGGGTGGTCAAAATCAGCTGACTCACCACGAAGACCACGAACTCCAGGGGCTACGATTTAATGCGTTTGTGGTGCTGGCACTGTAGCACTTTCTACAGCTCCTAGTAGTACTCCCCAAGGTGTAGCAGGTAATCCTGGTTGCTGCTGTCGGCCAGCTGATTCACTACATGCGTTTATTGGTTACTTATGAGTGCGGAGGGACGTTAAGGCCGGCGACTGTACCTGCCGAGCTGGGCACCCTTGGCCACGCACAGGGTGATGGTGTGCACTGACGAGTATTTTTCCGTGCCTCTTTCCATTTTATTCGATGCTTTATTCCGAAGAATTATAACGATTATAATTGATCAAAACGGGTTGTCTGTTTGCCCACCCCATCACCCCCAGAATGACTGGACTGGATATTAAGCTCAATCGATGCGCAGATAACCAATATCGGAGGGACAGAAAAGTTGGACCAATTGGGAGCTGCTGGTTGCACGGAGGGGAAAGGAACAAGCGGAGCGTGAAAACAGCCAGGGCTGAGCGGCAGGAGATCAAGGCTTGACAGCTATGCAGAAATTATGCATTTATCCGATCGGCTATTAATATAA
>Ga0316217_10002953_pt1 | contig 19954 bp, 14 predicted proteins | sample 1anoAmetaG_FD_203633 | JGI IMG/M metagenome (GOLD analysis project Ga0316217, IMG submission 203633) | Freshwater microbial communities from Trout Bog Lake, Wisconsin, USA - 1anoA | ecosystem: Environmental > Aquatic > Freshwater > Lake > Hypolimnion/Profundal zone | place: USA: Wisconsin...
ACCGCACGTTTGCGGCCATGGAAGTGGCCTTATATCACCAGCTTGGCCATCTGCCCGAGCCGGAACTGACCCACGAATTCTGCTGAGGAGGCGAATATTTCTCTTCGAGCCTGAGCCTCAAAGCCGAAGGCACGCGGAGCCGCGGAGAAGAAAAGGCCAAGACCACGGATTGCTCGGATGGCCACGGATAGGAATTCATTCATTTCATCCGTGTTCATCGGTGTTCATCGGTGTTATCCGTGGCTAAACGAATTTTCCGGCAGTGCATCTGATCCCTCCGCGGCTTCTCTGCGCCCTCCAGCACAGCGGGCGGTGAATCCTTTGGCATTTGCCCCTGAAATTGGCGCAGCCTGCGAAGATTTGCAGGGATTGTGGCACAGATTGAGGACCACACAAGCCGGGCATTTGCTAAGCTGCGTGCATCCGCGTTCATCTGCGGCTAAACGGATTCGATTGGATTGCTTTTCCTCGCGTTTTTTTGCGGCTTTTGCGCCCTTTCGCGGCAATGAATGCTGGCCGCAAGAAACGCAAGAGACACAAAAAACATTGGGCCAGTTTGGCCGCCGAGCCTTAGCGTTCGCGTCGTTCGCCGCAGCGCGGGCAAAACGTCGCGCCTTCGGGGATCACCGCGCAGCACGTCGGGTTTTGGCAACGTGGGCGGGCGTGCATCGGCACGGGAATGTGCTTGTCGGGATGATCGCGCGTCAGCAGTTGATGTATGCGGGCGGACATTTGCCGGCGGGTGAGCCGGCTCACGGTAAACATGTACGTGGCTTGTAGCGATCCCACGACCGCCGCGGGAATGATCCAAATCGCCCCGAAGAATAGTCCCACCAGCACCACCAGCAGCCACAGGACCACGCGCCGGCCGGTTAAGGCAGGAACCGCCACCGGCGGCAGATTTTCAGCTTGCAACCGCACATTCAGCCGATCCACATAGGCACACAGATTGGCATAGCGGCGATGCACGTGGCCAGCCTGCAAAATGTAAACCAACGTGAGCATGGATACCCACGCCAGATACACCGGCGCACCGTGATGATGGAATCGGTAGCCGTAAGTGAGCGCAACGATGCCGCCGGCGTGGGTCGCATGCGCAATGCCAATCACGGCACACACGGTAATCAGCAGCAGCAGCAAGGTTTGCCCGAGGATTCCGCCACGGCGGGGATCATGCACCAGCGGGCGCAGATCCAACTCCGGATCGCTTTTGCGTTCATGAAGCCAATGGGCCAGGTGCCACAACTGCCGCTGTTCGGCCACGATGAAGCTGTGGAAACTCCGCGCCCAATTGATTGCCGGCCAGAGGCCGAAGCTGATGCCGCCGAGGATGAGCGTTTTGAGCGGGCCCCAGGGATGCCGTCGGATCAGATGCCGGCCGAGACTGCGCACCACGGCGTCGGCCGCGATATCGGGATGCGGCGGCGGGTCGATGGAGGTTGTGGTGGGGTCGAAGGGCATGATGGAAGAGGTGCGAAGAGTGTGAAGGGTTTGAAGGGTTTGAAGATCAAGACGCTGGTTTGTTGCCCTTCACACCCTTCGCACGCTTCACACCCTTCAAACCTTTTCGGCCGGCTTATCATCCTTCTTGCCATACGTCCGCGCCCGCGGGGGGACCAAACTCGTGTCCACCGCGCCGTAGCTGATCTGCGCGGAATCCGTGGCCAGGTCGTAACTCGCCAGCGTGCATTTCAAATACTCGGCATCGTTGCGCTCGGGGAAGGCGGGCTTGTAATGGACGCCGCGGCTTTCGTTACGCTGCAACGCGCCTTTCAATATCGCTTCGGCCAGGGCGATCATGTCGCGGGTGGCGCGGGCAAAACTTAAATTTTGGTTGCTCCACATGCCGATGTCGGACAACTTCACGCGGGTGTAGCGTTTTTTCCATTCCTGACATTTTTCCAGGGTGGCTTCCAGCTTGTTATTGTGCCGCACCACCGTGCAGTTCTCGGTCATCATCCGACCCATTTCCTGCCAGAGCAGGTAGGGATTTTCGTCGCCCTGGTTGTTCACCAGCGCCTTTTGCCGATCCTGTTCCTTTTGCACCACCGCGTCATACACCGCTTGCGGCACATCGGCCGCGACGGTGGGGGCGACATCGGTGGCATAGTTGCGAATGCACGTGCCGCCAAACAGGCCGTCGAAAATGCAACTTAAGAGCGAATTAGCGCCCAGGCGGTTGGCGCCATGGTAGGCGAAGGAAACTTCTCCCATGGCGTACAGGCCGGGAATCGTGGTTTGCATGTTGGCTGGATCGCCGAATTTCAGACCGCCGGTTTTTTCGTCTTTTTTGAAGCCGACCCACAAGCCGCCCATGGTGTAGTGGACGGCGGGGAAAATCTTCATCGGTTCATCCAGCGGATCGGTGCCGACGAATTTCTCGTAAATCTCCAGGATGCCTTCCAGCTTGCCGAGAACGGCTTCGCGGCCAATCTTTTTCACCAGGTCGGACAAATCCAGATAGACCATGTTGCCGCTGCCCACGCCCAATTTCATTTCCGTGCAAACCTGGAAGATTTCGCGGGTGGCGATGTCGCGCGGCACCAGGTTGCCGTACTTGGGATAACGCTCTTCCAGAAAATAAAACCGCTCGGCCTCGGGGATATTGTTGGGATTGCGCGGATCGCCCGGCTTGCGCGGCACCCATACCCGCCCGCCTTCGCCGCGGGCCGATTCGCTGATTAAGCGGCATTTGTCTTCGCCGGGAATCGCCGTGGGGTGAACCTGCATAAATTCGGGATTGCCATATTTGGCACCCGCCTGGAAAGCGCGGGAGGCCGCCCCGCCGGTGCAAATCACCGACATGGTGCTTTTGCCGAAGATCAAGCCGTTGCCGCCGGTGGCCAGGACCACCGCATCAGCGCGGAAAGCGCGAATCTGCATGGTGCGCATGTCCTGGGCGACGATGCCCACGCACGCGCCGTTGTGCAGGACGGGAGCGAGGAATTCCCAGAATTCGTACTTGGTGACTTTGCCTTCGGATTCGCAGCGGCGGGTTTGTTCGTCCAAGGCGTAAAGCAATTGCTGGCCGGTGGTGGCCCCGGCGAAAAATGTGCGCTTGAACAGGCTGCCGCCGAATAGCCGCAGATCGCGCTGGCCTTCGGGCGTGCGGTTGAAGGGCACGCCCATGCGATCCAGCAGATCGATGATCTTGGGCGCCCAGTTGCACATTTCCAGCACGGGCGGCTGATCGGCCAGAAAATCGCCGCCCAGCACCGTTTCATCAAAGTGCATCCATTCGCTGTAGCCTTGCTGGCGGGCGATTTCGTTGCAGGCGTTGATCCCGCCCTGGGCGCAAACGCTGTGGCTGCGCTTCACCGGCACCAGCGAAAACAGATCGACATGGACGCCTTCCTCGGCCAGCTTGATCGAACAGGACAAGCCCGCCAACCCGCCGCCAACCACGATCACACGTTTTTTGCCTGGAGTAGCCATAGTAAACAATCCTTATCGTGCCGTCGCTTTGCCAAGAGCAGCGCGTTTGAGATCAATGAATTTCAGATGGTGATCGACATGCCCGCTGATGCGCTGAACCATCTGGCCCAGACGCATAACACCGGCTTCATTATGCGTTCCCATGCGATCGAACGCCGCCTCGGGAAGCTGCCGCAACACGTTGGCGAAGTTTTTCCGGTTCAGTTCAAAAATGGTTACCGCGTCACCGGCCGACCAAAGATCGTAGTGCAGGTTATTGGCAAACTTGGTTTCGTCGTAACCGATGAGCCTGGGATTTTCTTCGGCGATAACACGCTTGGCGCGATCGGTCCAAATCAGGTCGCTGTCCATGAGATGGAGCACAATCTGCTGAATGGACCAAAGCCCGAGTTTGCGATCGGTGGGTTTCCAATTCAGATCCTGCTGGCTGAGGCCCGCGATGGCGAGCCGCAAACGCCATCCCGCCTGTTCGTATTGGGAAATAACCGCCTGATCCATCGTCCGGCTCCTATTGCACGACCATCGTTTTGTTATGGATGCACGCCGCCAACGCCAAAAATCCGCAGACGGTAACCAGCACAAACAGGCCGGCACAAAGATATCCCCAGCGGCGTTGCGAGGCGGCACTAATGGTCAGCCCCCAGGTGATGGCCGCGGTCCAAAACCCGTTGGCCAGGTGAAAGCAGGATGCCAGGATGCCGATGGGATAAACCAAGTATGCCACCAACGCACAGCAAGTGAGGGCGCGGGCGGCACTGGCGGTGGCCTGGTGTTCGTCAAACCGCAGGGTATTGCCCAGCAAGCCTTTGAATCCCAGCACGTGGAAGAGGATGAAGAAAATAATCAGCACCGCGCTGATGCGCTGGAGCAGATACGCCCAGTTCTTGCCGTAGCTGTACGCTCCCACGTTGGGCTGGCCGGTGAGGGCAATCCACGTGCCATAAACCGCGTGGAAGATAATCGGCAAATAAATGAAGGCCCATTCGATGGCCCACAAAAACGGCAGCGAGTGAATCTTGTCCACCTGCGCCTGATAGACGTCCGGGGGCCGGCCCTGGATCAGCGTGGCATTGACGATCACGTGAACCACCACGTACCCGCCGAAGAGAATGCCGGTGAGCGAATGCAGCCGGCGGATCAGAAAATGGCTCTGATCGCCCAGCGCGGGCAGGGTGAAATCGGGCGCGGTTGTCGGCGAAATCTGGGACACGTTTGCCATCCTTTCAGGCCAAGCGGTTCATTCTTACCCGAAACGCCGCCGCTGGGAAACCCCCTATGCAAAGCCGCGTAAAGCCGCCGATGGCATCGGCGGGGTTTCACCCTATTCCGGGGCGATCTGCAAATCGACGGGAATTCCGGCTACCGGGGAAATTTTCGCGCCGGTTAGCACGGCGTTGATGACGGCACGCGTTGTGCCGACTTCTTTGGCAACATGAACGGTGCATGCGATGGGCAGTTCGCTGTAATCGGGCACGGTAACGGAATGCTTCCCGGCGGCATCGGTCAGGCCATTGGGCAATTGCAAAGCCAATTCGCCGGTGAACGCCGCGGCCGATGGATTAAAGCAGGTGACCCAGACTTCTATATCGTCGCCGGGTTTGGCCTGGGCCGGCATTTTGATCGCCAGCAGCGGCGAAAAACTTTCGGCGAACAGAATCGGCAGGGATGATGCACAAGTACCGATATCAAATGTCGTGGTCCCCGCCCTGGCGACTAACCAGCGCGGACCACTGCGAATCATGCCATCGCTAATTGCCGTTGGCGGGAAGGTGTACGCCGTTTGAAACTTGGCCCTATCGTTAATCGTCAACTTCAGATCCCCAACCACCGGCGGAAGCTCTCCAGCGCTGCCAAGCGTTGAGGCCACCAGCAGCATATTGCCCGATCCGTCGGCCAGCGATGAAACATTCACCGCATCCTTGCCTGATGATTGCGTGACGATATTCGTCGGCACGGTCGCCGATACCGCCTGGTACATCTGTTTGGCGAAAGCCATCCTATCGCCAGATTTCATCGCCGCGTTGCGGGCTTCATCGTCAATCAGATACGCCTTGCCTTTGCCGACCGCGTTGCAGGTGAAGCCGGGTTCCAGCACCTCGGCGCCGCGCACGGTGTAGCGCTGATTAGCCCAAAACGCGTTGCCAGGATCGACCGCAGCACCGATCAAACCAAACAGTTTATCCAGCCCATATCCGGGAACGATATCCAACGCGTGACCCCAGCGGTCTTTTTGCGCCAGCGATCCCACGGCCACCAACGTGCCGCCATCATTGACGAACTTTTGCAGCCGCGCCGCCAGTGCCGCGTCCATCATCGACGCATCGGCCAATACGATGACGCTGTATCGGACCGCAACCTCATCCGTAAGCTGTGGCGTTTCCATCACGTCCACCGGCAAATGGGCATCGGCCAACGCCGCATAAACACCATGCACGTGCGCATCCAACGCCGAAGTCGTTGAGCGCGGCGTGGGTTCAATTCCACTGGCATAAATATAATCGTCTGGATCGACACACATGGCGATCTTGGCCTTGGGCCGGGCGAAATGATCGATGCCGATCATCTTGGTGATGTGGGCGATATCGCGGCAAACGCGCACGCGGTCGTTGAATTTGCCATCGGTCAGGGAAAAATTATCGCCGCGATTAAAACCCCACATCAGAACGGTGCGTGCCCCGTGGCCGATCATCGTCCACAATTCGCCCTGCAACATGCCGGCGCGCTCGGCTTCGCTCATGCCTTTCCAGTTTTGCGCGCTGAATACTTCGCACTCCAGAACATTGGCCGGGCGGCCTTGCGCGGTGCCCTGCGTCATGTCCATGGCGTAGGGAACGAACACGCGATCGCTCCAAACCGCCGGATAAATATCGATGCCCACCGCATCCATGGGTTTGCTGAAGGCAAAAATGTCGCTAAGGCGATAGCCATACCAGTTATCCAGCGGGCCGGGCAGATTGGTGGTGCGGGGCACATCGGGGCGGACTTTGGCGGCGAATTCCGCTTCACGCTGCATGAAGTCGGCGATCACCACCACCTGGAACCGCCGCCAATCCATCCACGCCGCGGCGTTTTCTTCTTTATATGGCGGCAACTGTTTGGGGGGATCGACCACCGCAAACGAATCGAACGCCGTGCCCCAGCGGGTGTTGAGCATGGCAATGTCCGGGTGCTGCGTGGGCAGCCAGGCGCGGAATTTGGCGATGGTCGCGGGGTTGTAATCGAAGAGGCGCTTGTCCAGCCAGAACAGGCCTGCCTCGTTATGCAGGATCATCCCGCGGATGTTGTGATCGTCGGCAAAGTGGCTCAGGTAGGCGGTGAAATCCCTTTCCATGTGCGGGAAGAATTGGTCGGCGGCACCGTAGGAAAGCTGCGGCCAATGCTCGCCATCATAGGTAATCGCCCAAGTCTTGCGATCTTCCACGCCGGTGGCGCCGTTTTGATCGACGAAGTAGGTATCCTTGGCGCCAAAATAATCGCCCGAGGGATAATGACTGCCTAATTGCGTATAAACGTACAGCCCGCGCGCCTGGAATTCATCGGCCAGCTTCTGGTGATTTTTCACACTCCAGCCATAACCCCCGCCAGTGAGCCGGATGCAATTCATGCCGGTTTCGTAGAACAGCGATTTCACGGCATCGCTGGGCTGGCTGGGATAATCGCCGCCGAACAGGAACGGCTGGAGTTTGGGCGCGTCCGCCCGCGCCAAACTGCAACTCACCATGAAAGCCAACAGCAAGCCGCACAGATTGATCCAGCGATTCATAAGCCGTTCCTTAGGGCAAAACAAACAGGTCGTGAAACACCGCCGCCGCCTTGGGTTCATTGGTTGTATAACCGTTGGTCGGTGAAAGCCAGCTATAATGGTAATACTCAAAATAGGCCGCGAAGTAAACGTGGTTGTCGGCGTCGTAAATGAAGTTGTGCATGGCCTGAATGTAATAGGGCGCGTCAAAACCTTCCGAGCGGGTGTGGTCCGCCGACAGATTCCAGCGCGGAATGCTGAACGGCTTGCCATGGGCTTTGGCGAAGGCGCTCCAGGTTTGCAAGATGGGACACTCCACCAAATCCCAGGCCATTTTCTGGTGGTAGCGTTTTTCGCTATCGGAGGCGAAGGGCGGGTAAGGATAGATATGCCGATCACCGGAGCCTTCTCCAAACATCAAGCCAATGTAATCCACATAGGTATCGCCGGGATAGGCTGCCTCGACAACGCCACCGAGGTTTCCGCCGGGGCTAACCCAATCGAATTGGAGTTTGTCGGCACCGGGAACGGCCCGCATCGTGCTCACAATCTGCCGCCAATACAGCGCAAAGTCAGCCGCATCCTCTTTACTAGACACTCTCCCAACCGCGCCCCAGTCAATAACCGGACCTATATAGATGATAGCATTGCCGAGATTATTCTCAACCAGATTCTTTGCCAGCGCCGCGAAGTGATCGTTGTAAGCCCCAGTGGCGCCGATCGCCAGTTTGGAGACGCCGCCGTCATTGGGCAGCAGAAAGGGAGACAAGATGACCCGGCGACCGGGGACTTCCGCCACCCATTTGCCCCAAGCCTTGTCGAAGGGAAGCTCGACCTCGGACCAAGTCTTGGCGGCAGTGTAAAAGAAGCATGGGCTGATGTCCGCCCAAACCAGCTTGCGATTCAGCCACTGGTTATATTGGTTGATCGCGCCCGGCTGGTACTTAGACTCCTTCCACACCGCCAGGTACGGCGGCTTCTGATTGTCCGTCGGCGGCAGCGGTTCCGCTGCGGCCAAACCCGCCACCAGCAAGCCGGCAAGCACGCAAACGCGTCGGGTTAGGTTGGCAACAACTCGGTTCATAAGCTGCATCCTTTAAGGAGTGGCCTGCCGCCAGACGCGCAAATGTTTGGCGACATACTCGGCCGGAAAATCCTTGTCATCAATGGGACCAAACCAATCGACCATCGGCTCGGCGTCGAAAATCAGGTACATCGGCAGATGCCAATTGGTGTTTTTCAGTTTCCGCACCAGGCTGCCGTCGATGTACCACTTAATCTCCTCTTTGGTCCACTCCAAGCCATAAGTATGAAAATCATCGGCGATGTTCCACGGCGTGCGGTACATATCCCCGGTGGCCCAGGTGTGGCCCTTATCGCTCCAGACATGGGCGGTCATGTAATCGTTATTGGGGAACTTGGCGTTATGCGTGCCGGTCTCGAAGATATCAATCTCCAATTGGTTGGCGTTGTCGCCGGTGTCCATCATCCAGAAGGCGCAGTCAAACTCGGTATTGGCCGGCTTGGCTTCGAGTTCATAGTAGCCGTAACCGGTTAGTTCCTTGGTGCGGATGTAACCGGTGGCGTAGGTAAAGCCGGGATGGGCCTTGACCTGTTCCGGTGTGGCTTTATCGAGCTTGATCCGCAATGCGCCATCCTTGAAACTCACATTTTCCGGCACGAACAACCCCGGCTTGCGGCCGATCCAATCCTTGAAACTGGACGAGAGCACATAGCGATTCAGATCAATCGTCGCGGCCGTGAAATCATCGCTGAACTTTGGGTCCAGCGTCCACTTCCCCTTATTCTCCTGATCGGTCAAAGGCAGATCATCATGCGGCCGCGCCGGCTTCGGGTCCAAAGGCTCCTTGCGCACCCAACCGAGCGGCGGGTAATCCGCGTTCCATTTTTTATTAAGGTATTGAAACACCACTTGCCGGTCGGTTTCATCGTCAAAAACGTGATCGTACACCAACACCTCGTCGATGTTGCCGGCATAATCCTGGCCGATGGCGAGCGGACCAATGGGCGCGTTGTCCAAGGCAATGGCGCTGATGCCACGCCAGGGGTCTTTTACGCCGGGACCGGCAATCTGAAAATCCGGCGAGGAAATCAGCGTGGGCTTAGGCCCGGGCGTCTGCTTGCCGGTGAGGCGGTTGAAAACCACGAAAACGGTAACGCCCCCGGAGGTGGGTCGAATGGCGTCCACCGTCAGCGCCTCTTTGCCGGTGAAATGGAGCATCGGGCGAGCCTTGGGGCCGACCGGCGTCAGTTGCGGCAAAGCATCCTTCGCCACCGCGCGTGCATCGTGATGCCCATCACTACGGTCGGCCAGTTGCGTGACATGCCGATCCGCATCCATGCTCGCCGTTGACTCTTTGGATGGATCAAGCCAGAGCACCAACCCGCCGCCAGGCGGCTTACCCAAATCGGCCGGCGGTTGAATTTCCTCGGCGACGAACGTCTCGATGGATTTAATCAACAAGGTACGCTCGGCAGGAACGGCCTCGCCGCCAACGTAGAGGGTCAGTCCAGTGATCTTCTTGGGATCGAGCGCATAACCGGGATTGCCATAAACCTTGCCGAACACCGTTTGCACCAACCGCGTTTCGCCGGCACCGATCACGATGCTCCCGGTGCTCCATGGTTCCTTTTCCCCCGGCGCCTCATTTTGCACGCGCAGCGTGACACTTATCGCGGCATCATTCGGATTAGTCACCCGTCCCCGCACACCTTTAGCCGCACTCCAATCCCACGCGCCGCCAGCCGGCTTCATTTCCAAGCCCGGAAAGGCTTGATTGGCTTGAAGCTTAAGACTCAGCACGCTGGCCCCGCCATCTGTGGCCAGGCTAAGCGTGGATTTGTTACACTTAAAGGCGGTCAAATCCAGTTGCGGCGTAATCTTCACCACCGGCACGTTGGCATCATCTGCCAAGCTCCACGAGCCGAGCAGCAGCACCAGTATCCCGATCAGCAGCATCACATTGCGTTGGATTATCATCGAAACACTCATATTGATCCTCTTATGTCTGTGAGTCTATTTTATCTACCAGCCTTGGGCAGCAAATGCACCCAGGGAAAGTACGCCGGGCGTTTGCCATCAGCGATGCCGTCGTAGAGGCCCATCCAGCATTTCCGGCCGGAGCCATCATTGTCATTGACGATAAAGTTCATGGCAAACACCGCGTTCTGCGGCGGTTGATCGACGCCAAGTAAATACTTCCACGGCAACATCCCTTCATAGATCGTGTCCTGGCCCGTGCGCGTCACCTTGTATTGCACATCGGCCGATACTTTTTCAGTTGGAAACGGCTGAAAGAGTTTGCTCTTGCCGGTAGTCGTTAAAACCAGGCTAATCTCATGATCGCCTGGCTGATAGCCGATGCCCGCGCGGTTGCCGCCGGGACCGAAAGCCATCTGCAACGAGTCATAGCCCCAGAACCCGCCCTCGGCATCGGGCATGGCGATAAGAATATCATCGCGGGCGACAATCAGGGTGTAAAGCCCTTGTTCGTTCCAGGCATAGCCGAATTTCAGGCTCAAATCTTCCGGCCCTTTCCAGGGAACGGTGGGATCGGTGGGAAAAACATACTCCCGATCTTGCAGCACGGTTTTCGCCAGTGCGGTTTTCGCCGCTGTCAGCGCGCCATCCACGGCCAAGGTTCCCGGTGCCGCGTAAGCGGCCGCTACCAATTGCTTGTCCACATGATAGTTTGTCGTGGCCTGCCCGCTGGTTATTTTCAGAGGCAGATCGAGATGCGCGGTCTGGAAAGCATCGGCGGCCAGCGGAATCGAGACGATATTATCGCCGGGGTGCAGAGTAGCCTTGACGGTGCCGGTAGGCAGCGCGACATCAACCTTGGCATCTTCGGAGAGGAAGTTGGTGATCTTCGCGTCCAGCGCCTTGCTGCTGGCCGCGCCCACGTTGGCGACGACGAACGGCTGGTCGGGCCGCCAGTGGGCCGAAGTGAGGAAAGTCTTTAACTCCGCCGCCTTAGCCAAATCCGTGACAAAGAAGCTCGGCCCGCGGTTGACGGCCCATTTCTCGCCGGCAATCACACTGCGCTGGCGGCCATAGATATCGATGATACCGGTCCCGGCTGGCGTGGGTGTGCTGAGCGACACATCATATTTCACCGCCCAGACCGCGGCGATAGCTCTGTGCGTGGCCGCATTCGCAAACAGATAGCCATGCAGCGCCGGTCCCAGATCGAGCTTTTCGCCGGTATCGCTGCCTTCCAATAGCGAGGAAACCGTGGCGAAGGCGTTCACGCCCGTGCAGGGCCGATTGCCTTTCTCATTTTTGAACCCCTGCACGAGCAGGCTGTAATCGTAGCCGCGCTCGTTGGTGCCCCAAGCCGCCGATCCGCGAAACCAAGTCACTTTCTCAAAATGCGGAATCGTTTTGACCATCACCAGCGACTGCGCCACAATCTGCGCGAACGTCCGCGCCGAATCCGAGAGATAAATCTCCTCCCAGGGATACGCCCAGCCCATCTCCGTTGACCAGATGCCTTTGGCATGAGTGTATTGATCCGCCAGTTGCACATTGGGAGCCATCATTTCGGCCATATACTCATCCGGCCAGACCACCGAGCCATCGGTCTTGACGTAGTGCTGTTCGCTGTAGGCATGGACCGAGTATTCGTCAATTTTGCCTTCGGCCTGCTGGAGCGATTTGGTGGCAAAGTCACGATTCCGCGGGCCGCCGGAGGAAACATCCACGCCCAGCACCGGTACGCTGGGATCAGCGGCTTTGACCAGATCATAGCCGCGCTTCAATAGCGCCGCCGTGGTGGCAATGCCGACATTCACATCGCCATGCCGGCCCAGCGAAATGTCCGGCTCGTTATTGATCTCAAAAGCTTTAGGCCCGGGCGGCATGGCTTTAATCGCCGCGGCCGCCCAGGTCGCAAACTTTTCCAGTTGTGCCGGTTGCCCCAAATCCACCATGTGCGAAACGCCCACCCAATCAGGATAGTTTGGCTCCAGAGTATAGATGACCGGAATACCGGCGTTCTCAAACTCTTTAAGCGTGTCGGTATAGCGGGCGAAATTGTAAACACCGGGCTTGGGGTTGGACCATTTCCAGAAAATCGCGGTTCGCAAAAAGCGCACGCCGATCCGTTTGGCGGTTTGCGGATGGCCAATGTTGCATACGCCGTAGCAACACTTGTCGAAGGGAATCGCTTCCAGATCCGGCGGCCGCACCACGGCAAACGCGGTGTGGACGCTGGGGGCATCATTGCCCAGGCTGAAGGTGCAATCGGCGAAACACGGCTCCTTCAACTCCAGCGTCACCGGCACATCGACTGTGGCGTTAGCGGCCAAATCCACGCTCTGCTTGAATTGCAGCGGTTTACCATCATCGGTCATCCCCTGCATGGTCAGTTCGGTGGTCTTGGCCGCGGCCGTGAGGTTCTGGACACTAACGATAACGCTCTTTTCCTCGGTCGGGAAAAACACGTTGTCATACTTGGTGTTTTGCACCACCAGCGCACAGGCTGATGGTGCCGGCTTCACGTCATCCGCATAGGCCACCGCCGCCGGGCAAAGCAGCAGGAGAAACGCGCACAAGGCTCTCCTCGGCAGACAACGATTGATGGTCATGCGATCTCCTATTTATCGGTACTCGGCAAGGCAAACAGCTTACGGAACATTTCCGCCGATTTGGGGAATGCATCTTTGTATCCATTGGTCGGCGAAAGCCAACTGTAATGGTAGTATTCCATGTAGCTGGCAAAATAAACGTTGTTGGCCGGATCGTGGATGTAGCTGTGCATGCCTTCGATAAACGCGGGGGCATCCAAACCCATATCCCGCGCGTGGCCCGCGGTCAGGTTCCAGCGGGGAATGGAAAATGGCTTGCCATGCGCCTTGGCGAAAGCACACCACACGTCCAGGGCAGGGCGTTCCGTAAGCTCCCATGCTCTTTGCTGCCGGTAAACTTTCTCACTATCCGATGCGAAAGCTGGGTAAGGATAAATCCGCTTATCGCCCGAGCCTTCGTTGACGATCCAACCAATGTAATCGACATACTTATCCGCGGGATAGGCATCATCAATGGGATAATTCGGCTTGGCACCAGGCCCTACCCAGTCAAATTGTAGTTTTTCGCCGCCGGGAACAGCGCGCATGGCATCGACAATCTGCCGCCAATACTGCGCAAAATGCGCCGCGTCCTCTTTGCCGGAGACCTTCCACGCCGTGCCCCAGTCACTGACTGGTCCCATGCAGAGGATGGTGTTTCCCAGATGGCTTTCTACCAGGTTTTTCGCTAACGCCGTAAAGTGGCTGTCGTAGGCTCCGGTTGCGCCCAGCGCCAAGGTCGAACCATCGGCGGGAAGCATGGGAACGCTCAATATGGCCCGGCGGCCGGGAACTTCCGCCACCCATTGGCCCCAAGCTCTGTCAAACGAAAGCTCAATCTGCGGCCAGGTTTTGGCCGGCCCATAAAACATGCACGAGCTCATGTCCACCCAGACTAATTGGCGATTCAGCCATTGGTTGTACTCCTTAATTCCGTCCGGCAGGTATTTCGGCTCTTTCCAGACTGCCAGATAGGGCGGCTGCCGATTATCGGTCGCCGGCGACACTGGCGCGGTTGCGGCATCCTTGGCCATCGCGACCGATCCTGCCGTCACTATGGCAATCAACACCGCGAGGGTTTGGCATCGTTTCATGGTCTGGTGGCTCCCGCGGGTAAGGCGAACAGTTCATGAAACCGTGCCGCCGCTTTGGGGTAATTGGTCGTGTATTCCTTGGACGAAGAAATCCGCGTGCAATCCCAATAGGTGTCCATATAAGCGGCGAAGCTAACATTATTGGCGGGGTCTTGGATGAAATCGTGCATCTGCTGGATAAAGTAAGGATTATCTTCGCCGGTGGATAATGTCCCATCGGCATAGTGATCCGAGTAGAGGCACCAACAGGGAATGCTGAACGGCTTGTTATGAGCCTTGGCTACGCCCACCCATGTCGCCAGGCCATTCTGCGCCGCAGGATAATAGTATTGCTCCCACGCCTGCTTCTGGCGTGTTCGTTTCTCATCTTCCGTGGCATTGGCCGGAAATGGATAAATGTTCTTATCCAGGCATTGGTCGTAAAGAATCATGCCGACGTAGTCCACATACTCATCGCCGGGGTAAGCGCTTTCAATGGGGAAGCTGGTCTTGCGGTTCATGCCGACCCAATCAAATTGGAGTTTGTCAGCGCCGGGCACGGCCCGCACGGCCGTCACCATCTGCCGCCAACATTGCACGAAATTAGCCGCATCAGCGGCAGTGGCGGCATCCCAGGTGTTGGGCGTGTTGATCAGCCCCATGCAGAGGATGCTATTGCCGAGATTATTAGCCACCAGATATTTGGCGATGGCGGCGATACTCTCGTTATTACCGCCCTTGGCACCCTTTTCCAAAGCCGTGCTATCGGTGGGCAGCGACAGGATAACCAAAGCCCTGCGCCCGGGAACCTCTGCCACCCATTTGCCCCATTGCGGATCGACCCAATACTTGTCCGGCGTCGCCGGCCAGCCGGCGGAATCCAGCACATATTGCGTGACCACCGAAAACAGCGCCTTGCGGTTAAGCCACTTGGCAAAGCCATCGGTGGCCCCGGTGCCCTGATACATCGGCTCCCAGACGCCGATGTAGGGCGGCGCAGTATTATCGGTGAGCGGCAAAGGCGCCGCCGTCGGGGCGTCTTTCGATGCTGCCAGCGAGCCGGCCATCAGGATGGCAACGAGCAATATGATGTTTCGGTAGTGTTTCATAGGGCATCAGTTGTTGGGGTTCGGTGCTTCGACAACCAGACGTATGGAATAGAGATGATCACCAGCTTGGATATTGGCAAAGGCACCGCGGTGCCCCGCCGACCGGGAATGGCCGATCCAACCGCCCTGGCCACGGCAAACGTGTTGCGTGCTTCCTTCGGTTGGGCCGGTAGGGTCGGTCACCGGGCCGGCGGCATAGGGCAAGGTGGCCTTGGGATACATTGCGCCCAAATCCGAACATACCTGCGAGACATTCCCGGCCATGTCATATAAGCCCCACGGATTGGGCTGTTTCCCACCGACCGGCTTGGGTTCCTTCAGCCCAAACCAGCCATAATCATCACCGGCCTTCTGATCGTTTCCCCAGAACCAGGTGGTCTGCGTGCCGGCCCGGCAAGCGTATTCCCACTCAGCTTCGGTGGGGATGCGTACTTTCTTGCCGGTCTTCTCGGATAGTTTCGCGCACCAGCCGCTAATATCCTCCCAGGACATCGGCTGCACCGGCAGGGTTGGCCCCTTGTACCGGCTGGGGTTCTTCTCCATGACCGATTCATACTGCTCTTGAGTCACCGTATAGATGCTCATATAGAATGGCTTGCTGATCGTCACTTCATGCTGCGGGCCTTCATTTGGGGCATGAAACTGCAACTGTTCGTTTTCCGGCGCACCCATGATGAATTTCCCGGCGGGAATTAAGACGAGCTTCAAAGTGAGGTTGTTGTCCAAAGCCAGTTCGAGATTCTTAACCGGTTCCGTCGTCGGCAAGATAACGGCCGCCGCCGGCGTAGCTGCCGCCGGCGGCATCGCCGGCAGGGAAAAGAGCTTCAGAAATAGCGCCGTCGATTGTGGATAGGGGCTTACAAAACCACCGGTAGGAATAATCTTGGCCTCCTTGGCGTCCCAGTAGGATGCGAAGTAGATATTGTTGTCTGGATCCTGAATGACGTTGAACATCTGCTGGATAAAATAGGGGTTATCGCCACCCCCATGCCCGTCCTTTTTGTAACCAAGGCCCCATTCGGGGAAGGTTAACGGTTTGTGGTGCGCCTTGGCCACGGCCAGCCAAGCGGCAATGCCGTTCTTCGGTGATACCGGATAGATCCAGGTGTCCCAGGTTTTCTTCTGGCGTACCAGTCTTTCCTCGGCCGTGGCGTTTTCGGGGTAGGGATAAGTATCCTTATTCCAACTCACGTCATAGACGTCCATTCCCACCTGATCGACATACTGGTCACCCGGATAGGCCGCCTCCAGCGGATATTTGCATGATTCATTGCAACCATTCCAGTTGAACTGCAACTTATCCGCGCCGGGGACCGCGCGCATGGTGGTCACGATCTGCCGCCAGTATGCGGCATAATTGCCGGCATCTTCCGCGGTCATCACCTTCCACGGATACCACGAGGCGTTAAACTCCCAGCCGACGCGCAGGATGGTTCGATCGGCAAGCTTGTTGGCCACCAATAATTTCGCCAGCGACTCAAAATACTTGTTGTAGGCTCCCGTGGCGCCAAGTGCGAGCGTGGGATTCCCGTTGGCCTCGGTCGGCCAGGGAAGCATCGTGGTGCTGAGCACGAACACCCGCCTGGGGTCTTCGTTCATCCATTTGCCCCACGGGGGTAAAAGCCAGGCGAGCGCGCGGCCATTCACCCCGCCGCTGACGTTGTCCCAATTGTCCCAAGCCACGCCGGCATGGCCCCAAACCACCGTGCGGTTCAGCATTTTGGCATATTCGTCAATATAGCTAATGCCCTTGGGAGGCGGGCCTTCGTAAAGTCCCATATACGGGGGAGCCGTATTGTCGGTAAGCGGCAACGGTGCTGCCGCCAACCAACCATTCGTCAAGAGGATCATTATCGCGGCAATGGTTCGGTAGTGTTTCATGGTTTAGCCTTTCCCGCTGGCAGACTAAAGAGTTTCTGGAAAAGCGCCGCCGATTCGGGATATTGGCTCGGGCTGCCACCGGTGGGGATCACCTTGGCCTCGCGCGAATCCCAATAGGCCGCCTCATAAACATTATTCGCCGGATCGTGGATCAGGTTGTACATTTGCTGGATAAAGTAGGGATCATCCGCCCCGCCATGGTTCTTATCACTCCACAGGCCCCATTCCGGAATAAAGAACGGCTTGTGATGCGCCTTGGCAAATTCAATCCACGTCTTAATACCGTGCTTGTTGCCGTAGATATCCTTCCAGGCTTTCTGCTCACGCTCCAGCCTTTGCTCCGGCGTAGCATCCGGCGGAACCGGGTAAACATCCTTGGCCCAGGTCTTGTCGTAGATATCCAGGCCAACATAATTGACCACATCATCGCCGGGCCAAGCCTCTTCCAACTGGTACTTAACATTCTCTCCAGCCCCGTTCCAACAGAACTCCAGTTTTTCCGCGCCCGGCACCGCGTGCATGGCGGTCACCACTTGATGGAAAAACTTGGCCATATCGGCCGCGTTTTCCGGCGTCTGCGTTTTCCAAGGATACCACCCCCCGTCAAATTCCCAACCCAGGCGAAGGATACTGTTATCCAGTTTGTCCTCCACCAGCATTTTCGCTAGCGTCTCAAAATGGCTGTTGTAGGCTCCCGTAGCTCCCTCCTTTAGCGTGTAAGCCGGCCCTTCCTTGGGCGACCACGGCATCAGCGGAATGCTGAACACGATTCGCCGGCCCGGCATCGCCGCCACCCATTTGGAAGTCGGCCCCAGCAGCCAATAGGCTTTGTCCACGCTTCCCCAGTTATCCCAGCCTTGCGAAAAATGCCCCCACATCAGCGTGCGGTTGAGCCATTTGGTATATTCGTCATCCTGCTCAATTCCGCCTTTGGGGACGCCGCGGTAAATTCCCATGTGCGGCGACGCGGTGTTGTCATTCAGCGGCAACAGCGCCGGCGTTTCCTGGCCATAGAGCGGGCCAGTGATCAACCCAATGCCGAAAAGGACCATGAACCGAACAAGCGTGGCGCGAGGCAGTTTGTGATTGGCCATGCAACAAGTTGTATCGTCCCGGCGGGGAAATTTCAAGGACACGCTGGTGACAGTTATTGTGACAGGCCCCCGGGATTCTTGACCCCGCGGTACGCCACGCAAATCCCGCAAGTCAGCGGCCGGTTTTCCACCTGCACAAACCCGACGGTTTGCATCATCGCCAGCATGGTTTCCCGGCCGATGAACGTATTCACGCTCCGCGGCAAATAACGGTATGCCCCGGTGCGATCACCGCTGATCCACGTGGCGGTGCGCGGCAAGACTTGGCGGAAATAAAAGTTATACATCCCCCGTAGCAGCCGGTTGGTCGGCAGCGAAAATTCCAGAATAATCAACCGTCCGCCCGGTCGCAGCACGCGGAAAAATTCACCGATGGCCGCTTGCGGATCAGCCACGTTACGAATGCCAAAAGCGATGGTGGCGACATCCACGCTGGCATCGTCCAGCGGCAACGCCTGGGCATCACCATGCAGCCAAGCAATGGCCGGCAGCCCCGCCACCGCCGCTTTATGTCGGGCAATCGGCAGCATCTCATAGGTGAAATCCAGCCCGATTACCTGCCCGGGCGTAATGCCCGCTGCCCCCGCTTTGATCAATCCCCGCGCCAGCGCCAGCGTCAAATCACCGGTGCCGCAGGCCACATCCAACGTCACATCGCTTGGCCGCAATGCCGCCCATTGCACGACAAATCGCCGCCAGCGTTGATCCATCCACAGGCTGTGTAGCCGATTGTTGATGTCGTAACTGGGCGCGATGGCCGCGAACATCTCGCGCACCCGCCGCTGCTTATCCGCCACGGTGTGGGGATTGTTCAGAAGATTTTGATTCCAAATTTCGGCCACAGTTAGTGGATGAATATAGCCGCGATGGGGCGACTCTGTATAATCTCCGCCAGGAGTTGACCAACCCATGAACCCATTGCGAATCGGTTTATACGGCACCAACGGCCACCAGCTTCCCGCCAAGTTGGACGCAAGTCTTCCAGCCACGGTGGTGGCCGTGGCAGGCTTTGCTGCGGCAGCCGCGGCCAAGGCGAATCAGGATCATCCGGTAAACGTGTATGAATCGCTGGCCCAATTGCTAGCCGACAAATCGGTCGATCTGGTTTCGCTGTGTTCGCCGTTGCGGGCCGATCAGGCGCGGGATGCGGTGTTGGCGCTGGAGGCCGGCAAGCACGTGTATGCCGAAAAACCGTCGGCGCTGACCGAAGGCGATTTGGATCGGATCATCCAAACCGCCAAGAAGACCGGGCGGATTTTTCACGAGCAGGCGGCCACCGCCTTCGATCAGCCCTACACCACGCTGCGGCAAATCGTCGCCGCGGGAACCATCGGCACCGTGGTGCAGGTCTTCAGCCAGAAATGCTATCCCTGGCACGATGGCCGGCCGCAAGACAGACGCGTGGATGGCGGGCTGGCCATGCAGGTGGGCATCTACAACCTGCGGTTTGTCGAGCATGTGGCCGGGGTGAAAGTCAAAACGCTCACCGCCAAAAGAACGTCGCTGGGCAATCCAATCCCCGGCGGCCAAGCCGACATGGCGGTTTCCATGGTAATGGAATTGGCCAACGGCGGCCTAGCCAGCAGCGTCACCAATTATTATTGCCCGTTGCCGGGCGACTGGGGCCGGTGGGGTTATGAAACCGTGCGTATCTGGGGAACCATGGGCATGGTGGAATCAATCGACAATGGCCGGATCGGCACCCTGGCGGTGTATGGCCGGCCGGTCGTTGCGCTGGATTTTTCCGCCCCCGGCAGGAGTTACCTGGGCATGTTTCTCGAAGAGATTCAAACCGGGAAGAAAGTGATTCCGTTTGCGCTGGAAGATGAATTAAGCCCGACGCGCTGGGTGATCCGGGCGAGCGGGAGCTAAGCCTTCCGCCCATGCGGCCCATCGGTATATAATAGATTCCGCTGAAAAACCCCCGTTTGCGAACGCTCTCTGCCCGACGGTTTGCTCGTCAATTTCCCGAAGCACGATCAACTACCTGAACGCTAACTCGTGTCGTTCATAACGCTCCGCCGCCGCGCG
>Ga0316217_10002954_pt1 | contig 19953 bp, 17 predicted proteins | sample 1anoAmetaG_FD_203633 | JGI IMG/M metagenome (GOLD analysis project Ga0316217, IMG submission 203633) | Freshwater microbial communities from Trout Bog Lake, Wisconsin, USA - 1anoA | ecosystem: Environmental > Aquatic > Freshwater > Lake > Hypolimnion/Profundal zone | place: USA: Wisconsin...
TGAGGCCGCCCATGTTGCGAAGGCGCAGTTGGCGAGCGATCTCATCCGCCGACTCCAGGTTCACCTTGAGGATGGAGGACTCCTGGTCCTTGCCCCCCTTGTGGCGTCCGGTGTTAACGTCAATGGCCACCAGGGCTTCGGTTTCGTCGACGACCAGGTAGCCGCCGCTCTTGAGGTGGACCTGGCGGGAGAAGGCGTTCTCCAACTGGCGGGTGATGTTGAAACGGTCGAAAATAGGTTGAGGTTCGTTATAGACCTTGACCTTGTCCGCAGCGCGCTTGGCCTTGATCTTAAGCATCATGTCGCGCATCCGCTCGTAAGCCTTGGTGTTATCCACTACGATCCGCTCGACATCTTCGGTCAGGAAGTCTCGCACCGTTCGTTCGATGAGGTCCGGCTCCTGGAAGACGCACGTGGCGGGGGGTTGCTTCTTGATCCGCTCCTGGATTTCCGTCCATTCCTCGAGCAAAAGGGCCATGTCGCGCACGAAATAGCGTTCCTGCTGGTCTTCGCCGACCGTGCGCATGATGACGCCCATGCCCTCGGGGATGCTGAGTTTGCGCAGGATCTTTTTCAACCGTTGGCGTTCCTGGGGATTCTCGATCTTGCGGGAAATACCGCTTTGGTCGGAATTAGGCAACAAGACCAGGTAACGGCCTGGCAGGACGAGGTTAGTAGTGACGCGAGGGCCCTGGGTGCCGATGGGGCCTTTGGTGACCTGAACGATGATATCGCTGCCCGGCGGATAAAGGCGAGGGATATCCTTTTGCGTGATCTTCGGCTTATCACGCCGCTTGGCATCGCGTTCGACGATCTCGACGCCGCTGTCGAAGGTGCTGGGGACGATGTCCCAGTAATGTAGAAAGGCGTTTTTCTCGAAGCCAATGTCAACGAAGGCGGCCTTGAGACCATCCTCCAGGTTGCGAACTTTGCCCTTGAAAATGCTGCCGACCAGCCGCTCCTCGGTGGTCCGTTCGATGTTGAATTCCTCCAGTCGGCCCTCTTCGAGGACCGCGACGCGGGTTTCGAGGCTCTCGGCGTTGATCACGACCTCTTTGTGGATCCGCTTGATGGGCTTGATGAGCCGTTGAACCTTCTTGACCAGCGTGCTGGCCGCTGAACGGAGGGTTTCGAGCAAACCCTTGGACTGTTCCTGGATGGTCACCGGCTCGAAAGGTTTTTCCTCTTCGATGCTCACGGGAACTTCGGAGTTGGGCTCGAGGATCTCGCCTTTGTCGGCGGCGACGACGGCAGAGTCGGATTCGGGTTTGCCGTCAGCGGGCAGGCCGAAGGCGCGGTTTTCATCGCGCTCGATCTCCTGCGCGTGGCGATGCTCATAGACTTTCTCCGGGGATGGCGGGCCGCCCACCGCCTCCGCGCGAGCCTGGAGGGCGTCGCGATCGGACTTTTGGGGTTGGCTATGGCCCAACCCGCCCGTCGGTCGGAAACGCATGCCGCGGCGACGCCGCGAGAAGTTTCTGTCACTCATAGTTTAATAAGCCTTTCGATAGATATAAACGCTTTGCAATAAGCCCATGGCGATTAACGAGCCGAGCACAGAGGACCCGCCATAACTCAGGAGGGGCAGTGGCACGCCCGTCACGGGCATAATGCGGATGTTCATGCCGATATTGATGAAGACATGGCTAAAGAGCAGTGCAACCACTCCCACCGCCAGTAGTTTGCCCAGACGATCGCGCGCCTGGCTGGCGATGCGGATTCCAGTAAACAGAACCAAGCCATAAAGCGTGATCACCGTCACGCTGCCCATGAATCCTTTCTCCTCGGCAATGACGGAGAAAATGAAATCGTTGTGGGCCACGGCGCGCGGCAAGTAACCCAAAGCGTTTTGGGTTCCACGCCGCCAGCCTTTGCCCGTCAGCCCTCCCGAACCGACGGAAATCAACGCCTGTCGCACGTTATGCGAATCGTCAAACTGGCGTTTGCGCAGCCGTTCCCGCTCCGCTTTGGACGCGCCGGTTTGAGTATATTCCCGATCGAAATAAACCATCAGCCGCCGCTTTTGATAATCCTGGAGCTTGACCTGCCAGTTTTCGGGGGCAAAGAGCACGTCCACCAGGAACAGCGCCCCCAGAATACCCACAACGCCCAGCGAGCGCGCCAGGTAGCGGCGCGGCGTGCCGGCGACAAACATCATCAGAAACCCCGTCGGCAGCAGGACCAACGCCGATCCTAAATCCGGTTCCTTCATGATCACCAGGAACGGGAGCAACATTAAACCTAACGGTTTGAAGAAATTGCCCGGCAACCCCAATTCGTCCACCGGCCGGCTCAAGAAATGAGCCATGGCCAGAATGAAGCTCAGCTTGGCGAATTCCGAGGGTTGGAACTGAAAGAAGCCCAGATCAATCCACCGCATCGCCCCCCATCCGTGCGTGGTGCCGATGCCGGGCACCAGTACGGCCAGCAGCGGCAGGATGGAGATCCAATACAGGACCATGGCCCAACGCGAGAGGATGCGGTAGTCCAGGAGATAGAGCCCCCCGGCGGCGGCGATTCCCAGCAGATACCAGAGGACTTGCCGCACCCAACTCTGGCTGTACCAGGGAACTATCCCCGACGCCTCGCTGGCCATGCTGGCGCTATAGACAAAGGCCGCGCCCAGAACCATCAACCCGGCTAGCGCCGCCAACTGGAGGCGGTCGAACCGCGAGGGGCTCGAATTTAGGATGACGGGGTTCATGTTCATTCGGCTTTGGCCAGCGACTGGCCTTTAGGCGCTCCGCCGCCGAGTTGCTGCAGCGCGAGATAGACCTTTCGGGCAACGGGCGCGCACGTACGCCCGCCCGAGCCGCCGTTCTCCACCATCACGACCACGGCATACCGAGGGTTTTCGTAGGGGGCGAAAGAGATAAACCACGTGATGTGTTCCTCCAGTATTCCGTGCGCGTTCTTCTTCTGCGCCGTGCCGGTTTTTCCACAAATGCGCAGGCCTTCGATGACCGATTCTCTGCCGGTGCCATCTTTGTCTTCTACGTCGGCCAGCATCGCCTCGCGAAGGATGGACAGGGTGCGCGGCTGAACCCCCAAATTGTCGCGCGCCTGCGCCGAAGGCAATTCAACGGCGGGCTCATTCGAAAACGGGTCCTGCGTTTGTATGCGCGCCACCAGGCGGGGCTTCCAGACCTTGCCGCCGTTGGCGATAGCGCATGTCATCACCGCCATTTGTAGCGGAGTGACGTCAATATCGCCTTGGCCGATGCAGAGCATGGCCGTGTCTCCGTCCGACCACTTGGAACGGACCTGTTGGGGCGTGGGGAAGTTCCCGGGAGTTTCCTGGCGGGTGAGCGTCCCTATCCCCGTTTTCTCGCCCAAGTGCAAACGCTGGCCAAGTTCAACGATTTTGTCAGCCCCCGTCCGCAAGCCCTGAGTGATAAAGTAGGTGTTGCTGGAGATTTTGAGCGCCCGCCGGAAGTCGTACATTCCCGGCGGAGCCGTGTCCTTGATCGGCCGTCCGCGCCCGGGCTTGTAATAGCCAGGGTTGTAGATCTCTTCGTTTCGGTTGAGGCCGTTTTCGAGGCAAGCCATCGCAACAACAGTCTTGAAGATGGAGCCGGGTTGGTAGTTTTCCTGCGTGGCGCGGTTGACCACCGGACGCAGTTTCAAATCTTCGCGCCGCTCTAATTCACCTTTGGGGAAGCCCTGCACGGAATGATTGGGATTGATGGCGGGCGAAGAGGCCATCGCCAGGATGTCGCCGGAGCCGACGTCCATCACGACCACGGCGCCCAGCGTGTTCTGACCGAAAACCACTTCCTGGAGCGCCTGTTCCGCGGCCTGCTGCGCGCGAAGGTCGATCGTCAAAACCACGTTGCGGCCTGGGTCGGCCGTGCTCCAGGCATTCTCCGTTTGGCGATAGCCGACGTTGTTCACGAGGACCGATTTCGCTCCCGCCGTGCCGCGCAATTGTCCATTGCAACCCGCTTCGATTCCCAGCACGCCGCGATAATCGGGTAACCGGTAGGAGAAGAAGGACTCTTCTCCTTCCACGGAACTGTCGTCAAATGTCAGGTAGCCCAGGATATGGCAGGCCGTCGTCTTGAAGGGGTAAACTCGGGTGGATTGAATTTCCAGGTCCAGGCCTGAACAGTTGAAACAATCCTCCTCGAAGCGGGCGATTTGGCCGGGGTCCAGATTGGAGATCACGGGGTAGGGGAGGGCGAGCTGAGTCTCGAAATGCTTCCGGAAGCTGACGGCGTCCAGGACGGTCCGCTGGCCCAGTCGCTGGCTGACCTGGCTCACCAGGTTACTGGCGGCCACATATCGCGAACGCCAGGTCAACGCCTGCATCTCGCTCTTCTTGAGGCGGAGATACTGAGTCTGAATGCCGCCGATCCCAAGCCACTGCTTCCAGAAAGGCCCTCCGTTGGTGACCACCCGAAAGGGACGCAATTGGCTGTACTCTCGGGCGAACGCGTCCCGCATGTCCTCCAGGTAGAGGCTCAAGTTATACGTGGGGCGATTCTCCGCCAGCGCAATGCCATTGCGATCCAGGATCTTTCCCCGCACCGCCGGCACCCGGACGGTGCGGTAGGATTGGGTCAGGAGAGAATCCTGGTAGTCCCGGCCCGATACGACCTGGACCCACCAAAGTCCGGCCAGGAGCACGCAGAGCCCACCCAAAACGATCGCCGTTACCACGCGCAGTTGCGGGTCGTCTTTTTTGAGTTGGTCGAAAATGAGCATCAGAGTCTGCCCCGCCTTATCTCTCGATCGGCGCGGAAGCTGGTTTCCGGGGCGCGACTATGCACCAGGGAACGCTCCAGCTTGGCGAAAAGCAGGAAGCAAACCGGAGTAGCCAAGGCGCCGCCGAGGCTCATGACGCCCAATTGCCAAAGCGTCGCCCACCCCAGGAGGGGTTTGCGGCCGGTGGTCAAGAGGAGGATCAGGCTGAGCACTGGCGCCGCGGCGCTGGCCCCCAGACCCAGGACGACTTGGGCGAACCGCTGGCGCTTGAGAATCAAATCACGGCTGGAGTAGATGATCATGCCCACCAGCATCAGCGGGAGGACGCTCACCCCGAGGGGGTTCAGCGAGAGCGAGTCGAAGAGCAGTCCGCCCAACAGCGCCAGCAGGGAGATGGTGACCACCCCACCGGAAAGGCTGGCATAGACCATCAGGGGCGGGAGCAGGTCTAGCTGAACCCCGGTCAAGCGACGAAACCCACCGAAGGCTGCTTCGAGGAACACGACCACGAATGCTGTTGCCAGAATAAAGAGCGCGTTGAGGAGGCTCATTCGGACACCACCCACACTTCCTCAAGCGCGTCGAGTTTGGCCGCCAATTTTACCCGCGCAACCGTTCCGAAGCCGTATTCGATGGGCTGCGAATCCACAACCTGTCCGATGAGGATATCGGGGGGAAAGATGCCTCCCTGGCCGCTCGTACGGACCGTTTGACCGGGTTTGAGGGTGACATTCTTGGACAAATAGCCTAACTCGACCAACCCATCGTTTCGCGGTCCAGAAGCGCCGATGACGCCCATGTCGCGCGTTTCGTTTTCCACCAAGGCGGCCACGTGGACGTTCGGGTCGCCCAGGAGCACCACCTGGGAGCGAGTAAGTCGAACGTAAGCGATGCGGCCCACCAGGGAGCCGTCGGCGCTGAGCACCGGCCGGTTGGTGGTCATCCCATCCCTGCTGCCGAGGTCGATTTCGATGGCGCGCCACCAATTCGAGGGTTCGCGGAGGATGACGTTCGCGAGCCTCAGGTGGTGGCGCTGTCGTTGCTGCCAACCGAAGAGTTGGCGCAGGTGGGCGTTTTCACGCTCGGTACCCTCGGCCACCGCCGCCTGGAGGCGCAATTCCTGGTTCTCGCGGCGGAGGATTTCATTTTGCCGGAGGATTTCCTTCCTGGGCAGGACGGCATCGGCGGTTTTTCCGGCCAGTTGATGGGCGGATTGAGTCAGGCCAACCAAGGGCAGGAAGAGGCTTCCAACCCCCAGCTTCAGCCGGGCCGTCGTTTGGCTTGGCAGATTCAGAATGATCAGCGTCAACAGCACAACCAGACTCACCGCAATATAGTGAGAACGTCTCAACATTTATCCATGCACTTATTCATTGGAGAGCCGGGTGGTAATCACCCCGGCCTCCGACTTCGGCGCGACTCGGGCTACCGCGCCCGAAGAGAGCCGAAACCAGCCCGCGCTTTGGGCGGGGGCGGCGATCGGTTGACGACAGATGGGAACTACTTGGAATTGGAAGAAACCCGCTTGAGGAACTGAAGTTCCTGCAGCACTCGGCCCGTGCCCTCGGCTACCGCGCTGAGAGGATCGTCGGCGATGTGAACCGGCAGACCGGTTTCCTCCGCCACCAGGCGATCAATGCCACGCAGCAACGCGCCACCCCCGGCCATAACGATGCCTCGGTCCACCAAATCGGCAGACAACTCCGGCGGGCATCGTTCGAGGGTGATTCGGACAGATTCCAAAATGCTGGAAAGCGGCTCCTGCAAGGCTTCGCGAATTTCCTCCGAGCGAATCGTTAACGTTTTCGGCAGCCCGGCGCTCAAATCGCGTCCCTTCACTTCCATCGTTAATTCCTGCTCCAGCGGAAAGGCAGAGCCAATGCGAATCTTAATCTCTTCCGCTGTGCGTTCGCCGATCATCAGGTTGTAGGCTCGCTTCATGTGCGCAACGATCGTTTCGTCAAATTCGTCTCCGCCTACCCTCAGGCTGCGGCTGAAGACGATACCGGCGAGGGAGATGATTGCGATCTCGCAAGTCCCACCGCCTATATCCACGATCATGTTGCCTGCGGGTTCATGCACCGGCAATCCGACTCCGATGGCCGAGGCCATTGGTTGCTCGATCAGATATACCTCTCGCGCGCCGGCGTGCGTCGCAGAATCCTTAACCGCCCGTTTCTCTACTTCCGTGATGCCCGAGGGAACGGCGACTACTACCCTCGGCGCGATCAGTTTTCGATGATGGACCTTCTGGATAAAGTGACGGAGCATCGCTTCGGTAATTTCGAAATCGGCGATAACACCATCCTTCATTGGGCGTATGGCGACGATATTTCCAGGCGTCCGACCGAGCATTCGCTTGGCTTCTTCGCCCACGGCGAGAACATTGGTTGTTCCCGCTTGAATCGCCACCACCGACGGCTCTCGCAATACAATCCCGCGATCCCTCACGTACACCAGCGAGTTAGCCGTGCCTAGGTCAATCCCAATGTCATTGGAAAACAGGCTCTTAAATTGCGCAAACATGCATTTTGCCTAACCACGGATGATCTTAGAAGAACGGCGAATGAGACGTCAAGAATATTAACGGCCTTTCAACGGTTGATTCCCGGTCGGCTTTGTTGGACTATCCGCCTCATGAACAAGATCATCGTATGGGCGGGTGCGCTGGTTTTCTGCTGGCAATCGGTTCTGGTCGGCGGCGCGGAGAAGGACGCCGCGACCGCGGAGTCCACAAAGTCGACCTTCGGCGTCGAACGATCGCCCTTTGGCACAACCAAGGACGGCGAAGCCGTGGATCTCTACACCTTTCGAAATGGGCGGGGGCTTACGGCTCGGGTGATGACTTATGGCGCGACGATCTGCGCGCTGGAGGCGCCGGATCGGAACGGTCTCGTGGCTAATGTAACGCTTAACCGCGGCGCGTTCGCCGATTATGAGCAAAAAAGCTTCTGTTTCGGCGCCCTGATCGGCAGGTATGCCAACCGCATCGCCAAAGCGAGGATTGACATCGAGGGGCGGTCCTACTCACTGCCGCGTAATTCGGGCGAGAATCATATCCATGGCGGTATCAGGGGGTTCGACAAACGAGTTTGGAAAGCCGAACCGTTTCAGGACCAGCAGAGCGTCGGCGTGAGGTTGACCTACGCCAGCAAGGACGGCGAGGAGGGCTACCCCGGAACCTTGATTTGCACCGTGGTCTATCGATTGAACCGCGAGAACGAATGGACTATGGATTACACCGCCACGACGGACAAGGCTACCGTGGTTAATCTGTCCAATCACGCCTATTGGAACCTGGCTGGCGCCCAATCAGGCTCCGTGCTCGATCAGGTCCTTACGATAAACGCGGACAGGTATCTCCGGGCGGATGGCGGGCTCATTCCGACGGGCGAGATGGCGTCCGTCGAGGGCACGCCGCTGGACTTTCGCTCGCCGCACTCTATTGGCGAGCGCATGGGCCAAATTCGGGAAAAGCAGTTTGGCGGTGGTTACGACCATTGCTTGGTGGTTAACCGGAGCAAATCGGGAGAGTTGGTGTTTTGCGCCCGGCTTGAGGACCCGAAGTCGGGTCGCACAATGGAGGTTCTAACTACCGAACCGGGGGTGCAGATCTATAGCGCCAACTTCCCGGACGGCGCCATCGAGGGACCTAAGGGCTTTTCCTATCCGAGTCACGCCGGCCTCTGTCTGGAAACCCAGCACTTTCCCGATTCTCCAAACCACCCGCAGTTCCCCTCGACTCTCCTGCGGCCCGGCGAAACCTACCATGCGACGACCATTCATCGTTTTGGGGTAGCCAGACGTTAGCGCATCCGGGGTTCGGACCGCAGCGCGCTGGCATCTTGACCGCGCCTCTGGGCCTGACTTGTTTGCGCCTTTCTTGGGAGGAGAGGATTCTCGCTACGGGCGTCACTGCATGGCGGCATCGACGAGGGTCTTAAGTTTTTCGTTCCAGTTTCCGCCCGGATCGCGCTTGTTCAGGAGCAGCGCGTAATCGAGACCGTCAGGCCGTTGAACGGCGATCGAGGTCGTCCCCGGCAGACTTCCGTAAAAGACCCAATAGCCGTTGCCGTGAGTGCGCGGATCGCCATTAATCCAAAACTTGTCGAGAAAACGGGTAAGGTCGGCCGCAGTGCAGACCCATCCGCCGTGGGCCTGCATCGGTTCGATCAAGAAATGTTCGCCTTCCGCGCCGAAGTCGTACCAGATTTCCTCGGGGTTCCGTTGTTCGGGGCGCGAACTGCTGAGGGTCATGGTGTTCACGCCGGCCTCGCGGAAGACGGTGCGCTGCAGGAAATCGGCGTAGAGCTCTCCCGTCACCTCCTCGATGATCACTCCCAGCAGGCAGAAGCCGAAGTTGGAATAGGCGGTTCGAACTCCAGGATCGAACTGCAAGCGCTGGGTCAGCATCCAGCGAACCACATCGGCGGGCGCCAGGGAGTTGGTCTGCAACTCTCGGCGGATAAGGTCATCCTGGAACATGGGATCCCCTGCCGTCTCGCGATCCCACCCCCCCTTGTGCCCAAGAACCTCGCCGATGGTAATGGAATTCCACCGTTTGTCGGACGGCGGGGGAAAGCCTGCCTTGGGCAGGAATTTCACCACCGGATCGCTTAGCGCCAGCTTGTGGTCCCGGATAAGGTACTTGATGGCGGCCGCGGTGAACGGCTTGGATATCGAAGCGATCCGCATGCGCACCCGCGGTGTCAGCGGCTGGGTCAACCCCCGATCAGCAAATCCAAAGGCGCGTTCGTGGAGGAGATGGCCGGCGCGGCTGACGGCGAAAGTGGCGGCATGAATCTCGTGGTCCTTCATGAAGCGAGCGATGGCAGCGTCGGCTTTCTGAAAAGCCGCCTCCTCCGCGGGCGCAGCGCGGGCTACCATGGCCAGGCTCAGCCAGAGGAGAACGCCACCCAGCAATACTCGAGGCGCTTGAATCCGATTATGGATCTTCGGGATGGGATTCGAGGCTTTTGTCCTGGTTTTCACGGTTTCGCGGCTTTGCCGACGTTAGAGTGGGCGATGAAGTTTGAATGGTCAAGCGGCAGGGACCCGCCAAATACTCGGGCCGTAACTCTAACCATGGGGATGAGCCACCGCTCATGGTGCTAACCGGAACTTCTGGAATGCGGATGCCCGAACTTCGGGGCCTTTGCGGTGCGATATCAGCTTGGAGCAACCGCCGAGGTTGACTTGAGCTCGAGGAAATTTCTAAGGATCTGGCGACCATTCTCTGTCAGGATGCTCTCCGGGTGGAACTGGACGCCCCAAATGGGGAATTGCCGGTGGCGCACCCCCATGATTTCGCCCTCCGCCGTCTCGGCGGTCACTTCGAGGCAGTCGGGCAGACTTTCTTTTTGGATCACGAGCGAGTGATACCGCGTGGCTGCAAAGGGATTGGGCATCCCTTTGAACAGGTCGCGTCCATTGTGTTTAATGAGCGAAGTCTTGCCGTGCATCATGCGGTAGTTCACCACCACGGTCCCGCCGAAGACATGTCCGATGCATTGGTGGCCCAGACAGACGCCCAACGTTGGAGTGAGGGGGCCGAACGCGCGAATCACCTCGTTTGACAGTCCGGATTCCCGCGGCGAACAGGGACCGGGAGAGACCAGGATTCGTTCCGGCCGGAGGTCGCGGATCTGATCCAGGGTGATGCAATCGTTTCGATGCACCTGCAAATCCACCTGCATCTCACCCAGGTATTGCACCAGATTGTAGGTGAAGGAATCGTAATTGTCGATGACCAGCAACATGGTTGGTTCTCCAAGATAACGGCTCTGCGAAAAAAGGGAAGACGCAAACGTCGTCAAAGATGGCTCAATTCCTGCCAAAGACAGGCCGACATTCGCTGCCCCTTGGCGAAGCAGTCGAGATCGAACTTCTCGTTGGGGGAGTGGGCGTTGTCGTCCGGCAAAGCAAGGCCCAGCATAAGGGAATCGGCGTGGAGGATTTTCTTGAAATCGTTCACGATGGGGATGGAGCCACCTTCGCGCATCAGGACGGGTTCGCAGCCGAAAGCGGTCTTAAGGGCGCGTAGCGCGGCCTGGGCCTGGGGCCCGTCCGGGGAGAATAGGTACGGTTCTGAACCGCGGCTGAAATCGGCTTCGAGCCGCACGGTTGGGGGGCAGAGTTTTTCCAGGTGCTGGCGGACGAGTTTCAGGAGCCGGGCGGGGTTTTGATTGGGGACCAGGCGGAGGGTAATCTTGGCGCGCGCCCAGGACGGAACGATGGTCTTGCCGCCCTCCCCCTGGTAGCCGCTGGTCAGGCCGTTGATCTCCAAAGTGGGCCGCGCCGAGCGTTGTTCAACAGGCGTGTAGCCGCGCTCGCCGAAAAGTTCCGCCACGCCGAGTAGCTTCTGGTACTCCCGCGCATTGAAAGGCAGGCGAGCAAATTGGCGGCGTTCGTACGCCGAGAGGGGCTGGACTTCGTCATAGAAGCCCGGGATTGCAACGCGGCCGCACGCGTCGCGCAGCTTGCCCAGCAATTGGCACAGGGCCATGGCGGGGTTGTCGACCGTGCCTCCGAAGATGCCGGAGTGAAGATCCCGAGACGGGCCATGGAGAGTAATTTCGAAGGCGGCGATGCCGCGCAAAGCGTAGGTCAAGGCCGGATGCTTGGGCGAGGGCATCCCCGTGTCCGAGATGACTACGGCATCGCAAGCCAATTCGGCCCGGTGTTCCTTGAGGAACGCGGCAAGACTCCGGCTGCCTACCTCCTCCTCGCCTTCGATGACGAAGGTGATATCGCAGGGCAACTCCGTGTTGGTCTTTAGATAGGCCTCGACCGCTTTGAGATGGGCGAGGTTTTGTCCCTTGTTGTCGCTGGCGCCCCGCGCGAAGAGGGCGCGTCCCTCGATGCGCGGCTCGAACGGGGGGGACTTCCATAAGTCGAACGGCTCAGGGGGTTGGACGTCATAATGGCCGTAAACGACGAAGCGCGGCCGGCGGCCCGCCTTTACCGACCGCGGCGTCTTGGCGACAACGACCGGATGGCCGGCCGTAGGGCAAACCCGCGCGTCCAGACCTATCTTCTTGCAGTGGTCGGCGAGCCATTCGGCGCACGCCTGCATATCTCCCCGGTGGGGCGGTTGGGCTGAGACGCTGGGGAAACGGACGTAGTCGCAGAGTTCGTTGATGAACCGCGCTTCGTTTGCTTTCAGGAAGTCCAATACTGCTTGCATGGATATTTATGTAGCAGGTAATGGCCCGGATGCAAGAAATGCGTGACGAGAGGGAGGCGCCTACCGCGCCTTGAAGCCGTGCGCCAACCTCTGTCCGGCGGCGATTTGTTCCTGGGTCATCAGTTTCTCCAGCAGCGTTATGGCGCCCCGGGCGAATTCATCTCCCTGGGCCGACGATAGAAGGGTCCAGCGGTACGCCTCCGCATACTCTTGAGCCACTCCGTGCCCATTGGCGTAGCAGAGCCCGAGCTTCCATTGAGCGGTGGCTTCGTCCTGCTCGGCGGCTTTGCGATACCACCTCACCGCCTCGGCATAATCCTGGGGCACGCCCTGGCCATTTTCATAACAGACGCCGGTGTTGAACTGCGCCTCCGCATGGCCTTGCTCGGCGGCCTTGAGGAACCACTTAAGCGCCTCCGCCTCATCTTTGGCCACGCCGAGAATCCCAAAGAGAAAAACGCTACCCATCACGGACGCGGATTGGGCATCGCCTTTTTCGGCTTTAGCGCGGGTATCGGCCAGCAACTTGCGGTCTGCCTTGCTTTGCTCCGCCGGCGATCCAAAAACGGAGTCCGCAAGAAAGAAAAGCAGAAAAGTTCGCAGCCGGTTTGCCATGACGCCACTAAGCTACTCGCCTTCCTCGAAATGCCAAGCGCTGAGTTGGGAACCTAATCCGCGGCCTGTGCGGCCTCGAGGAAGGCCAGAAGGTTCTCGGTGCTCACGCCTGGCGGCATCCCGCCCGCGCAGGAAAGGATCAGCCGCGACCGATCCTTGGCCTGCGCCAGGAGCGAGCGCACGGCCGCCCTTACCTCCCCGGGCGTTCCCTTGGCCAGCACGTCGCGCGGGGGTATGTTCCCCAGCAGCGCCAGGCGATTGCCGGAGAGTTCGCGCAACTCGGCGAGAGTGTTGTGAATGCCCGGGTTGAAGAGATTCACGCCCATTTCCGCGTAGTAGGGTAGAGACTTGGCGCACTCCGCGTCGTTATGGAAGAACTTCACCGCCACCTCGGCGGCGTAGATTTCTCGGAAATACGGTAGAGCGAATTCCTTGAAATCCTCCTCGCCGATGAACCCGACGATGTCATCAAGCACCATTATGCCGTCAATGGTTGGGAAAGTCTCCCGCTGGAGTTGGTGCCAATGCTGGAGAAACCTGGTGATGAGGCGAAGCAGTCGATGCGCCCGGTCCGGGTCGGTCTTCAGCAGCATCAGAAATTCGGTCATGCCCATGAGAAAGGTCGCAATATTCAGAGGCCCGCGCGACACGGAGAAACGGATGCGGTGGCTCAGCGACTCGATCCGTGGCCGGCTGTTATGGAGCCGGTTGAGCATGAACGGGAGCAGCCCATCGGTGACCGGGTTCGGCGCTTCCAGATCGTCGATCTGGGCCGGGTCGTGGATGACCTTCTGCGCGAACGGAAACTCGTTCTTGTGGAACACGCATTTAGCGCCGAAGGCCGAGGGCTCCGTGCACATTCCGAATTCAGACCAGAACCCAGGCAAGAAAAGGACCTCATGAAAGGTATGGACGGCCCTGTGGTTGGCCTCGAACCAGACCCCTTCGTTCGTGAAATAGTCAAGAATGTCCCTCCCGAACCATTGCGGTAGCCAGGGGCAATCAATGATGAACCCGACAGGCGGATGCTCAACCGGTTTGCCTTGGACGACCGCGAGCAGTTGATTCCATTGGTATTCGGTCATGTCTTCTTTCCTCGCGGGTCGTTATCTTCCCTCGATCATTCCCGAGCTTTGGAATCGATCAGGATCGTCACTGGCCCGTCGTTAATGAGACCAACGCGCATGTCCGCGCCGAACTCGCCGGTCTTCACGGACCTGCCCAGATCCCCTGTCAATCGCGCGATGAAGCGTTGGTAGAGCGGGATGGCGATTTCCGGTTTGGCGGATCGGCTGTAAGAAGGGCGGTTCCCTTTTTTTGTGCTCGCGAACAGGGTGAACTGGCTGATCAACAGGATCTCCCCGACCAAGTCCTGGACGGAGCGATTCATCACCCCGTCGTTGTCATTAAAGACGCGCAACCGAACGATCTTCCCGCTTAGCCACTCGATATCTTCGTCCGAGTCCGTTTCTTCCACCGCCAGGAGCACCACCAACCCGCGCCCGATGGCGCCCTTGACCGCTCCCGCGATCGTGACGCTCGCCTCAGAAACCCGTTGAATGACCGCGCGCACAAGCAACTTACAGTTCTCGCAAAGCGGTGGCGATCGGCAATCGGGCCGCGCGGATGGCGGGGAAGAGGCCGCCGACCATGCCGATAAGCGTGGCCCACGTGATGCCCCGCGCGAGCAGTTCCGGTGTTACCTTAAAGGCGAAAGTGACCTGGCTGAAACTCTGCCAGTTCATGGTCGAGGTTTGATAGCCGTTGAAGGCGAAATACGCCACCACGGCGCCGATAATCCCGCCCACCAGGGCCAAGGCGAGGGACTCCAGCAGGATGGAGGCGATGACCGCGCCACGCCCGAACCCCAAGGCTCGCAGCGTCGCGATCTCCCGCGCGCGCGCGGAGACGGAGCTGTACATCGTGTTCAAAGCGCCGAAGACGGCGCCCACCGCCATGAGGCTGGCGATGAGGAAGCCGAGGGTGGTGATGAGTTTGGAAATGAGCGTTGATTGGTCCGCGAAGTAATCGGTTTGGCGCGAGACTTTGACGCTGAGCCGGGGGTCGGTGGTCAGGGCGTCCTTGAACTTATCGAACGCCGATGGAGAGGCTAGTTTTACGGAGACCGATTGGAACGTATCGCCTCGCTCATAGACCTGCTGCAAAACGGCCGCATCGGCCCAAACCTCGGATTCCGCCGCGCCGCCGCCGGCGGTGAAGACGCCGACCACGAGCCATTCGGCCCGGCCGACCCGGAGAGTGTTGCCGACATCCAAGCCGGCGAATTGGCGCGAGGCGCCCGCGCCCGCCATGACCTCGTTCTTCCCGGGCTGAAAGGCGCGGCCGGCGACGATCTTGAACTGGTCGCGCACGCGGCTCGCCTGGCGTTCAACGCCGCGCAGGGGCACATTGGCATCGGTGCCCGTGGACCGTTTCGGCAGGTCGATGATGACAAAGAGTTCGGCCGAGCACAGGGGGCCGTCGGCATTGCGAGCCAAGCCCGGCGCGTCCGCGATCACCCGCGCACTTTCCCGGTCGAGCCCGCTGGACATTTCAGCGTCGGCGCCGCTGCGCAAAACGATGGCCGCATCGGGCGCGCCCGAGGCGCGCAAGGTGCTTTGAAAACCGGCGCTCATGGAGAGTACCCCGACCAGGACTGCCACCACGCCGGCGATGCCGAAGACCGCCGCCGCGACCGAACCGCGGCGTTGCGGAATGCCCATCAGGCCGAACCAGGTCACCGAGGCAATCTGCGAAAACCAATTGATAGGTCCGGCCATATTACATTCTCCTCAAGGCGTCGGCGACGCGCAGGCGCATGGCTTGCAGCGCCGGGAACACGCCCGTGAGCAATCCCAAGGCCACGGCGCAAACGATCCCGATCTGGAGGTCGCGCAGGGGAAAATGAAAGAGCGGCAGCAGATTGCCGGTTGGGTCCCCTTTTGCTATCAGCAGCCAGGCTAACCCCAGGCCCAAACCCCCGCCCAGGATCGATATCAGACACGATTCTGCCAGCACCAGGCCCAGCATCTGGGTATTGGTGAAGCCAATGGCCTTGAGCACGCCGAGTTCTCCCGTCCGCTCGCGAACGGCTTGCGACATCGTGTTCCCGGTTACCAGGAGGATAGTGAAAAAGACCGCGCCCAGGATGGAGGCGGTGATCAGCACGATGTCGCCGATCTGTTTGGCGAAGCCCTGGGCGACCGCCGCTTCGGTCTCGGTCTTGGTTTCGGCGGAGGAGTTTTGAAACTCGTCGTCCACTTGCCGCGCGAGCTGCGGCGCTTTCCCGGGATCCCCCACCCGGATCGTGTACCAGCCGATCTGGCCTTTCATGTTTTGACGGGCTTCATCAAAATAATCGTATCGGAAAAAGAGCGACGTGGTATCGGTGTTCTTATTTTTTCCGTCAAAGATGCCCACGATGTCAAATTCCCAGGTGTGAGTTCCGTCGCTTTTGGCCCAGATGGGCGATTGAATGGGGACCTTGTCTCCAATTTTGAAGTGGTATTTCTCGGCCGTTTTTCGCCCAACCACGGCTCCGGTCCGGGTTTTGAGCCAGGCGGCTTTTTGGTCGGCCGGCAGGAGGAACTCGGGGAACATGCTCAGGAATTCATCCGGCACCACCGGGCACTGCATGAAAAAGTTCTTCGGATCTTGATAGATGCCGCCGAACCAGGTCTGATGGGCCACCAGGGAGACCCCGGGGATGCGCTCCATCCGTTGTTTGTAGCTCTGCGGCAGCAAGAGGATCAGCGACACCTTGTGCCGGACCATCAACCGGTTGGCCCCCTCGAGGCTAACCCCGCCTACCAGCGCCGCGCGGATGGCTGCCAGATATCCGTACAGAATGAACGCGATCAGAATCGAGAGAATCGTCAGGGCGGTTCGAAGCTTCTTCCGCTTCAGGTTGCACCAGATGAGGTGAAAGAATCTCATTGGACCGGTTCGGAGGAGAGTTGGCCCTTGTCGAGATACACCGTGCGCGAGGCGCGCTTGGAGGCGTGAGGGTCGTGCGTGACCATGATGATGGTCTTGCCGTGCTCGCGATTGAGCGCCTGGAGCAGGTCAAGAATTTCGTCGCCCGCCTTGCGGTCCAGGTCGCCGGTAGGTTCGTCGCACAGGAGCAGGGTCGGGTCGGTCACGATACCGCGCGCGATGCCGACCCGCTGTTGTTCTCCGCCGGAGAGGGTGCGCGGGTAATGCCGGGCGCGGTGCGAAAGGCCCACCACGGCCAAGGCAGTCTCTACGTGCCGTTTGCGCTCGGCGCGAGAGAGGTGGGTGAGCAGGAGCGGCAGTTCCACGTTCCGCTCGGCGGTCAACACTGGCATGAGATTGTAAAGCTGGAAGACAAATCCGATATGCCGCGCTCGCCAACTGGCCAAACGATGGTCCGTCAGTTGGTCGGTGCGTTCACCGCCAATGGTAACGGTGCCCTTGGTCGGCCGATCCAGGCCCCCAATAAGGTTCAACAGCGTGCTTTTGCCCGAGCCGGAAGGCCCCATGAGCGCCAGGAACTCGTTTGCGGGTACTTTGAGGTGCAGATCCCGAAGGACATGGACCTCCTCGGAGCCGCGATGGAAGACCTTCTCAACTCCATCGACATCCACCAGTAAGTTGTTCGTCGAGTTCATGCAGTCATGTAATGAACCTGTGTTAAGAGCGCCGCTGAACGTAAAGCCAATCGGCCCCCCGCGCAAAGAAAAACGGTCGTCGGCACAGTAATTCGCTTCCAGATGCTGAGGGATGTGGCGTTCATAAATCAGCTAAGCGTTGATGAAGTTCTCCCGCCGATCACTGTGTGGTGCTGGAGGCGCCGCCGCCAGGGCGGCCGAGACGCGGGTCTGAAACATCGCTTCATCCGCATCGGGCGTCCGAACGAACAGTGAAGCGCGATCTCAGTTGAATTGCTCTTGGCACTGTCAGCGGGTACCGTGCCGACGCATCAGATCGATCGCCGCGTTGCGCGCCAGGCGGATGAGGAAGGCGCGCGAGTCCAACGCGTCGTGGAGCAGGTGCGGCTGTCGGGCCAGTTTCACAAAGACCTCGTGTAGGAGGTCGCGGGTGTCGTCTGGTTCGCGGGTCAAACCCAACCGGAACGAGTACAACGCCCGGGCGTGGGCGTCGTAATCCCGCTCGAGATCAGAATCCGCTGGCATCGCTTTCATATCCCCGGCCTTGCAGTCGAGAGAATGGTCTAGAACGATTCGGGCCGACGGCCCGGTGCGACCCGGAGCAAGGGCAAACCCGTTCTATGCGCTGGGCAATCGGCGCAGGAGACTTCGGGCGCGGCGAACCCAAATCCGGTCCCGGCGGCGCTGGAAGGCGGGCGCATGGACATCGTCGGCGACCACCTCCGCCAGTTCCGGCCGGGCCAGGTCCGGGCGGTTCATTTCCAGGTAGAGTTCGGCCAATTGGACTTTGGCCCGAGGATACGAATGTTCCCCCGTCACGCGTTGCCAAAGGGCCAGGGCCCCTTCTCTTTCGCCCAGCGCGCTTAAGGTCTCCGCCAGCGCCATGAGGGAGTACCCGTAATCGTGTTTGGAGTTTTCCGCGACCACCCCCTCCAACAACGGTCGCGCCTCAGCCGGTTTTTTCTGGCGGAGCAGGCACTGGCCCAGGTGCGCGCGCGTATCGATATCCTGCGGGTCGCGTTCCAGGGCGGCCAGGTAACAGGCCCGAGCCGGCTCGAGTTTGCCCTGGTGAAAATAAACATCTCCAAGTTGGAAATGGTGGTGAGCTTTGTCCAGGTGGTGGATCTGCGCCTGGAGTTCCTTGATGCGGCGGCGGTCACTGGCGCCCGGTAACTCGAAGCCGCGCGTCGCGGAAGGGGCGTCGCGATACACTGCGAAATAGTAGTACATCGCGGAGATCCCCCAACCGATGAAGATGAAGCAGGCCCAGAGCCATTCCCGGCGGCGGACGGCGTCCACGAACATCCAAAGTTGAAAAAGGGAGATCAGCGGGACCCACGGGTTGGCCAGCCAATCATGCAGATGGCCCAGGATGGAAATGAGTGATGCCTGCATGGGGTGGAAGCATACGTCGCCCCTCGATGATTGGCAATGGATCTTGAGCGCGCTGGGCCCGCGTTCGAGGAGCTTCCGTTGCCGCTTGCCTGGCGCCGACGGCGGTCGGCGCGCTGAAAGCGGCCAGGATCGGAATGGTCTGTCACCGAAATGTCTGTTGACGCGCCTGGAATTGTATGATAAGCAGTTTTAAACGTGCCTATCAATTGTCCGCATCACTTTGCAAACCACTGCCTCGGCGTGGCCCCGCTTCGAAACAGACGACCCCATTCAACCATGAAACGATTCTCTGAGTCACCAATTACGACGCGCCGCGCGAGCATTGAACCCCTATCCGTGTTTTTGCTGCCTGGGCGTGGCGCGTTCGCGCCATCGTCCTTAGCCGCACGGCGTGGAGTTTTCCCGACGCGGAGAACATCCCTGTCGTTCTCCCCCGGTGGTCTAGTCTTGGCGTTTTTCGCCGCTCTGTCGTTCCTGTCGGGACGAGCCGCGGCGACCGACCTCCAACTCACCGCGATGGATGCCGCGGCCATGCCGTTTGGCACGGGCGCGGCTTTTTTTTCGGCGGTGGATGCCAGCGGTTTTTTCGGGCCGGCGGGTTCAAACCTCTTTCTCAGCAACGTGCATATCGGACTCTACAGAGGTTCCGGCTATGCTCCCGAGAACCTGGGTGTTATCGATCCCGTCACGGGAACTTTCGCGATGAATTGGGGTGGCGCCGCGACGTTCACCGTTCTCGATGCCGCCGGGGCCAATACCGTTGGCGTCGGAGAATTGCTCGTGGTCTCTCCGGAACGCGGGAGCTTCGACCCGACGACGGGCCTCGCCTCCAGCCGAACGCTTGAACCCGCGCATGCGATTATGCTCCTCCATAACCAGAACGGCGGGCTTTCCCGACTCTTTGGCATTAAGATCTCCAACACGAATATCATTAGCACCGCGGCTACTTCGACCGGCATTTCCGGGAATTTCATGCAGCATCCGGAGGCCGATCTGACCATTTCCCTGCCCGCCATGCTGGGGGGCGGCACGCTTCTGGCCGGCTTGATTGGAAAAGTACAATTTGCCGACATTACGGGCCAATCGCAGACTAATCCCATCGCGATCGGCCTGACCGCGCTCGCGGCTACCGCGACACCGTTTGGCAATACCGCGGGGAGTTTTTCCGCCCTTGACCCCTCCGGCTTTTTCGGCCCAAAGGACGCCAGCCTTCTGCTCCAGAACGTTCAGATTGGTCTTTACGCGGGCTCAGGGTCGCCGTCGGCGAACATGGGCGTCATTGACCCGGTGGGGAGGACTTTCGCGATGAATTGGGGCGCGGTGGCGATGTTCGACGTTTTCGACGCCAAGGGCGCGGCCGCTCTCGGCAGCGGCGAGCTCCTGTTGGTGTCGCCGGAAGGCGGGGCTTTCGATCCCGCC
>Ga0316217_10002955_pt1 | contig 19949 bp, 13 predicted proteins | sample 1anoAmetaG_FD_203633 | JGI IMG/M metagenome (GOLD analysis project Ga0316217, IMG submission 203633) | Freshwater microbial communities from Trout Bog Lake, Wisconsin, USA - 1anoA | ecosystem: Environmental > Aquatic > Freshwater > Lake > Hypolimnion/Profundal zone | place: USA: Wisconsin...
GAGAAAGATGGAATTTAGCTGTTTGCTACTCAAACCCTTCACGAAGTTTCGTAGGATATATTCGCTCAACTTATTTAATAACTTGTCCAGGATGCAACTTTCCTTTTTATTTGATTTTTATTTTTTTCGCGTTTACTCATTGTTACATCTTTAAAACCATCTTATAACACCACTTCTCTTCCAACCAATAATACCAATAATCCGAAGATAATCAGAATCTAAAGCCTTAGCTTGCGCTTCAACATTCTTTTCAAAAATATTTTGTATTTATTCCAATTTAATAAGAGCTAAGTACTTAAAACATGTAAGTAAATCACCAAGTTAAAAATGGATCAATGTTGGGCTTGATTTCAACTGCAGGGCTTGAGTTGCCTGAATCGGGGTATTCTTCAAAGTTCGAAACATCGCCTAAACTTTTCACAACTGGCACATAAGGAGCCTTTATCTTTTTCTTCATCAAGTCGTCCCAGCTGAAGTTATTGAACCACCTATGCTTTTTAATGTCATTGACACCTAAATTATTGCAGAATTACCATCTTTCAAGTTGCCATACCTTTTAGAAAGATCAGCCACCAATAAGTGCTTCACAAGGGATTTAGCGTCTTTGTCGAAGTTTGATGTGAACGAAATCTTTCCTTTTAAGATGTTTCTGTAAATTCCCATAGGATCCTCATCATTGAAAGGGTCGATTCCAGCGTGCATTTCATAGATTAGAACTCCCAATGTCCACCAATCAACAGCTTTTCCGTGGCCTTGATTGAGAATAACTTCAGGGGCGATGTACTCAGGTGTTCCGCAAATGGTGAAGGTTCTCCCCTCAGTCAAGAACTTAGCAAACCCAAAGTCAGTAAGTTTGAGATAACCGTCATTTCCAATCAGAAGATTCTAAGGCTTGAGGTCTCTGAAGATAATATTTTTGCTGTGCAAGTATTCAAAGCAACAAGTGACGATAGAGCCGTAAAAACGGGCTTGATCAGTTGTGAAAGACTAGACGTTTCTCAAGTATGTAAAGAGCTCTCCTCCGTTTATTAGCTCAAGAACGAGATATAGATATCGTGTGTCTTGAGCAAGTCCTTCGAAGTTGACAATGAAAGGATGGTTGATCTGAGAGTGGACAAAGTTTTCGTTGTAGACGTGGTCGATTTGCTGTGCTTTCATGATCTCGTGCTTGTTCAAAAGTTTGAGGGCAACATACTTTCCAGTCCTTTTGTTCTTTGCCACCTTGACCTTGCCGAAACCACCTTGGTTAAAGATTATTTACCTTTGCCTAGCACTCTGCCGATCTCATAGTCTTAGAGCTTTAGCTTTTTGATAGTTTAGCCTTAAGGTTTTTTGCTCATGGAAGAATAATAGAAAATGATAAATTGAAATCATCGGAACTGACATTTAAATCAGTAATCGATTACAACAAACCATTAAAGTCATTTTTAGGATTTTTATGATTTGTCTGAAAAATTCGAACTACTTTACGTTTCATTTGTCCTGAATCTGCGGCAGTTTTTTAAATGTCAAAACCTTCTAAAATTGTGATTATTCTCAATTAATTCCCTAATTCAAAAAGGTTGGAAAAGGTAAGTTTTCAGGACCTCAAAAACAAAGATTTCACCTAAAAGTAAGATATCGGCTGTATTTATCTTTTTATTATTACTTGTACAATCCTGAAGTTTTAGCTCTAAAAAGTAGCCACTAAATATCCTATAGAGGCTGAATTAGTAAAATAGATGCGCATTCCGGTAACTTGAGTACCTTTAAATTGAGCTTTATTATTATCTCAAATCCGCCAATTTACTATTCATTCAAACAATCAAAAAATCATTTAATCTCAAATTTTTACACCTCCTCTGTGAGATTGGAGCTCGTCCTAAGCTTAGATTTCTCACTTACTGACTTTTTATGAGAGTTCATTAACTATTTAACAAAATCTGCCTGAGCTTCCTTCGTTAACCTATTGCCGTTTATTAGATGCATTAAGGTGAGCCACTCATTGGACAATTTGTTCTTTTTATCGTATTCGTGTTGAAGTAGCTTCTTCTTCTTTGTCTATTCTTACAGCTTGATGGTAAGTTTCTCTAAACTTTCCTCAGGCACAATATCTTCTTATTCTCCAGCTATGAGTTGTGAAATTTAAGTTTATATCATCTTATTCTCCTCAGTCAGTTTTTAGATCTCTGCCTCGACTTAGGCGCTCATGTTTTCTAAACTTTGCTTGTCAAGTTGTAGATTACTGTTAATGACATCATCTATCGATTAAGCCGCACATAGTTTTTTCAGTTTTTCCTGCTCAAGATTGCCTATCATGTATAGAGTCTGCATCTCCTCCAAAGCATTTTTCTACAGATGCTATTTTTTCAGTTTAGTCTGCCTTTGCTCCTATCTCTTCTTCATCGACTCAACTTTCATGTTTTGGAACCTTTTCTACTAAAGAATGGTTTCATGCTGCACAATCTAATTGTAAGAGTGCTTGTTCTCGTATTCTTAAATTTTGGAAGACAACTCCTCGGCGAGTTTAGTTGGGATTTCTATCTGCTCTTCCTTTTCTATTTACTCGACTAGCTTCATAATCATCTTTTTCTTCTTGTGGTTTTGCAAAGACAACTTCTCAGCCTTTTCTTTCTTCCTATTTAGTTCAGTTGATATTTTAGTGTACCTCTCTTGAAGGCTCAATTCTATTGCCTTCCTTTGCTTGAGCATTTCCTAATAAACCAGGTTATTATGATCAATTTGCTACTTTTTCTCCTCAAAATCGCCTAACTTCTGTTGGTAGTCCTCAGTGACTTCTACGCCTGTAGTATTGACTCCTTCAATGCGCAGCTGTAGACGCAAATCATTAAGCTGAATCAAAGGAAACTTACTTTTTTGAATTTATGCTGCATTTATTCAACCCTGGCCTTCAACTTGTCGTACTTCGCCTTTTCCTTAATCACTTACTCCTGCTTGGTATTCATGTGGTTTTCACCAGCAATGTTAGTCTACACAGTCTGTATCTGCTTCAATATCTTAGTCTTGTTATCGGAATAGTTGGTGTAAAGCTGATCATAGTTCGTCTTTATCCTTTCCTTCAGCTTCTCCAACACCTTCTCACTTACCAAAGTCTTCTCCTCCGAAGGATTCGTATTCTTCGATTAAAATTAACTATTACTAGTTTAAACCTTAGTTTCTGTTATATTTTTGACCAACTGGTTCAACTTCTCCACTTTTTAGACTAACTAACGCTCAATGTACATTTGAAGTTGGAAGAGATTGCGATTGGACGATTCGTTGAGGAGACTGTGTGGGTGGAGGATTTGGGTTTTTGCATGGCACCAATAACTGAATATAATGCTAAGAATTGTTATCTATTATCAGAGCAAAATAATTTTCAGAAATACGCCTAGTTGCCAAATGATCAGTTCTAGCAATTTCTTCAAAAAGACCTTCTTCGCAGAGGAAGAGTAGACCCTGAATAATAAGCAGCTAGGTCCATGGCTTTAAGAGCAGCACCTTACGCTTTCACCGGCCTCGCATCATACGAGTTTTATTAATCGGCATCGGCAACGCCCAAATAAAGTCAAAAAGCAGCAACAACAGGAAATGTGTTTACCGATAATCAACGCCAATGTAAAACTCTTCGAGATTGGAAATTTGAGCTAATTTAAGTCGAAAAGAGATGCCAAGCATAGTAGATACCACTCAATAGAAGGCAGAATATAGCCAATCATCCGCAGATCCTTTGACTCTAAAAATTCTTGCGAAATGAGCAAAAGTCTCCACAGACGCTCTCAATCTCCTGTTTAAAACAACATAGTAAAGAATAATAAGGCCCAAGGAGGCATATTTAAGATTGTTGGTATCCCAACCAGCAATCTGTTCCTCTGATTAATAATATTCCTTTAGTTCTTCATCAAACATCTGAATATTAAGCAAAAAGTTGAAGATTTATACCCAATTATCTATTTTCAACAGCGTCACGAAATGATCATCCTTCTTCCTCTACTTCTTCGTGTATATTTTGCAGCTCTGTGCTCAGTTTTCTCTTTTTTCTCAACTTCAGTTCCATCTTACTTTTCGTCCTTTCTCTCTTGAGCAAATTATTGGGCTATTATTCTTGGTAACTAGCCTAACTCACTTGCCAACTCTCTTCATGATCAACTTAGTGTTGGCCCTTGATCTCTTCCATCGCATCACCCATCTTCAGGCCAGCCACCTTGATATAAACTCTCTTCTTTTTCTACAGATTTTAGAAGTCGATGATGCTACTATAGTAATTGAAAACTTCGGCTGGCAAGGCTTGTAACATAGTATAGAACGCCTCCTTATTGCCAGTTTTCATGCCTGCAAACATTTAAGTCAGCATCATACGTATATCCTTGTCAGTTTTAAAAGGAGAATCAATCTGATCGATGAGCTTATCATAGTCGTCAATCTTTTTCAATTGCTAGCTCATTTTAGCGCTGTTCCTACCCTTACTCTTGTTTTTCGCGAGTGATTCATCTTTCGCTTCACTTTTCTATACGAACTTGCCTAGTACTGCAATCAAAAATAGAATTTTATCGGCCTCTGGCTATTCGAAGACCTGCTTAGCGACGCACTTCACAAGAACTTTGGTGTCATAGCCATGGTACAACCTTTGATCCTGCAGAAGCACCAAATAGTGAAATATTGACTCAACCCTTAAATGCATATGGCACACAAAAAGCGTATTCAAAGCTCTGGCTAGAATAATGTGCCCACTTGGCGTTTTTTATATAGGATCTGTTTCCGACTGTGGCAATAACTTGATGCACAAAGTGCTTATCTCCTGAAAATATTGAGTGTTGCCCACTTCAACGAAATGAGTTCCGAAATATACCAGAGCATTTTGAATGACAAGTAGTGTATAGCAAAGTGCCAATCGATAGTATGGGATATACTTCAGTCTATTCTACTTAGGATCATAGAGTTTGCTTACAATGTATTAGAATCCATCTTTAAGAACCTGCATGATTTTAAGTACCTCTTCTTTATTTGTTGAGAATTTGGTTTTGGCCAGGAGTTGGTTGAAAAATCTGAAATAGACCTTCAGGCTGTAGCTGATCTTGGAGCTGACAAAAGTTGTGATGTATTCGGGGAGAAGTTTGTATATGTCAGAACGTAGCTAATCTGCAGAATTTATAATTTCGATAGCTATCTTAACTACGTCGTCCTAGATGTCGAGTTTTTTAGCTTCTGAGTAGAAATCTAGAATCGGCTCAATTGCATATACAATCGCTTGCTTTCTCTATAGATTTGATGACTCTTACTTTTTCACTCTTCTGAGCATGTGACTAAATGCTCTCAGGCAATTCAAAATATTCAAAGAGTCCGTTTTTTCTTTATTAACCAAGCTGTTGAACTATCTGTGCAACCGCAGAAAGAGTCTAGAGATCAGCATTAAAATGCCATCAGTTGGGATCTTATCATAATACTTTTAGATTAACTTTCTCACTATCTACCAGATTATTCCAGCCTTGCCGTTTTGAATCTCCTCGCCGATCTTTTAAAGATATAGCTCGTTGAAGTACTCCTCTGTAATGTTGCTAAAGCAATCAAGTGCGCAAAAGCGAGTGGAAGGGTGTACGTTATAGTTGATTGCCAAATCTACCCAATCTTGTCCGTCGACTGGGTTCTTGAACACCTAGAAGAAGTTGTAAGCTAGGAAAGTGAAAATCCTTGCCATCTAGAGAGGAGGCAAAGATTGGGCTCGTTTGTCCTGAAGCCTTTTGGCGATGCCTGATATTTAGTCGGGATAGTTGCAGAGTTCATAGGAAAATATTGACAACACTTGGAATGCAGTTTATAATTCAAGAATCTCAAACTCTGTGTCTGAAAAGCTGTAGGTTTGTTCATAACCGAATTTGAGATTGATTGATTAGGTAGCCCTAATTATCGCATATTTCATGCTTCCTTCCACTTTGTCACCCAAGTATTACAGTAGCTTAGCAGCCTAAGTTTTCAGAGTGCCCAAAGCTTGCTTATCGCAGCAATCCTCAGCCAAAGCATTGAACCTTTCAGGAGACTACTGAAAATCATTCATTTAGTTGTCATCAATCTTGAGAAAAGGGAAGATAATCTTGTTCTGAAGCTTAATGGCATAATCCAGATCAAATTATTCTGGTTTAATGCTCAGATATAGGATAGTTATTGATAGCAGATTTGTAAGAAGATCTTCACAGCCAAAGTTTTAAAATTGCTCTCTGAAGTCAAACATTAGCGTTAGAGTATTTGCAAACTTACGAGTATAGGAAAGGGTGAGCTCCAAAACACTTGAAAAGCTAGGCCCTTGGTTCTTGATCTGTATGCCCAGCATCGTTTTATGCACTGAATCAAGAAAAAGCTACATTAGGATGCCTAGCATTTGAGAATATTCAAGTCCTTTGGATCTCCCTCCATACAAATTATGGTATTTTCTGTAGCTTACAGCTAGTAAATCTAGACAACCAGCCTTGTCAAACTTGGAGAACCAATCATCTTCTATAGTAGTTACCCCATCGTTCTTTATTCTGCCAAATTTTAAATTATTGCCATCCAGGATTTTATCAGCTAACTCAGCTGAAATGCATTCTCATCATTCACTTCTATAATATTCAGAGTCTTTTCATAGATTTGGGTTATCAAACTTTACAGGATGCTTGTGTAGGTACCAGCATCAGCAATGCAGGCTATAACTAAGAAGGCTACTTCATAAGTTGACTCTTTCTTCAAGAATTATTAGATGAAAAGCAGCCATTTGTGAGCCTATGCTTAGTTAATGTTCATTTACTTTCAGCTGCCACCTACAAACATCTGATTATCGACTTCGAAAACAACTTTTTGTGAACATTACTCACCTGGTCATTGCACAGGATGTAACCCAATGACTACTCAATACCTTCCAAGTTCTCTTTGCATAGCACTTCGGTAAAATAGCTGTTGAGAAAAGTGGCTGCCATCGTTCGAACCCAGTCTAAATCAGTATACATTTACATTATTATTGTTCGTTGGTGAGGATAGAGTAAATGGTCGTTAGAATGTGTGTGTTTTTGACCAACTCTCTCATTTTAGCTTCACTTTCTGCGACCTTTGAAGTTTTCATTTGCTTCAAAAGTTCTCTAACCATCTCTAAAGCTTCACTTACTTGGGGATCCATCAACTCTGTAAATATTACAATCAAAGTTCAGCTAAATAAAATCTGATCTCATCAAATATATTTCAAAAGTTGACTGGCAACAGATTTATTTAATGAATGTTTGTATATCTTGATGTAAAGTATGTTTTTTTGTGATAGGTTAGCGGTCAAAAAAGTCGACTACTGAGAATAGAAATAGCTTTGATTTCGAAGTTTGAGCTTTGCAATTGCAATTTAATGATTTGTTTGGGCTCATGCGCTTAAATGTATAAATCAAAAATTTAATACTGAGATTAACCAACATAATAATCATAATACTGGTTCAATCATTTGAGAGCCAATCCCAAGCTCATAGAAGAATCACAGATCACTCGAATCATGAAATATGCTCAACAATCAACCAAAATACGTAGAGTCGCCCATGAAATAGAACAATTGATCCAAAAAAGGATGATTTAGCAAGCTGGCATCAGACCATTTATATCTGATTAGCCGAGTATCTTTCTGATTTAAATGGATATTTTGTGAGATAAGTAGCAAGCAGAAGTGGCCGAGTGGTCTAAGGCGGTAGATTTAGGCTCTATTCCGAAAGGGCGTGGGTTCAAACCCCACCTTCTGCATTTTTTACAAAACATTTCTACAAAACTTATGCAGTGATAATTATTATTAGTATCATTTCCTTCCATGAGTCTCTTCAGTAGAATTGGTCGGATATGATGTATTCTTTTTGGAAACAAACGCAGATTGAAACTTCTAAAAATGGTAGTTTTGAAAGAGTTCCTTCGCCTCAGACTGTCTGAGCAGCAGTAGAATCTATTCTTCGTTTTCAACGAGGGTGTCTTCAGAAATCTGTCCTTTGTAGTTTTAATAGTCTTCTTATATACTCTTCATTAATTTTGGTTTACCAAAGGTTGGAAAAGAGAAGTGACTTTTCGGTTCAAAAGTTTCTACCATTCGATGTCTGAGAGCCAGGGATGGTCCTTTATCTCTTCAATGCCATTTGCGCCCAATCTTTGGTCAGGGTTGCGCAGAATAAGCTACATAACTTACAAAATACTCTATTTATGAAGTCTATTGAATAGGGGGACCATTTGAAAGGCAACTGATCCAGCTTTATAGACACTTGTCTCGACAAAATCTGGTCTTTTATCTCTTTTCGGTTTGATCCCACATAGGGTCTTTTACCAAGCATCAACTAGTAGGCTATAACCCCTAAAGCATAGTAATCAGCAGTGTAGGAATGAGGCCTCCTAACCATAACCTCAGGAGCCATATATCCAGGGGTTCCGCTTGTATCTTGATGATTATCTTCCCGCATCTATCTTGATATCCCCAAATCTGTCAACTTGAGATATCCTTTGGAATCGAAGACTAGGTTCTAAGGCTTAAGATCTCTATGGATGATTTTATTTCTATGGAGATATTCAAGAGCAATGATGATGTTTGAGATGAAAAATTTGGTCTCCTTTTAGTTGAAATAATGTCGATTTCCAAGATGGTATCTTAGATCTCCTCCATCCAAATAGTCCATGACCAAATAGAGGTTCTCACGGTCTTGAAACGCATATGTCATATTGACGATAAAAGGATGAGCTAGCCTTGATAGGAAGTTTTTTTCATTTATAACTGAAGACACTGATTTCTTGCTAATCACTTTGGCCTTACTCATTTCTTTCATAGCAAATGTACTTCGGTTTTTCTTTAGCTAGACTTTCCAAACTTTGCCGAATCCGCCTTTTCCGATGGGAAAAAGCAAATTAAAGCTGTTTTTGGAGATTTGGTTGCTTGAGTCACTGTGAACTCCGATTGAGGAAATTTTTTTTGCTAAATTGAAATCATTGCAAAAAACGTAATTGTTTTTGATTTTGCGTTCAGTTGTTATCATTTAGGGTGTCTAAAAACGCACCTAATTCCTTGCTGAATGCATTGATTCTTGCTTAAAGGGAAGATTATAACTTAATAGAAGAGTCCTTACACTGAAAACTTCGGATTCTGGATAAGCTTAGATGTGAATCTATCTATCAATTCTGGCGTACCAAAACTTGCCCCTCGGCGATGCTAATTCTTGGAACCGATTAGTTTAAAAGAATCCCTATTCTGCTGAGTATTTTTGTTGCTCTTGAATTGCGATGGTATTTTGAGTGAGATCGAATCATAATTGAAGCCTGAAATCTCAGGGTTAATAAGTCTCATATTAACCTGGCCGACCTCCTGTGGCTTCCTGTTGCCTTTCAACTTCTGCAGGTCTCTTATATTAGACATCAAATAATTTTAATAGCTATTTTAAGTGCCTTATTATAAATCACTCGAATTACATAATTCAAGCCTCAAGCTGCAAATAAAAGGGATAGGTTTATTATCTCAGCATATTCTCACTTTGGCTCGATAATTTTCCTCAAGCTATCAAATCACTCGAGAAGAGATTATAAAGGAAAAAAAGAAGAGTTAAGGCTATAAAGCGAACGAATACGATACTCACTATCAAAAGACTGAAATAATAACAAAGTTTAATAAGTTATCTTAATCATTGATCCTTCTTTAATCTTGACATGATATCATCCAGTTTTTTATCGATTTTCTTGGCTAACTTCATATTTTTCTCTTCGTAATCCTCATTAAACTCTTTTTATTCAAGCTATCTTTTCTCCAGTTTCTTCTTAATCAATTCTATGAACTCTTTTTTCACAATCTCTCTGCTTTTTATATGTTGTTTATTACGTACTCCGATAGCCCCTTAACTTACAAATACTCCTTACTCAATTATGTCTTAAATGTGCCTCATATCAGGGATGGCTTTGAACTAAACGCAATTGTTGATATGCTCTCTTTCCACTCTCAGCAAATTCCAGATTCCTCTCCTGACGATTTCGATTGAACCTGTGGCGAAAGTCACAAGATTTGGGTCTCCGAAAAGAGATGTGATTGCAGGAGATAGAGTTATGGTCCAACTAAGCCTCATCAGAAAGTTTAACGCGAAGACTATATAGTAATTTCTTTTGGGTTCAAACGTAATGTATTTTCTGAGCAAAAAGTTTCTACAGTTGGGCTCAAGCAAAGCCCAATCTTTCTTTAAGTCCCAGTAATAGGAATAGAGCGTACTAATGGCAGAGACAACTATCCAACCCGGCAATAGTGCCGAATTGATTTTATAGAAGTAAGAAAGCATAGCCGAACTAAAAGATATCGCATATTTTATTGAATTGAACAGATGATTTGTGCACCAAAACCCTTGGTCATATCCCCAGCGAAGACACTGCAGAAATCTGTAGATAACTGGTATGATGATGACTAAGAGAGCCACTTAGACCGTTGAAGTTGCAGTACAAGGATTCACAGAAACCTTCTCAAAGTCTAACCTTGAGTAGTAGCAAATCGTGTAAGCCAAATCTCGAAGAGGCGTACTAAGCGATATCCATTGATCTGTCATCCAAGCAATGGAGAAGGTAACTCCGAAAATGGGAGAAATCAGACTTTCTCCAATTAACTTCAATGCAAACAATCTCCCCTTATGATTGAAAAGGGGCAAAGGAACCAGCATATAAAGGAAGACAAGTGCGTAAACAATAAGTACATAATATTCCGATCTAAACCCAGTTTCAGTGTTATAGACATTGCTGATTTTCAGAAGGTACAGAAGAAATAGAGCCAAGAAGGCAGTTGTAAAGATTCCTGCTAATTTGAGCAAATCGGCGGAAGTTGAATAGTGGTGATCATTGAATTTGAAAATCAGCCTATGACTGATTTTGTATTTTTCAAAGAAGTAGAGATCAAAGCCTAGCACCCAAATGTATAGGATAAATATGCCTATTCCTCTCCAGGTTGGGAAATCTCTGGCGAAGATTGAAGTGTTTTAAACGCTGAGTTTTTGGTAGAGGATGATGAAGATTAGTGTGCCTAAAACTATGAGACTTGCTCCAACTCCAAAACCCATGAAGAAGTAATCTTTTTACGAGGGCTATTCTTTGTGAGCAGCAAGTCTCAAGAATTATCGCGCTTCTTTGCTCTCTACATTTTTATTTTGCTCAACGTAGAGATCCTAAATTTTAGCTGTGTAATCAAGTTAAATTTTAGTCATTCTTACTATTTTGTCATGATTTGGTGTGGGAGTTGGGATCCTGTTTTTGGCATACTTTTTATGCTTTTTAAGTATCTTACGCTCAGCCTAGAGGTTTGCCTCTCTCATCTAGGCCAAATAGCTGATTTCTATGTAAGCGTACTCGATGTAGGTGAGGTATAGCTCCAACTTTCTTTCTTAAAAATGCTAGTTTTTCAGCCTTTTGATTATGAGAAAACGGTCCTCGATTTCCAAGGTTTTCATTTGATAGAAAAGTTCAATGATTTCGGTCTGTATAAAGAATATGCGATAAAACTCTTGATTCATTCGTTCCATAAACTGTTCAATTTCCCTCTCAATCGAGTGCAGCTCCTCGAAAACACTGTTAAAGTTGCCCTGCACAGAGATCTAAACAACGAATTCTTCAGTTTACCTGGCAGTTCGGATGGCCTCATCACACTTCTTGCAAAGCTCAACCAAAACTTTAATGACACTAACAAATATTTTGAGAATCTAATAGTTTATGTAACATTATTTCCATTAAGGAATGGTAATTTCATTCAGAGCCTGACCAAAACGCATTAATAGAACCTCAACTTAATACTATCTTAATATTATAATTCAGAAAGAATATAGTACCACACTATGCTACAAAAAACTATTCTCCCACTCCCATTCAGCTATGGGATTCGAGGGCAACTTGCAGAAGGATAGTGCTATCAAATGAAATACTTTTTATAAAAGATTAAATGCATAACTTTACCCTATAAATGTAAAATAGCTCAGCTTTTTAAATTTTTTCCATCATAGTAAAAAAAATTTAAAGATAATGTCAAATAAAGCCATCTTACAATCATTTATCTATCATGTGAATTTCGTCCAGCATCGATTTGCCATAAAGATTGTATAGGGCAGTCACGTTAATTATGAATTCTTAGCCTCTGCCCAAATTGCCTAATGAGTCCAGCACTGATTGCTAAGCAGTTGGGAAAAATGTGTACCAAGAATCTATCAGCTTTTTGTTTGAGATCTCCTCTAATATGCTGTCAGCTTCTCTCAGCTGCTTCAAGAAACTCAAAGGGAAAGTGTAGCTAAGTATTTTGTTGCCAATAAAGTCGATGAAGTTACCTTTTGCAGTATGGGCTGTTTTTGACAACTCTTCTACTAAACTCATCAGAAGAGCTTTGTTTTTAGTCCTGCGGAGAATGGTATGCTTCAAAGTTGGAACTGTAAGTAACCTAATAGCTGCATTGAGGAGATTGGGATAAAAGCTGAAAGAGCTGAGAACATTGCAGAAGTCTTTCTAAAGGAACTAGTAAAAAGGCTAGTACTAACGGTTTATTTCATAAATTTGCCTGATCCAATTAACTGCTTAGAGTGTGGAAGTAAGAGATTTCTAGTCTTTCTCTTTCTTTATCAAATTGTAAAGCTAAATTACCGAGGTATAGGCTTATCTATATCGTTTTTGAGAGAAGAATCCTCTGCAGAGGTATAAGTTGAGCTCGGAATAGCTCTAGTACTAGTTCAATTGCTGAGGTTTTATCAAGGATTTGGCTTTTGTCAGACTATTCAGTGATTCCTCAATAGATTTATTCACAAATTGAGCTTTTCCCACTAATAAGTAGTCTTTCCACATTATTTGATGATCGTTTCCATAAATTTTTTTATGAAGTTAAAGAGAATCTTGTGCAGATTTCAAGGCTCTTGAGGCAAGCTGCGGATGGTCACAGAAATAAGATGCCAGAATCCTATTAACTTGAACAAAAAGCGGGTGAACTTCACCTAGCCACTTGACTCCATGACCAAAAATAAAAGCGAGAGGACTTTCTATTTGTTCCACTTTATTTTGCTTCAAGTACCATTTTATTTCTGCCAATTTGCTCTCATAAAGGAACCTACTTGGTAAAGGATTTGTTTATAGCCTATTATAGAGTTCTCTGCTTTGTTCAGGCGATGTAAAATCAAGCAAGTATTGGCAGATCTTATCGTGAATCGGATGCTTTCTTAAGAATTAGAAAAAGGGAACTTTTGCCCTTGTCTATCTGATAAGTATCTAGCTCAAATTAGTAAATGAATCTGGTGATTTTTCATCAAGACATACCTAAATCTGTTCAATTGTTTCTGTGAAATCCAAGTTAAAGGTTGAGCTCTAGAATTAAAACCTAATGAAGTCCTGCATTTGAAAAGTGTTGTTACTCTTGAAGAAGATTCTCTAGCCGATTCTGTCTGATAGGACTATTTTCAGATGAGTCTGGATGGCTTGCAAAAAGAATGGGATATGAATATCTGTGTAGATGTTTTGGAATGCATAGACTCCAAAATGGTTTTTGCAGTAGTTGTTTACTCTACTCCATAAAGAAGTTGTTGATTATGAAAAGCCGAAGACTACATTTAAGAAACTTATAACTCTTTTGTGCTATATTTCTTGTTGTCTTTATTTGGTCACCATTCTTTAGGTCTGAATTCTGACGCAGCTTTGAATATCGTATTTATAGTAAACTTTGAGCGAACGAGCTATGAGCTAGGCTTGGAGAATCTTTTTGAGCCAAAATAGTCTTGATTTCTAGAAGATACTGCCTAGTCTTCTGATATTTAGTCCTGATTCATGTATCAGATCAGCTAACTCTTTAGAATTCGTGAAATATTGCTCTTAGTTTTACAAAATTGTAATGAGCTCCTCTTCTTTTTGGTTAATTAGCTGACTTATCTTTTAAGGCTTCAGCAATTTCTTCTTATCCCTGAAGACAACTCCCTCTAAGAGATCATCCTGTATCAGCTAGGGTCTAAGCTGCTTGGAAGCAGGGCTTGTTTGATCTCCTCTCTAAAGTGGTAAAAGCTAGGTCAGAATATCAACAAAGTAGACAGTTGGATGAGAATTAACTTGAAATGATGGGATCTTTCTCTCGTAGGAAAGAATTCTGCATTTAGACTCATTCAATAAAGTTTATGCACTAATACGAGATAGTTCTTAGAACTCGGGAACATTAAGGCGGCTAACACATTATTTGTTTTTTGAAGTGAAGTTCTATCCGACTTTAGATTTGGCCATTCCAAGGAATCCTTTGTATTAAAACAGGACAATAAATGGCACCTTCAAAATCCCTTCATTTTCAGTAACCCTAAGTAGATAGTCTATATTCCTAAACTAAAGTTTAGCGAGCTCAAATCTCGGATGCTTCTGATCAACGCTATCTTTATTGATAAAATAGAGCTCAATGTAAACGTCATCCAGCAAGTAGGATGCGTACTCACTGTTTTGTTGGTAGTGTGGGAATATCTTTTGCTCTTGGGAGAGATAAAGCTCACTTATCAGGACTGTGGCAATTTTTTAGACATAGTTTCTGAAGTCAATAATCAACTCACTTTACTCCTGGTCCGCCAGCAGCTATTAAATCCAGTTTCTCTTGATTTTGGACAGTTGAAACTTGAAGTCCTATTTTTCATCAGTTGTGATTTTACTCATGCTTTTTCCTAAGAATGGCTATTGCTCAGGCATATTTTGCTTTGTATCGACAATAAAGTCTTGAACTTTGCTGATCTGTGGACCTTGGAACTGGATAGGAGTTGGTTTGTTTTTGAGAGGGCTGCCTACTTATTAGGCCTTTTTAACTGGGCTATTCGCCTAAACGGAAAAGTTCGAATTCGCAACGTTTCCTGCCAATTTAGGTCCTTATCTGTCGAAAATACTGATTGCCAAAGGATTAAAAGCTCTTTCTTCAACACCTTTAAAGAGATTCAGAGCTTACTCAATCTTTTTTCTCCACTATAGGGCACAAGAAGGAGAGGGGCAAATAAACTCCCAAGTGGTTTTTTTCTTATTCTTTTAGAAGTGAATTATTAGCTTTTAGTTTTTCAAAGGTTAGACTTTCAAAATTTAGCTGAACAAAAAGGTAGCTTTAGGCGGCATAACTTCTTCAACTGTTTTGAATGGCAGCTCCTTGTCTTTAGGGAACAATCTCGCATAAGAGATTGACTAAAGCCCTTTCAACATCAAGAACCTTTAGTTAGTCATCAAAAAGGAAGCTTGCTTCTTAGGTAGAAGAGAGTAAGTGAACTAGATGCCACCCAGGTATTGTGTGAAAGGTTTTTTCTTCATATATTGAATAATTTCAGGACTAGTTGTAGGTAATTGATGGTGATCTTCAGCGACATGATGCTGTAAACCTTCCTTCGGGGGAACTGGAGGAGTGGTATGTGGCTGTTCAGGACCTGGGTTATTTTGAGTTTGAGGAGAGTGGTTGTTGCTCAAAAAGCTGGGAAGAGGGGCTTGCATATTTTTATTGTGATAAAATATTTTTATTCTTGCGACGATAGATATATCTTTCTTCTATTGATATTGAGTTTCAACAATCAGTTCATAAATGACGATTTTGAATTTAAAGATTGCAATCGTATTGAGAGCATAAGGGCACGAAATTTTGTTATAGCTTACAATTTACAATCAATAAAGCTTTATATCTCTACTTATCTACTAAAAGAACATTTCAAGACAAAAGATGCGATTTGGGATAGATTATGCTTTTTTCTGAAGCATTTGATAGCAAAATAAATGGAGCAAAAAGTTATTATAAATGAATACTTTTTATCCAATCAAAATTAGAATGTTAAATAGATTCTATTTGACTAAGTAACTTATATATCTTCTTCCATGATTTCTCAAATCGAACATCTTCTGAATAATTCTTCCCCACTAACTAAAATACTTCTTGATAAATATCACAAACTATCCTCTAACTTTTGGCGCTGAGGATTCGATTTAAGTCTAACAGCGAAGAGACTAGCATTCGATCATCTTATTTAAGTAAATGAGATTGGCCTACTTGGTCTTGATAGATTCGTACATTTTTTAATTATCCTCTCCCGCTCAAATTTCCTGTAATTAAATTGTAAGATTCATGAGCAAGGAAAGACAGATTCTCACTCTACAGCAGCTCAGGAAAGAAGTCTAAAAAGAAACAGCAACCGGAAAAGAAAACGCGATCCATCTCCACAGCTCAATAGGTCTCATCGTTGACTGCTCAAATGTCTTCAAATATGAGGCCAACCGAGACTTCACCCAAAAACTAAAGATCATTGATAGTACCTCGTCTAATGAACCAACGCAGGTCTACCTTTGGAGCAATCGAAAGTAAGATTTTACACTCAATATTAAAGTCGGAGATATTCTGTTCTTTAATAACTTCAAAACCGAAATCTATAACGGCGCTCTCCAAGCAAAAAAGGCATTCAAAACTGAAGATTCTTACTTTAGAATTTTCAACGGAACTCCTGAACTTACTAATTACAGCCCGATTGACAAAAAAGTTGGTCTTGATGACTAAGATGGAAAGATCCTAGCAGCTTTGGGAAATCTGAGAGCTTTCTCCAAGACTTACTTCAAGAGCAACAAAGTTCCACTTTTGTTTAAACAAGAGGGAAAATCTAAAGATCCCAAAAAGGTCACCTCATCGGACTTTGATATAATACTAAGAGTCATCTAAAGCGTCTAATCACTGAAACACTTTAAAATCAGACTGACTAACGAGAAAGATTAGTTCATTCTGAATTATCCGCGACTTATTGAGCCTGGAGTTTACAAACTCAGAAGTGTAGCTGATGTGAAGTGGTAAGAAAGGTTCTGCAGCTTAAGCGGAAACGATTACACATTTTTCCTCTAGATTTCTAGTTGGATGAAATCCTACGATCCCAAATAATGGGATAGACTAATCTCTTCTCCCTAAGCGATAAAGAAGAAAGTGAAAAGAGCCAAAATATAGTCAAAGATTTTGACAACCAACAAGAAAATCAAAAAACTAACGCTAAAATAGCTCTTCAGCAAAGGTAAACCAACTCTAACTTAGATGATCACAACTAATAAGTGAGAGTAACTTGCGAAGTCATGGACGTAATCACACCCTTTGAAAACGCACTCAAAAAGTACTATGCTGAAAACCATACTGAAAAGAGTAAGGAGTCAGAAGTGGGCTAATTCGTCTACAGCATTCATCTGCTGCTCAGTGATGAGTCCTTAGCTGGATAGGTATGCAATGCCTATATCTACACCTACGACCAAAAAGGACTGGAATTCTTGCCAGAACTGCATCCATCCAACATCTTCGGAAGAAACACTCTCAACATCAAATAAAGCTACGACAACTTCGTGAACAGATTGGTATAGGAGTCAGATATCCAGGATGCACCAATCGAGGTAGTCTTGAGCCCACTCTTCAACGGAAAAGAAACCATCTATAGAATCGTTAGCACAGAATTGTTATTTTGATCGCTATATCTAAAACATCTGATTTCGGTTTATCACAAACATTAAGGTTATCTATGATTTTACAGCCCAATACTATTATGATAGATTTGTTATTGTAGTTAAAAGTTGACTACCATGTGGAATATATTCAAATACAAGGGGAATCACCAAGTCGGGTCTAGAGAGAGCTAAGACGAAGATGCAGAAAAGAGATATAGAGAGTTAAAGCTCGCATTTTAATAAAATCTTAAACAACTGACCAAAAATATTGCGGCATCATAGCACTTCTTTATGAATTAATATCTGGTCAATGCAAAGTAGTAAACTTTGAGTCGAACCTTCGAACAAATGATGGCCACTTTGTAAGGGTTGATTGCCACCATTCTAGATCTGAAAAAAGAGTATGACTAAAGAGAATAACAGATCAAATAGTACAAGCAGATAAAGCCTATGATTAGCAACCACCATTCTATCATAGATTCCATTCAATAAAGTCATAGTAATCAAGTTGCGCAAATCTACGAGGAAAAGAAGAAAAGCTAAGAACTTTTAAGGGAATCTATTCGAGAGCTGAGCTAGCACAAAGCCAATCTCTCGGAAAAGATAAGCAAGCTGTAAGCACAAATATTAGAAACCAAGTCAGAAAACTTGGTTTTACAATAACAAAACAATTAGCTGAGGGACTAAAACAAGAATTTGTTGGGCAAATTGAATTCACTCTAACTAAAACTTGAAGCTTTGACCAGCTAGGGGAAGAAGAAAAACTAAACCAAAAAAACTGTCAATCTTTAACATATAAAGCTTGAGTATCTCTTTTATTATAGCAAACTAAGGGATTAGGTTATAAGCTTCCTTTAGGTCAAAGATTTATTCGCCTTATAAAGGACTAACAAATTTTTTAGAGCTAGCCTACGCAAGGAAGAATCTAAGCACATTTATCATAGTTTGAAGCGAAGATACAAGAAGCTAGTAGACAACGAAATCAAAACTGCATAGTTTTATGAGAAAATCTACTAATCTTTCCCAATCGAAAACATTAAAATATGTGCATTCAAGTATCTCTACTTCAAAATCAAACCTGCAGCCTACATTCTGCCCTTTCTTCAGGAAGAGGCCCTGTTTTAGCAGAACAAATTGTAAAGCTAGCCCAAAAGTATGAAAGAGCAGGGAAATAAGTTTAACTGGAAGAACTTCTTCACATCTGATAAAACTGGCAAGGCAGAGAAGAAATAATAAAACAAGTTCAGCCTTTCCCAGTTCAAAAATGAGGAAGAATACAAAAAAGTTTAAACTAGGATTGAGGCTCTGTTTAAGAATATCTTTCCTATCAAAATGCCTGAGGATTTCAAATACTTTTCTTAAACCATGGAAAGACAGTTAAGAGAGCTGAAGTAAGTGATTGGGCAGTACAAAAACTCAAAAGGAGTCTTTGAATGGACAGCTCAACTACACTGCTTGTCCAAATACATGTATATGTAGATAAATGAACTTTACAACCTTCTCCAAGTAGTTTTCGGAGACCTAGTAATAAAAAGCAAGGATCTAATCGCCACAAGAGAAAGTTATGACTACCTCCGCTAAAACGAAATAGTGCTGAGGAATTTGATTGAAAATGTCTCCAATGATAAGAGCAATATCGAAAGAAAATATGTGGTGATGGAGAACGAAATTCTCAAGAAAAAACTTGAAAGCGAGGCCATTTACAATAAGTACCAGCAGCTGCAGCAATAGTATCTTTAATATAAGGCCAAACATCAAGAAATTTAAATGTAGCACGCAGACACTGTCAAAATGCTACACAAGTATCAAGAAGAACGCAGAAATACCGAACACAATATGAGCAAAATCCGCGAAGAAATCGATCTTTTGTAGAGAAACCCAGCAAAGATGCGGAAATAATCAGTTGGAAGTGGAAATTCCGAGGAAAATGGCTTTTACAGTTAGTCCAATAGGGTTTGATTATGTATAAAGTTAGTTTATTGGATAGAGTTAGAATATATATTCATGTAACAATTCCTTTGCTAAATTTCTGTCAATTCAAAAATAGATAAGCCTTATTTACAAAAAAATAAGCAAATTTCAGCAAACAACTACGATTCTAAGCTCTCTCAACCCCATTTCTCGCAATTAATTATGCTAAGAAAAGAGCATTAAACAAGGAATTCCCCACCAAACAAAAGAGTGGAACGAAAAATACAATAAATTGAGGTCGCCCAGAAACAGCTTACCATTAAATACTAAAAAGTAATCAACAATTTGATCCTCGAAATCAGCAAAGCAGATTAAACCAATGAACTTCTTGAAAGAGAAGTTACTTAGCTTACCGAATAGTTGGAAGAGAGTAAAAAAGATCTAAACATTATCGTGAACTATTTGAACAAAAAGAAACAGAAAGACAGCTCTAATACTGGGATAAAGACTATTCTTAATTCAACTAAGGTCAGCGAGAAAATCGATAAATCTATTTCAGGGTCAAAGAAAAAGAAAGAGACCAACTATAATTTAGGATAGAAAGACTTGCAAAATAAATTGGTCCATCAGCTGCTAATAAAATA
>Ga0316217_10002958_pt1 | contig 19933 bp, 7 predicted proteins | sample 1anoAmetaG_FD_203633 | JGI IMG/M metagenome (GOLD analysis project Ga0316217, IMG submission 203633) | Freshwater microbial communities from Trout Bog Lake, Wisconsin, USA - 1anoA | ecosystem: Environmental > Aquatic > Freshwater > Lake > Hypolimnion/Profundal zone | place: USA: Wisconsin...
AGAAAGGCTTTTAAAGTAAATGTTGAAATCTTTTTTCTTTCTTTTTTACTCCTCTAAACACTGACTAATAAGTTAAGGCTGTCGTTGCAAATCTCTAAACCTTAAAAGAATCTATTGTCTGAGAAAGGTTATAGTTTCAACGGCAACTTCTTCAAGTGAAGAACAATATTTAAGTTTTTCTGCTACTTACTCAGTTGTTTTTCGACTCTTAATGGCCTACTGCATAAGTTTGGCGGAAGGGTTTGCAACAGGCATGACCAAAAAGTCAAACACTTTTTCAGAATATTTGAGCAGGTTGAACTAAAAACATATGTGATCGAGATATTCGTAGCCATCCGAGACGAGAACTAAAGATTCAACAAAAGCCTAGTTCAAAATAGTTTTACTTTTTCAATTTATCTCAAACTCTTTTTCGCTTCTACAGGAGTCTATGCTTTATTGACGGTTCCTTAGATTAGTGCTGACATTTAGAGGCAGCGTTAAAATGAAGCCAATTAAAGCTTAATTAGGAGTTTTCGTAGGATTTGGGGGATTGGATAAGAATAAATTTTGAGTGCCAAAAACCTTTCCTCCATAGCCAATGAGCGAATCCTTGATAGCAAAAATATTACCAGTGATTAAAGGCTGACTTTAGGGCAGGCACAGCTTTGAACTAGAGCTGATCTTCCTCATACTGAAAGTGTCCAAGATTTTTTTTGCTGTAATGTGATTTGGTCTGTTAGGAGGATAAATCTATCATGCGCTTGCTCAATATATTTGATAAAATATATTAATCAATTACATATTACTCTCTTTTGGCGATATTAACTAACCTGAAAACTCCAGAAAAAAAATCATACTTTTCTCAGTCCTTCTTGTCAAAAACCCTATCAAAAGCAAAAATATTCACACTTCTATATAATAGTTTCGCAATATATCGAAAACATTATCTAGGGCCTATTTCTTTTATTGATTAATATCTTTAGTTTAAGGCCATTTTTTCAGATTTTATCTCTCATATTGTTGATCATTCGCAATGGCTAATATTTTATAAAGGTTACTTTCATGACTCCATAATCTAATAATCACTAAAATGATAGTTTTTCTGTATTTTCTTCTATTCTTCAAATTTTTCATGCCTCCTATTACTGATTTGTATAACCTTAAGCGCAGAATAAGTTTTCTGCTGACCGTCATTATTTTATCAAACGGCAAGTTTTCTTTTCAGTTATTTTGAAAAAGGTATCAATTTGTATGATTTAAAGCTTTTAAATATCAAATCCTACAAATAATTCTCAAAGTAGTGCTTATAACTCAAATTTTGCTCTTAAAACCAATTATTGATTATTCTTAAGAATTTTTGAAGAAAAGAAAAAAATTCTCTTGTTTGATTTGATTCCAGTAGGATATGAGCAAATAAAACAATTTTTTTGATAAAAATGTTATTTTCTCAGCATTTACAGTTCAGCTAATCTAATCTTAGCGACTTGGCTAAAAAATTGAAATCAAAATCTCCAAAAAGAAGAAAGAATGAATCTAGCGATTGACCGCAAAGTAAAACAAAATCTCCTGATATTTACAAAGCAAGAATGGATGCTATATTGATCTTACTTGGATTCAATGAGCGGATACCAGCTTAAAGTTTCTGAAAAAGAATCTAGATACTAAAAATTCCTAAAAAGCATCCTAAACAATAGTAATCTTTCATAAGCTTAATTAAGAGCTACTTTTACCATTTTTGATGCTGTTTAGTAATCTTTCCTTTTACTTTGGATTTGCTTAATGCTGATTGGTTTTAGGCAAAATGTAGTTGGTACAAAGTCTACCTCAAAAAATGAAAGATACAATAAATAAAGGTGTTTAATATGTTGCTGCTAAATTTTAATTGAAAGTAGTTTAAAATGAGCTCTAGTTTAAATTATAATTATTATATAGTGAAGAAAAGAATGGAGAGAAACCAGAATTGTGAGATTGTGAAGCTATAAGAGTCTGAAAATGTCCCTATTAGGAGCAGGAGGCTATTGAAAACTTTGAAAGAGCGTTAAAGTTCTTTTAAGTTTTACGGGTGGGACATTGTAGAAAACTACACATATATTACTTATCTTACCAATTTTAGATACATATTTGACTCTCAAGCCTAACGCAAGAGAATCAAAGTTTTTCGTCATTTGTCTAAGCTTATTAAGACCAGAAATCCTCACCAAATAAAAAGCCACCATCAAAAAATGATGTTAAGGCATAGGACAGTTGACTAAATCATTGAGTATCTCAGAATCAAAATCACCAAGGAGCTGAGCTTAAAACCTGAATACATTTCGGTTATCGAGAGAATCAACAAAGAGGCCGAAGAGTTCTTTATTAATGAACTTGCCATTAATAACGCTTATAAATGCAAAAATATCGAAAAGAACCTTAGAAATAAAGTTGAAGAGTGGAAAACAGCTAAATAAGATGAAAGACCTGAAGTTAAGATGGAAGAAGGCCCCATTTATTATATTTGCGATGAGTTAAAGAAATAGGAGAACCCTGCTGCTAACAAATTAATGACATGCTTAAAATAGTAAGATAAATAGGACATGATCGTAAGGATTTACCAATGATCTTTACTCGCTTAAATGTATATTTTGGGCGTATTTTGTGAGAGTTAAGTTGCTATTTACTTGTTTAAGGCATGAATCAGGAATTTTACATTCAAATTATGTTTATATTCAGAAAGAAAAAATGGCAATAGTAAATCTAAAAACATCATTTATAAGCCAGCCCCTATTAAGTATTCTGAAAATGACCCTTTTTCGCCTTAAATCATTTAAAATGCAAAAAAAATAACGTTTACAAAGCACTGTGGCTAAAGCCCTTCTGAAAAACGCAAAATAAATAAAATATGATGTCCAACTCTAATTAGTATTGAAAAAGCATTAATCTTTTTGCTTAGCGAGCTATTGCGCCTGCAAGAAGTATTTTTAATTTTATGGATCTCTTTGAAAATTTCTATTATATAAGAGAGCTTACAAAGCTGAGGAGGAGTTCATTTTTTTTGAAAAAGCCTGAATTTACCCTTATTAATGCTGAGAAATTAACTTTAAAGCTTAAGAAGTGGCGAAAGAAAGTTGTTGAATTTACAATCTCACCAACCTACACAAGTAAATGAGATAGTTTTCATACTGAAGCGAAATTAATCACTACCTGGATATGAATTTTTATAAACGATTTCATGATTCTTTGGTTAGTTAATCGCTTCAAGTTCCAAAGTTAACTGAATAGTCTTTTCATTTAAATTTTCATCAAAATGGTAACCATAAAACATAGTTTCCTTCAAGAAGCATAATGATCTCAATTAAACGAAGTAGTTCCTTTCTTTTTTCATCATATTTAAGCTTCTAGTGCTAAAAAAACTCAAGGATTTCTTAATTTTACCGAAGCTTTACGATTTGCTTTTGCTAACTTATACTTTTTAGCAGTTAATCATCATTTATTGCAGGTAAACACCTTTAGACCTAAGATTTTAACCTTAAATAGTCTAAAAACTTTAAACTTTTACTTTAAGCCAAGAAAAAACCATTTATTTATCTTCAAGTAAGTTAATTTAATAAGTTTAAAGGTTCAGAAGCAAACTTTCTCAATTATCATTTTGGAAATGCAAATTGTTTCAGCTTAGATGCTATCTTATTCTTTGTGATTGACTTGATTTACATATCTCAATAAAACTCAATTTTGTAACAAACTTTGCTACTAAATTGTTCATTTTCGCAAAGGTATTAATAGAGAGCTAGGTCTGATCTATTTTTAAACTTTTTATCAAAGAATAAAAAAATAATGAAAATTTTAAATCTAAACAGTTGGAGTTAAACCGATTTTAGTTTTCAATAAAAGATCTTGAGCTACTTAGCCGAAAAATATAGCTTTTAAGCACCAAAGGACTAAAACATCCATTTTTCAAAATCAAGCCATAGACGATACTTTGAGCCTAGTTACTCCTATATTTTTGGCTTTTTGAGATTGATTTTAGCTCAAAAAAACTTTAAATTTATGCATTCAAATGTTTTAGGAATTCAATTTCTTCCTAAATTGGATGCTCAATCATTGTTCTCATAAGAATGTTCATGAAAATTTACGTAAAAGTATAAAAGAGTGCTCGATTTAACAGTTCATAAAAGATCTCAGCTCAATTCTTATTCCCTTTCAGTATTTTTCTGAATTTGGTGCATCTTTAGGCAAAAAAACGCCATTAAAATTGAAACAAAGGAGTTTGTTTAAAACGCAGATTAGACAGTGATTTTGAAGAAAGAGTCTCAAAATATCAGGTATTTTCAAGAAATATATCGAAATCTTGAGTAAAAATTATAAATTAAGTAATTACTGTGATTATTTTGTTTATAATTGAATTTATCTTAGTGTCGATGAGTAAAGAACAAGAACCTTTTGTAATAATTAAGGGTTATCGTTGGTGAAATTCATTAGATTATGAGCCAATTGTCAAAAAGAGAAAACCTACTGCTAAATCTTGGACGGGCTAAGAAGAACTTCAATATTTCAAGTTTTTTTATTAAAATCCAGGAATAGCGTCCTCTTAGGCTTCTCGAAAGGCTAACAAAATATTTTTTAAGATGGCTCAATGCATTCCAGCAAGAACTTCCCACCAAATCAAAAGTCATCATCAAAAACTTTTGGTCAAATTTAAATCTTTGGAAGTAATTTTAAGAGAGCTATCTTATTACCTATAACCATTGAAGCAGAAGAAAGCCGAACAATAACTAAGTATAGGCCTGTAAACCAACAAAAGAGAGCAGTAACAATAGCATCTTTAATAGGCGTTTTTCTTGTAATTAGAATAAAAAGAGAAAGATGATCAAGGATCCAATAGTTTTTTTCATTTAGCAGGTTTGGAATAGTCAATTTTTAATGTTCTCAAAGATAGTTCTCTCTCTGAGTGCTAAAACAGTTTTATTGCTTGATTTTGTATTCATCGATAACATCATTATAATCTTATTTATTAAATCTTCAAATTTATTAAAAAGATCTTTTGCTTAAATATAAAGGAGTCAAAAGTTTTCTCTTCTGTAAAATGAATGTTAAGCACAAATTTACAAAATCTCATCTCTAATTTACTCAAAAATCATTCCTTTCTTCTTTACTTCACACAACTCAATTCTTAAATTTTCTCCGGATATTGGTCCACTTCAAAAAATCTTTTATAGCGATTCGATTATTAATGATCACTTGATTGCTACATACTTAATAAAATATAATACTGAAAAAGTATTGATGCAAGCACTACAGCCCAAGCGTTTTATCAAAGCCAATGAAAAAGCTTAAAAGTACTAATGCGCAATATGCAACTATATTACAGAAAAACCTTACGTTTGTGGAGGCAAATGCTAAAAAATGTTTTGCTTTCAATGCCTAAACTGTATCAGGCGAAACAAAAACTAATGCCCATTCAAATGTTCAAAGCCCTGGGATGTTATTTAATGCAAAGAAATCTAACTTTAGTTTGTTTGTCCTTTTGAAACCTAAAAATGCTAAAACTCAATAAATTGTTTGTCACAGTTTTACAGCCACGGATAAGTTTGTAAATTTTTGCCTTAGAACTGGAAAGAAAGAGAGTAAAACTTCAAAAGGTATAGATGTGAAAAAGGGCATGATCTATACTTCCTTGATGAGTAAGACTTAAGGAAATTATATGGCTGGGATTTTTATTCACAGCCTACCAACTCAACTTGTTCTTCTTGTTCAACAAAAGGGCTTTGCAGGTCTATTTGTCCGAACTGCAGCCTAAAAGATAAATTTGTTTTGTATTGTACTTCATGTCGCAAACCACCATGCACTAAGCAAACATGCCTCTATTCACATAAGTTCACAAAGTAGAGAGTCTTTAGTTCTTCATTAATCTGCGATTTTTGTGGAACTGCTGCAAATTTACTGGGTCCTTTTGCCTTTAGAGATGTTAGATGCAATTTCGATATTTGCTAAGTATGCTACATAAATTTACCTGAAACCCACGAACTTGTGCCTTTTAAAATGGCCAAAAACTCTATTGCTCATCTCTGCCAAAAGTAAGAAAGCGATTCAAGTGATGAATAGGAAGAAAGGAGATCCCTTTTTAGAAGATTATTGCAAATCAGGAATCATGAAGAGCCGCCCCAAGCTTTGCAGTACATACCTCAACCTATGCAATAAGATTTATCATCCTAGTTGTAGGTTTTGCAACGAATGTAAGATGATAATTCATCATCTTCAAATTAATCAAATGAGGAGTAGGAGCATCAAAATCAACAAAATTTGTGATAGTAGATTAAAAGTGTAAACAAATCTTCATTTATAACTATAATTGAACAAAATCAATTCAAAGATGAGCTAAATTTCAGAAAAATTGCAATCTTTTTGCAAAAAGCTAAGAAGTTCAGAAATATAAAGTAGGTTGAAATAAATGAGAGAATAAATCCTTAGAAGCTGTTAAAAGGATCCCATATTTAACTCTACTGAGGAAATGTTTAAACTAACCATCTGTAAACTAGAGTAGCCTGAGAAAGATGAACTTAATATCTATGTCAATATCAAAAAGCTTCTTTAAGAATGCTTGTTTACTAATCAAAAGAAGAGCAAATTAAGAAAAAAAGTGGCTTTATGGATTTTCATAAAACTAACTCTTTCTTCTGAAGTGATCAACTTTATGGTTGAGTACGATATGAAGGAAAACTGGAAGAATTTCATTTATCTTCTACAGTAATAGCTAAAATGCAGAGAATATCTATACGCAGCAATGAAAAACTTTTTATAAATAGCCTGCTCCAAATTTCATATCACTTCTTATCATAACTTAGATAGTCTTAACCTGAATGAAGCAGTTAATTTTATCTTTAGCTAGTAAATTACAAGTACTTTGCTTTCAATTGAACCCTAGCACAATGAAGATTCCTAGTATAGCTAATTTTTGGCAACTTACATTGGTTTTGTTCCCAAAGAGCATATTGTACCTATCATAAACGAAGGATTTGCTCTAAGAGTTATCTAACTTGCAAATAAAAGAATATTTTATAGCATTTTAAGTCGTCTTCAAAGCCTAAGCGAATAAGATGAATCTTATCTCTAAATTTTTCAAAGTTTGTTGCAAAAGAAAGAAGAAATAGAGTTGATTTTTTTAGAATTTTAATGATTTAGCTAAAATAGTCATATATACATCATTTCTTCTTAAGGCTTGCAAAAAACTATATATCTTAGTTATCCAAATCTTTGTAGGGTGTATACATGTTTTTGTAGGAAAGGCTTTCTTTGTTTTTGGCTAGGCCGATTTATTTGCTCTAGATATCAAAATATGTGTAGAATCTGTTGAAGAAACCATCTCCAATTATAGCTTAACTCCGACCAGTCATAGTTTAGATGTAGATGTCGCAAAGTGATTCATCAGCATCTATAAAACATCTTTGAATGTAAGCATCTTTGTTTACTTAGAATTTTTTGAAGTTAATGTAAATATTTACGGTTGGTAAAGCCTAAAAGTCTTTGACTCTGCACCTTAAAAGCGAAAACATTGGAGCAAATGGTTCTTTGTTGAATCCGCATCTATTAGGTCCTATGTTGAATTCCTAAATAATCAGACTTTCAAACTTTATAGGTAAGGAAATGCAAGAGTTTCCAGTATCAAGCAAACCCTTAGAGACTTCAAAGTGATTACTCTCTGCTATTTGTATTGAATCGATTCGAATGATATAAGAATACGCACTGATGATTGGAACTTTTAAAAGTTATCCCTCAAACTTTGATTTATCCGGCTAGCCGAAAGTTATTGAGGAGGTTTGGTTGTTTTGAAAGTTTAAGTTGACACCAAAAGAATACTTGTCAATGATCTTGTTGTTTATTAAAGTTTGAATAAAAGTTGGATGAGGATTCTTCGCTAAATTGGGGAATGAAAGCCCTACTAACCCTTGATGATTTTCAAAGAGTTTAGGCGCAAAGTAAGCTACTAAGATACTTTCTTTAAAGTTATGCTCACCAAAATTAATATTTACTTCTTTTAGGTAAGTATTAAGTGTTCCATCAAGATAAGAAATTGAAATATGTTTGTTATCTTTTTTACATTTGGGACAAGAGTACTTTTTCTAAGGTTTTCCCTGCGAATCCTATCCTTTGATGAATATATCGCTTGATCCTGTATCAATGTTGAGACTATAAGGTATCCCTTAAATTGTCATGTTAAGAGTAAAGAAATAACCCATTGAATTAATGCCATGTGTTTATGAGTTGGCCTAGAAGTGAAGAGCATGATTGTGCTGCCTTAAGTTAAAATTTCTCATGTTATGATAAATAACGTAGCTAGATTGATGTTGCTGCTGAAGATGACGACTTTGATGTTAAACTTTTGACATATGATGAAGAGCAAATGTTAGCTTTCCTTGAGCTTATGATGCAATGAGCGTTAGTATTAAGATTAGATGGGCTATTCTTCGCTGCTTTCGCATTCCTAAATTATACTTAGTATTGTCAATAGATTTATATGTTTCTCCGTATTATACAACCAAGAATGAAAAAAGTCTTAGCAGATAATATATCATCTTTCAAGCAAAATCATTAACATGTTTGATTTTTAGTAGAACTGCCATTTACTCTTCTACTAAAAATGCGACAGAGTTAACTGGAATTGATCTTATGCAGACTGTACTCAGACCTCTCAAAAGGATACTCCTCCCATTTTGTGTTACATTGGTCTTCAGGCAATCAAAAATTCCTTTGTAGATTTTGTTGTCTAGATCTTGAGATTGTATCTTCGTTTTCACAAAATCGATAGGATACCCTATAACCCAAGACGTTAGTCCTGCTGATGATCCAGCGAACATTAGCTTCAGTTTTTATTTCCAAGATCCTCCTCTTTCATGGTTTAGATGTTGTTTAATGAGCTAGAAAGATGAGAAGTAAATTCCCATTGCTAGTAACTATCGAATCAATGTGATTTTGAATCCTAAGTATAAACCTCTGATTCCGTGTCTTTTGAAAATATCTTTAGCAGCTTACAACTCACCTTTGTAGTTCTCTTTTGTTCCATGGGCTTCTTTCTGCATCAAAATTCTTATATGGTCAGCTGGAGCCTTATGTAATCATAAAATTACCACGGCAATTGCGCTTGGTATTCCTGTTAGTATGCTTGCGAGCAATAGAGTCAGTTATGTTTATTTACCATTAAATTTTGCCAAAAGCCTTCGAAAAAAGCGATTGTAACCAAACTGAAGTGAGGCTTGCAAACCGTATCCAATTAGAGGCGATTTTGTCCCTGATTTACATAAAAATAACCTTAATAAGTAAGTTGATACCTTTGTAAAATCCCATAAGGCCTTCTTCTTTCAGAATAGTGGTAACTGATCTTACAAACCCACGATACTTAACAGAGTCAGAAGGTTCATTTACTTGCCGCACCTTGATTATTTCAAATGGTTGCATGACAAAAACTTGCGTGATCCCTGAAATAGCTCCGGAAATAAATCCTTTGACGTTTTATTAGAAGTTTTTCATTGCCATAATTGTAATTATTGCAATCAAGTAATAATTTTCCAATTTATTCTTGACAATAAAAGTATTTAATCTCTTATTCTCTTGGCTCAAAGCTTTAGCGATTTTGCACTTTTACTTAATAATTCTTTCGAATAAGTGATATTTGCTCATTCTTGCACCCACTGTTTTCTCCCAGAGATTTTTTCAAATGCTTTAGAAGTTTTTATATTTTTGTTGATAACTACTACTAAACATAATTGAGATAGTATAATGAGCAGGTTTTCAAAATATGATGATCTTACAGCACCTTGGAAAAACGATCCAAGAATTCGCTAATCTCTACTTTAAAGAATAAAAAACCAATCTCAATCCTCCGCCAATTCTCAGAGTCTTTTCACTGAAGAAAATATTACTGAGGAATATTACAAAACTTGGCTTGAACTGCCACCCTCTGCCACACTACAAAAAATAGCACAGCATCCTCTCTTGGATAAAAATACTAAGGCGATTATTGAATAGCAGCTACAGTAACAAAAAATGAGTCAAGTCAAATGGTCAGTCGGAGGAACAGCTGTAACACTAATGATATATGCAGCTTTTTTTAGCAGAATGCCACGTTTTCGTAACTTTTTCAATAACCCTAAATCTTGGATGGTCACAAGGGGCATCAAAAAAGCAGTTGCAGCCTATGTTGTCTTTTTGGGTTGGGTAGCCTCTTTGACCTCAACTTACGAAAAGGCTTTGCCTGAGTAACTGGCAAAGAAAGGAGTGCTTAAAACTTTGTAAATCCTTCAAAGCTACTCAAGCAATTGATAAGTTTGATATTTATGAATACTATTAACAAAATCTTTACTCAAAAAATCAAAAATCAGATTCAGGTTAAGGTTTTGGGACCTTCTTGATTCCTAGTATATTATTGATATCTATCCTTTCAATGTAGATTGGACTATTTTCAGAAAGTCTTTCAACATCAGAGTTCAAAACAGCTACTAAAAATGGAGGAGTCACAAACATATCTCTATGGGTTGGCTTGAATTTGATGCAATTATCAATGTATTACGTAAAGCTCAAATCGACTTTGCTTCGGAGCTCACTCTTAAAGGAAAAGCTTTCACTTATTTTGATGGTTTTTGTTTGATTTGACTAAAATTGAGGAATCCAAATAAAGTCATCGTTTGAAATCACATGTTTGTCAACATTTGCCAAAAACAGCTTCATATAAAGATCCAAACTCATATTTTTAAGTAAGTCGAATTCACTAGCTTCAGTAACTATCAACTTATAGTTTGAGGGCTTACAAGGAATCACAATCAACTAATTTGAATAAAGTGAAGATTTTAGTTTAATGACTTTACTCCCTTTTCCACATTTGAAACGTAAGTATTTTGAAGTAAACTAATCTTTTTTGTAACTAAAAGTACAAATATTCGAGACAAAAGATAATATGGGCTGAATGACTATATTAAGCTTGGTCCATTTTATTGGAATGTTGTTTTACTGAAGCTTTGGGTCACATTTCAAAATATCTACGCCTTGCTCAATCAGCTTTAAATTAGTTTCAAAAGGGTTAGAGAATTCAAAATACTCTATATCTTTGACTAAGTTATCTTTTAGCTTTACAGCTGATTTTGATAAATATTTGATATTTTTGTTATCTTCTTGGACATCTGCAGCTAAGTAATTGCTTATTTGCTATTGATCGCCTTATTTTGTTAAAAAGAGGCTTAAAATGGTCCATCCTCCCAAAGACTAAGTGCAATCTTAGAGGCCCAAATCTAGTCCTAAATCGCTTTAGATTGAATAATTTAGTAAATTTTGTAATATCTTCAGTTGTCCTATATTTTTGTTTTTTTGAACATTTTCACTTTATTCTCCAATCATTCTTCTCATGACATGCTTTCTTTAAGTTTCCTAATTATTTATTTTCTTTTGAAAAATGGCGCCATAGGGATCAAATTGCTTTTCAAACTATTTAATGAATTTAACTTCCTACTAGTCCTCTTTGTTGAAATACAAAGAAAAGGTTATTTAAGTGCAAGGGTCAACAGAGAATATTTTATCTCTTGATTTTATTAAAGCATTTAGAGCTCTCGAAGTTTAATATGTGCCTAAATGGACTATATTTAAACTTCTTAATGTTTGTTTATTCTCATTTTAAGCGACAAAACAAATACCCTAAAGTTCTTCCTTGTTGCAGATTTATAGAATAATCAAACTTTGCTGCTCAAGAAGCATTTTTAATAACTAATCTTTCTTAAATAAAGATAGCTTTCTTATTAATTTGGGAAGCTTTTTAAAATGCTCTAGTAGATATTTTTAAAGTTCTTCGGATTAGAGATTTTTGAATTGAACTTATTGAACTTTTTTCGGCTTAGCTTATTCTTTCTCTTTTGGGAGTTTTTAGCGATTAAAGGCTTCATTTTATGAAGACTATGACTAATTCTTAGGTTTTTTCTTCTTAGCCTTCTTTTTCGGAGTTTCATTTTCGGAATCATCAGATGTTACAAATCTTTTCTTTTTAACTGATGAAGTTATTTTGCTATGAACTGTAAGTTTCATAACCTCTGATAAGTCTGATGAATCTCTGTCTTTTTTAATAGACATTTTTGTCTACTTTTTGGGAGAATCTTTAGGTTGATAAGGCTTTTCCTATTTTATCATAGGGTGTTATGTAATCATCTTTTCTGCTGATGGAACTACACTTTTTTTCGAAATGCTTTCATCTTATTTCTATTGTAGGTCTTGCATCATTTAAAACTCATCTAAAAGTTTCTTTACTTTTGCTTTTTCTTATTCTGCATCAACAGGGTTCACTCTTTTGGCGTTAATTGCTGCCTTCTTTTTTATATAAATCATATATTCTTCCGGAGTCATATCTATGCCCAGCTTTTTAAGATCACTTTCGTGGATTGTTGGTTGCTTTATTTACAACTTTGACTGTTAAATGCTCTATGAGAATCTAGTAAACCTTTAATATACTTCTTGCTGAACTTATAATGATGATCTATTTGTAATCAAAAGCGGATCAACTTCTTTAGATTCATTTAAATTCTATTTTTTTGATTGGTTTAGTTCCAATTGTAATTACTTTATGCGATCTTACAAGTTTTCTTAATTATCAATTTTGTTTTTGAAATCTTTTACTAAAATACTTTCTTTTTCTATGATTTCTTACTTTGGCCTATTAAAAGCAAACAATTAGATCTCAAACTCTTCCCTCATCTTCTTTTTGTTCTCTTAACGTACTGGAGATAGTTTAGAATCTCTAAAATCTGGTATTTGAGCCAAAGAAGACTTCATAACTTATAGTTCTTGTGTTTTAATGCTTTGCTACTTTATGAGTTTGTTTTAAGAAAGCTATTGTTAAATATTTTGCATTTGTTGAGCCACAAGTCTTAATTTTTTATTTTTCTAATCTCGATTTCTCTGCTTTTCTAAATGTTTTTATATCTAGAATTGTTACTCAAGTCTTTTCTTTGCTTAAGCTCTATGAGCTTATTATCTTTGTTATTGTTCTTATTTAGCTCTCATTTCTGTAGTATATAAAGAATTTTATCTTTTCAGTTTGGACAATAACTTAGATTTCGCTGCTTATCTCATTTAATTTTCTAATTTTAACTTTTCCTGCCCTGAAAAAGACTCCAATTTTTATTTTTATCTCTCAACAAACTCTTGCATCTACATCTATAGTTAGGTTTTTCTCATCTATTATTTTCTTATTTAACCTTCAAAAGCTTTCAATCTTTCTTCTTTTTCAATCTATAAAAATTTGTCTTCTTGCTATTTTTTACTTCTTACAATCTTTAACTATCTTTCTCTTTGTTCTTATTCTTTCCTTACTTCTTTTTATCTGTTTAGAAGGTTGTCACGATGCTTTAGCTATTCATAAACCTCTCTCAGCCATTTCAGCTGCATTTATTTTTTCAACTCTTGTTCTAATTCAGTCAGCTTCTCTGATTTTTTCATCATTGGATCTTCCAAACCAAAAAGAGTCTTTTTGTCAAGCTAATGAACAAGAATATCTTTTCCTTCTGTCCATTTTACTTTTTATTTCTAAATGTTACTTAAAGTAGCTTTCTAAAGTTTTTGCTTTATCAATCTTTGCAGTTCATCATTTTCTAACCTTTTTTGCTCTTAGTTTTTTTACTGTTGCGCAGTAGCTTATCCGATTTCTTTCAAAATATTTTTTCTTAACCCTATTATAGCCTATTCATTGTGCTGTAAAAGGTTTTTTGCCTATTTATGTTCCGAATGCCTTCGAATTATGAAATTTTCCTCCTGCTGAGGTGCCATATGCTAAAGTTGGTTTAAAATTTTTTGTAACTCCTCAGCTCCTTCCTTATCATTCACTAGTTTTCTTTAACTCAAGCGGTCTTTTAAACGAAGAGAGCTATATGTTCTTCTTTTGATATTGTTCACTTAAAGAACTTGTAACTCTTTTTTACGCAGCATTGTTTAAAAGTCAGTTTAGCTTTCTTTTTATTATTCTTTGACAGGATTCCTTTTTGTTAAAAATCCTAAAGAAATGCTTCTCATCATAGGAATAGGTTTTTCGGACAAAATGTTTTGAATACTAAATTTCTTTGGATTGATTAAGGGTGAAGCATTACCTATCTCCATATTCTTGATCTTTTTTATTTTTTCACCTTTGATAGTTAAATCATTCAATTTATTCTATCGGACATTTGCCAAATCATTTTCTGCTCTTTTGATTTTTATTTTTTCTGATATTTTTTGTTGATCAATGAAATCAATTTGTGCTTCTTAGACTTACTATCTTTGCTTTTTCAAAAGGTTAGGTGTCGGCTTTGTTAATAAAAGTTTGTTGAATATTTGCTTAGTTTGATAGGCTTTTTCGATTTCTCTTATTTTTTATTATTTGACTGCAATTTTTCTTTTAAGATAATCTGCTCTTTCTTCTGCTAAAAACTCAAGACAGCTGACATAATGTTGCTGCTCTTAGGGTCTAAATCTGAAAATTTGAGCAAAAAAATCTTTTTCTTCTTTATTTTAGGTAAAAGGCCGCATTATGAAAGGATCTTGCTTATGACTAAAAGTAACTTTTGTGGAAAGAAAGGATTGAGCAAGAAAATCTACATCATTGAGAATCTTCAGCAAATAATCATTATTTTGAAAGTAAAAAGCGATATGCTAGTCCCCATAGATTTGTGGAGCTATCTACAGAAGATACTGTTTCCATTGCTTTATTTGTTCGATTACGAGCGTAGTTAACTGTCTATAATGTTGGATTTCCTAGCTTAATGTAACCATTGAGTTTTTATCGTTTTGTTAGAAGACAGATTACTAAGTTACTTCATTTTTACTAGGCAGCGGCCGATTTGTTTGATGCAGATTTCTCGAACATTGATTGTCCGTTGTATAAAGTTAAAATGGCACTGTTTGGTTTTCAAAAGTTACATTTATCTATTGATGCTGTCTTCAATTCTTTCTTGAGTACAATTCAAAAGTTGAGCCAAGAAAAAGTAGGCATAGAAATCTGGTATTTTTTAGTGTATATAAGTCGCATGTAGTTTTCTGAGCATTCCTTGAAGGTGAATGTTAGTCCTAGATATGAAGTTTTTTACTCAACTATGTGAAGCTTAAACAGCTAGTTTTCAATGTGATCTTTGCGCGTGGAGAATGATCCATCTCTGATGATTTGTTTGTGACTGCGATTTAACGTGAAGTATTATTTGTTTGTATTCTAAATCATCAATATTAAGATTATATAAGCCAAGGGTCGATAAACATACAAGCCTTAGCCTTAAATGATTGAGGGATTAATAGCTGGTCAAGTATGCCAAATATTTTTTTGCAAACTCAAGAACCAAGTTTATTAGATAGCTAATTTAAGCCAGTTGTTTATGCTTTTCTTGAAATTGCTTTTCTCTTATAAATAGATATGTTTTGAATTTCAACTCGTATCTTATTTGAAATAATTTTAAAATGAGCAACAACCCCAAAGTTTTCTTTGACGTCTAAGTCGATGGAAAGCCACTCGGCAGAATCACTTTCGAGCTTTTCAAAGATTCCGTCCCTAAAACTGCTGAAAATTTCAGAGCTCTTTGCACTGGAGAGAAAGGTTTTGGATACAAAGGTTCAAGCTTCCACAGAGTTATCCCAAACTTCATGCTTCAAGGAGGTGACTTCACCAAAGGCAACGGCACTGGAGGCAAATCAATTTACGGCGAAAAATTTGCAGATGAAAACTTCAAATTGAAGCATACTCAGCCAGGACTTCTTTCGATGGCAAACGCTGGACCTAACACCAACGGATCACAGTTCTTCATCACAACTGTCGTAACAGACTGGCTCGACGGAAAACATGTTGTTTTCGGAAAAGTAATTGATGGGTATAACCACGTAAAAACTATTGAAAGCTTTGGAACACAAGGAGGTAAGACAACTAAAACAGTTAAAATTGCCAACTCTGGATAACTATGATCTTGCATCTCAATCGATCTATTATGAATTGTTTACTGATAAAATGAGAAAATCGAGTATTTTTGACATTTTTTGGTTAAAGTCTCAACATCATGCCTCCTAATCTTTCAATTCAAGTGTTGAAGTTCAATCTTTTCTTATAGATGGTGATTCTACCCTCATCCAGAAACATGCTGTCTTTTGAGTGTTTCAAATGACTTTGTTAATTGGACACTTTTCTCAAACTTGAGCCAAAGCTGAACTAGTTACAGTTTCTTCTTCTTTCTTCAGAACCTGAAGTCTTCTTTGAAAGAAGTAAAGTGCCTGTTATTCCTGAAAAAAGGCTCATTCTTTTGGGGGAAAAGTTTAGCCCTCTTTTCCCATCTTTGTTTATTTTGACTCTCAGCTAATGATAGAGCTATTCATTACTCTTAGCCTCCAATTATCTGATATTATTTTATAGCTCTTAAGCTTATGAAATTTGCTAAGAATACATCTCCTTCAGCTTAGACAGATAAGATTCATACCTTTCTATTTTCTAGTTTTTCTATGACTTGAATTTAAAACCGTTTTGCTTCAGCAGCTCCAAAAAAAACTGAATTTTTTTCTATCTTTTAACTAGTTATCTAACTATCTCCATTTTGGAATCATCTTAGCTGCTTTTTATGTAATTCCACCATTGTTCTTGCTATTCATTTGACGATTTTTCATGCACACTGCTCAGCATATCGTTTTGCTTCCTTTTGAATACATCTTACTCAGGTTCGGATATCTCTAATTTGAACTAAGAGATAGCAATAATGGGATCATGATTCAAGTTTGCTTAAGGATTCGTCAAAGGTTTTTGTCTATGGGAGGGTATTCTGTTGTTTACGGTCAAATGAATCATTTTCCTATGACCACTTTTTTTCTTTTCCTGCGGGTTATCTTCACCAACTTGATCTTTGCGAACAGATTCGCTTAGAGTTTGTTTCCTTCTTTTGCTAATTATCAGGTCTATCTTGTAGGGACGGCTTCGCACCTTCATCATTTAATTTAAATATGACAAACAGTCACAAATTTTATAATTAGCGATTCAGCAAATAATTAGTATTAGTATCAAGATTTGAAGCAACGCCCGTTTCTCACAGAATATCCTTGCTGGCAAGTGTTGCAAACTTCAAGCACATAGTCGAATGCTGAGCAGAAAGGATCTATCAGCTCACACACTGCCCTTGAAGATAAGTAAGTCCCTGGCATACATTATACACAAATGGCTCCATTCCAAGAGAAGCAAAGTATGTTTTTGGCTTGTGGAGCAACTGAGGTGCTAGGTGAGTATACGCAGCGTTGGTTGATCATTTTGTAGTTTGCGAAGCAGGCGATACACTGGTTACTGATGTAGTAAGCTTGGGTTTGTTCGAGCTCACAGATTCCTGAATTGAGCTGATAACCAGGAACGCAGCTGATGCAAGCTCCACTCACTAAATCATAAGAAAAGCAAGACTTTGGGATTTAAATGCATTGATTGCTGTTGAGGTAAAAGCGGTGGGCACATCTTAAGCACTTTCCTTTGTCATAACATAAGCAATTTGCATCAGGAGTTGTATTAACAACTGAAGATGCTTGAGTATTGGTTGTTTGAGTATTAGTAGTTTGTGAGCTTTGAGAAGTGGCGTTTTGGGTAGTTACAGCCTGAGAAGTAGTTGAAGATGTTTGCTGGACTGAGACTGGAACCAGGTTTATAGTGGAAAGGCTGATTGTTCCTGAAGTTGAAGTCAGAGCAGAACCAGTTGCACCAGAGAAAATGTTTGCTAGAGTGGAGGCTTGTGAAGATGGGACTAAGAATGAGCCAACGGTTAAATTATTTGGCAAACTAGTTGAAGTTGAAGTTGTTGATGTAGTTACATTTGATGTAGATGTAATGGCTACACCACTAGGAGCTTGTGCTGGAGATTGTACTGGAGTTTGTACTGAAGATTGTACTGGAGATTGCACTGGAGTTTGTACTGGAGTTTGTGTTGGTGCTTGTACTGGAGTTGTTGTTGAACTTGCTTGCTGTGTTTGAGTTTGAGTTGAAGAAGATGAAGTTTGGGAAGTTGTGGACCCACTGGTATTCTGAGTTTGATTTGTAATTTGTGATACCTTAATCAAAGAAATCTGATCCGTTTTTTAGATTGGCAGAGGATTAGAAGGTATAATCACCGGAGTAGGTGCAGGTTGTGCACTTTGAAGTGTGTTAAGGACTTGCTGAATGTTACTAATGGTCGAAACTATACTGATGTACTGGGTGTCAATTTTGTATCTGAAAAGGATAGAACTAGGTGGGAAGATATAGACTCCTAATAAGCTGGTAAGTGGGTAGGTGTATGTGCTGGAGAGATAGTTCAAGTATTGTAAAATAAAAGGCTGGCTGGCAAATGTGCTGGAAGCTTTCATGTAAACATTACCTAGGTAGTTAACTGTACTATCATTGGACTGGCTAGTAGTTGTTGTTTGAGAAGAGTTTGTTGATTGGCTGGGAGTAACTTGCTGGCTAGAAGTGGCTGGCTGACTGGATGTGCTTGGCTGTGTAGATGTGGCTTGTTGAGAAGAAGTGGTTTGTTGGGTAGAAGGTTGGGAGGATGTGCTTTGTTGGGTAGTTGTAGTTTGTTGGGTGGCTGTGCTTGAAGTAGAAGTGCTTCCTGCTTGTGTAGATGGTGCTGGCTGAACTGTTGATCCTGTCTGAGAAGTAGTTGTGGAAGATTGAGAAGAGGCAGTATTGGTATTTTTAAGAGTTAGCTGAATATCGGAAGTAGTGAGCACCAGGTTATAGTATTTGTTGTTGGAATAGAACCTAAAGAGGAGGGTATTTGTCGTCTCTGGGTTAGTGTAAATTCCGACTAAGTTGCTGGTTTGGTAGATGCTGTATGTTGCTGCTAGATAATTCAGGTAAAGGGAAATGTAGTTCTGGTTGATCAGAGTTGAACTGGCCTTGACGTAGGTAACTCCATTGAATGTGAATGAATTTTGGTCAGTATTCGACGGAGTGATTGAAGATGAAGATGTTTGACTGGAACTGCCCGTGCTTGTTTGGACAGAGCTATTGGCTTGAGTGTTTTGAGTTGCTTGTGAGGTTTGCGTTTGACCAGTTGTGGCGGGATTCGTAGTTGGAGTAATTACGACTGGAACTGTTGTAACTGGAGTTGCAGTTGGTGGAGTGGTTGTAGAGATTGTAGCTGTTTGGGTGTTTGTCGTGGCTGAAGTTGAAACTGCCGGAGTGGTTGTAGCTGGAGTTGAGGTAGTTGAGGTAGATACAGTGGTTGTAGTTGTTGAGGTAGCTGGGGTAGTTGGGATAGTTGTAGCAGTTGTAGCAGTTGGAGCAACCGGAGTGGTTGGAGCAGTTGGGGCAGCTGGGGCAGTCGAAGTGGTTGTGGTGATAGGAGTGGCTAGGGTCGGAGGTACAAGTTGTGTGATTTGTATGGGATTCTGTAGGGTAGCTATGTACATACCATTCTGCAAAGTACCATTGTATTGATAGTTGAATCTGTTAGAATTTACAATTACGACGATAATAATAGTAATGGAACTGCCCTAAATCTTGTACAAAATGTCTTGATAGATAATATCTGAAACCCTGAAGCCCGATTTTACCACGCTGTTGCTGACCTGCTGCAGTGCTTGCAAAACGAATGTAGTTATTGCTGAGTTACTGCCGTCGAAATGCAAAAAGCCTTGAAGAGACACAGCTGAACTGCCTGAAGAAGAGCTAACAGAAGTGCCAGAACTGCTTGAGCTTGAAGAAGAAACACTAGAAGTAGTAGAAGCTGAAGATGTGCTAGAAGTAGAAGCAGTAGATGTGGTATATGAAGTCGTATAGGAGGCTAATGGTGTTGAAGGTACTGTTGTTTGTGGTTTTTGAGGTGAAGAAGGTACTGAGGGTTGTACTGTTTGCTGTGTTTGCTGTGTTTGCTGTGTTTGCTGTGTTTGCTGTGTTTGCTGTGTTTGCTGTGTTTGCTGTGTTTGAGGTGTTTGAGGTGTTTGAGGTGTTTGAGGTGTTTGAGGTGTTTGCGAGGCTGAAGTGGATTGTGAG